>RCMY010001389.1_pt1 | contig 25452 bp, 23 predicted proteins | sample 2041341 | NCBI WGS metagenome assembly RCMY01 (sample SAMN09708234, study PRJNA481090) | Marine sediment metagenome, whole genome shotgun sequencing project.
TGTGCTGCGGACGGCAAAACCGCGATCCTTGGCGCCTATTCTCTGGGCAAGGCGCAGCGGCTCTTGTCGATGCTGGAGCCGGATAACGGACCGATCCTGTGCCATACTGCTATCGAGAATACCAACGCGGTGCTGCGTGAACAGGGATACCTCCTGCCCCGGACGATCCTTGCCGACAAGGATGTCACGACCAAGACCCATCCCGGCGCAATCATCGTGGCACCTCCTTCCGCCCTCGGCTCGGCTTGGTCCAAGAAATTCGGACCGGAGGAAACCGGCTTTGCCTCCGGCTGGATGGCGATGCGCGGTGTGCGCCGCCGCCGCGCGGGCGATCGTGGGTTTATCATCTCCGACCACGCGGATTGGACGGGCCTGCTTTGGGCCGTCAAAGAAACACAAGCAGAAAATATATATGTTACCCACGGTTACACAGATATCTTCACGCGATACCTGAATGAAAGCGGGTGGACTGCACAGGTTGTGCCGACGCAATTCGAGGGCGAAAATCTTGATACGGTGGAAGATCAGGACAGCGCCGCATGAAACGCTTTGCGACCCTGTTCAGCGCCATTGACCAAAGCACCAAAACAACGGTCAAGGTGAACGCCTTGGCCGACTACTTCAACACAGCCGATGATATCGACAAACTGTGGACTGTCGCCCTTTTTTCCGGCCGCAGGCCCAAGCGCGCGGTAACCACCACGCAACTGCGCGAATGGGGGGCCGAGGTGGCTGGTATCCCCTTGTGGCTGTTCGAGGAATGCTATCCGATTGTGGGTGATCTTGCGGAAACCATCGCCCTTGTACTGCCTCCGAATGATACGCGTGATAACCGATCTATTTCCCAGTGGATCAATGACTTGCGAGAGGTTTATAAGGCGGATGAAATCGCAAAGAAGGCCTTTGTTCTGGATGCTTGGGCGCGGCTGGGTGGCACCGAGCGCTTCATATTTAACAAGCTGATCACCGGTGGCATGCGCGTGGGTGTCAGCCAGAAACTGATGACGCGCGCGCTGGCCCGTGCGACCAATCGCGACGAGGCTGAACTGGCGCACCGTCTGATGGGCAACTGGCACCCCGATGATACCACATGGCACACCTTGATCGAGGCAGAGGATGCCAGCGCAGACGCTTCGCGCCCCTATCCTTTTTATCTGGCCTATGCGCTTGAGAACGGGCCGGAGGAACTGGAGACACCATCAGACTGGCGCGCGGAGTGGAAATGGGACGGAATTCGCGGGCAACTGATCCTGCGCGGGGGAGAGCATTTTGTCTGGTCGCGCGGTGAAGAACTGATGACCGACCGCTTTCCCGAACTGGCGCGTGCGGTCGATTTCCTGCCCGACGGCACCGTGCTCGATGGCGAATTGCTGGTCTGGCAAACCGGAGCGGATTACCCTGACAGCTTCAACACGTTGCAATCGCGCATCGGGCGCAAGACCGTGCCGAAAAAGCTGCTCAAGGACGCGCCTGTCGTGCTGCACGCCTATGATCTGCTGGAGTGGCAGGGTGAGGACATCCGGCAGGCCCCGTTTAGGAAACGCCGCGCGCTTTTGGAGGCCGCCTGCGCCAATCTGCCGCCCGACGCCCCGATACAGCTTTCGCCTCAACTCTCTTTCAGCGGTTGGGGCGATCTGCACCGCTTTCGCGACACTGCGCGCGAAGAACATGCCGAAGGCTTGATGCTCAAACGCGCCGACAGCCCCTATCTGGCGGGGCGCAAGAAAGGCGATTGGTGGAAATGGAAACTGGCCCCGCTGACGATAGACGCGGTGATGATCTATGCGCAGTCAGGTTCAGGACGCAGGGCCAATCTTTTCACCGATTTCACCTTTGCCGTCTGGAACGGCCCCGACCTTGTCCCCTTTACCAAGGCCTATTCCGGTCTGACCGACGCCGAATTTCGCAAGATCACTGCGTGGGTCCGAAAAAACACGTTACAACGGTTTGGCCCTGTACGGCAGGTCACGCCCCACCATGTGTTCGAGATTGCTTTTGAAGGCATCCAGACCAGCCCGCGCCACAAATCTGGCGTGGCGCTCCGCTTTCCGCGCATGCTGCGTTGGCGGCAGGATAAACCGCTGGATGAAGCCAATACGCTCAATGATCTCAACGAGATGTTACGCATTTACGGATAGCGCACGCTTCGCGGCTTGCCGTGCAGGGCGCGCACCCCTACCTATGAGAAAACACAGACAAAAGACCCCAAAGGATATCCCATGTTCAAGCTTCCCTTCCCCGTCCACGATGCCAATGCCAACGGGGCGGATACGCCCTTTGGTGATCTGCCGGAATGGAACCTTGATGACCTCTACACCGGCGAGAACGCCGCAGAGTTAAAGCGGGATCTCGATTGGCTCGAAGAGGCCTGCGCAAGCTTCGCCACCGACTACGAAGGCAAGCTGGCCGATTTGGATGCTGCAGGCTTTCTCGATTGTGTGCTGCGCAACGAACGGATCACTCAGGTCGCGGGCCGCATCATGTCCTTCGCCGGACTGCGGTATTACCAGCTGACCACCGACGCGGGCCGCGCAAAGTTCATGTCGGATATGCAGGAAAAGATTACCAATTTCACGACACCGCTGGTGTTTTTCACGCTTGAGCTGAACCGTCTGGAGGATGATCATCTCGACGGCTTGTTCGCGCAGAATTCCGACCTCGCACGGTACAAGCCGGTATTCGACCGCATCCGCGCGATGAAGCCGTACCAGCTGAGCGATGAAATGGAGAAGTTTCTGCATGACATGGGCGTTGTTGGCGATGCGTGGGAACGTTTGTTTGACGAAACCATCGCGGGGCTTCAATTCGACGTGGACGGCGAGACGCTTGGCATCGAAGGCACGCTGAACCTTTTGACCGATCCCGACCGCGCCCGACGCGAGGCTGGCGCGCGCGAGCTGGCAGAGGTATTCCAAAGCAACGTCAAAACCTTTGCGCGCATTCATAACACTCAAACCAAGGAAAAAGAGGTGCTGGATCGCTGGCGCGGCATGGAGACGGCGCAGACAGGTCGGCACTTGTCCAACGATGTGGAGCCGGAAGTCGTCGAAGCGCTGCGCAACGCTGTGGTGAAGGCCTATCCAAAGCTGTCACACCGCTACTACGCGCTCAAGCGCAAGTGGCTTGGGCTTGATAAAATGCAGGTCTGGGACCGGAACGCCCCCCTGCCGATGGAAGACCCCAAGACCGTCGATTGGCCCACCGCCGAGAAGATGGTGATGGACGCCTATAACGCGTTCGATCCGCGCATGGGTGAATTGGCACAGCCGTTCTTCCGCAAGGGCTGGATCGACGCGGGCGTGAAACCGGGCAAAGCACCGGGCGCTTTCGCGCATCCCACCGTTACCAACGTGCACCCCTATGTAATGCTTAACTACCTTGGCAAACCGCGCGATGTCATGACCCTCGCGCATGAGCTGGGCCACGGCGTCCATCAAGTGCTTGCCGCCGATCAGGGCGAGATGCTGTCGTCCACCCCGCTCACTCTGGCCGAGACCGCAAGCGTGTTCGGCGAGATGCTGACGTTCCGCAAGATGCTCGAAGGGGCCAAGACGCAACAAGAGCGTAAAGTGCTGCTGGCCGGCAAGGTCGAGGACATGATCAACACGGTCGTCCGCCAGATCGCGTTCTACGATTTCGAATGCAAGCTGCACGCGGCGCGGCGCGGTGGCGAGTTGACGCCGGATGACATCAACGCGCTGTGGATGTCGGTTCAGGATGAAAGCCTCGGGCCGGTATTCGAGTTCATGGAAGGCTACGAGACTTTCTGGGCCTATATCCCCCATTTCGTCCATTCGCCCTTCTACGTCTATGCCTATGCCTTCGGCGACGGCCTCGTGAACGCGCTTTATGCCGTCTATGAAGAAGGCAAGCCGGGGTTCGAGGACAAATACTTCGACATGCTCAAAGCAGGGGGTTCAAAACACCACAAAGAGCTTCTTGCCCCCTTCGGCCTTGATGCGTCCGATCCCGCGTTCTGGGACAAAGGGCTGAGCATGATTTCCGGCTTTATCGACGAGTTGGAGGCGATGGAGGCGTGATGGATCAAGGGCTGCTTTGCGCAGCGGGCCCTGTTTCACAAGTTTGCTAAAAAGACCGGCAACGCCTCTGTCGCGCCGTATCGCGTGGATAATATCCACTAAACCATTGTAGCACTACCGGAGGCAAATGGTGCGTTTATCAAAGCATGGCCATGGGTGATATCCTGGCCATGCGACGACAGTCCTTTACACGGCAAGCGGATGCACCGCAGAGCGACCAGCGGTGCTGGCATCTCCGAGGAAAACCCGCCCCAGATTTTCCTGGCCCAGTTTTTCGCCCTGCGCTATCCGATGATCACCGTGTATGCGGAGGCAGACGAGACAGAAGTCTATAACTCCATCAAGGCACTGGATACTCGTTCGAGCACTACAAGAACGCGACTTCGGCAATGCCCAACTGGTCCACGAACAAGTCTGGCACCACTCCGCAAGACGCGCCCTTTCACCCCGGTGCGATGCGGTACCTCAAGAAAATCGGCGTTTGGGCGGATGGCGATCAGACATGGCACGACGCGCGCTTTGCGCGGGTGAAAAAGGTGAAGGCAGCTTGGAACGAAGCCGCTTATGGATCGGGGCATCTCATCCGCTGACTGACCCGTTTTCTGGACAGAGCATCGCGCAAAGATGCTGAAGGATATCTAAAAAACCGGCTCCCCTGCGTAAGCTTTGCTTGGGCCGCGCCGGTCCCTTGGATTCCAAACGCCACTACAGGGCCAAGCGCACAAGACCAGCGCTCCAGTTCCGCATATCCCTTCGAATGGGCCGGTGTGGAAAGTGCTGCGAGGCGCGTGCCTTGCGTGTCAATTGCGACAGAGACATGTGTTGCTTTGTGTGTGCCCATGCTAATGACACTGGAATGGGTGCGCTTCTTCTTAGCACCCTCGCGGTTGCAAATAGAGCTATGCCCGAAAGTTGGTGACGGCGTGATCAGGCGGCTTTTTGAAGTTGTTTGATGCCGTCCTTGAATTCAATCCCCTCAATAATTTCTGTCATGCAGTTCGCTTCATCGAGTTCCCGCCATTTTGTCTGAGCTGACGTCAGACAGAGTCCTTCCAGACCAAGCTCGCCTTCGCATAAATCACCCAAGTTCTATGCCAGCAGATCGAACATGTCCCCCCCGATCTCGAGGTTGATCGAGGACCGCGCCTCGCCATCCACCAGCGCCCACATAATCTGTTCCGTGGGCTTGTAGATCACGAAAATCTCGCGCACGGCATCGTCGCCTGCGCGTTCGCCATCGGCGCTTGCAGTATGGGCGAAGTTGACCTGAAAGTCCGATCACGTAGCGCCCGCATTGCCAAAGAGCAGAATGTCGCCATCGGACGATGCGAAATCCTGAACCCAGTCAGAGCCATGGCCAAAGACGCCAAGGTGAAAGAATTTGTCCGCACCGTCGCCACCATTGATCCGGTCATAGCCAAAGCCACCATTGACGAAGTCATCTCCGTCACCGCCGAACAGGACATCGCCAAGGGCGGAGCCGGTCAAGACATCATCACGGCCATTCGTATCCCCTGCCACCAGATTGGTGGCATATTATGTGAAGGTAATCACGCTGCCATCGGCGGAAATACCGGCGTAGCTGGATCTGTGGTTAGCCTCGCTGCCGTCCAAAGCAACATTTGCGCGCCGGATCATGCCCGTTTACCCAGACAGCCCCCCCCCATTTCTAACGGGAGGGGATTGTAGCGATTACGGAAACATTTTTTGTTTCCGGGCGGGTGTGATGCCGCAGACACCCGCATCATCCCGGCAGATGTCAGAAAAACGCCGCCCACCCCGCCCTACAGCGATAGAGCGATAGAGCGATAGAGCGATAGAGCGATAGAGCGGATTTGCGATGTTTCGCTTGTCGGTAAAGTTTGAAGAATAACCGTCATACAATTCAAAAATTGACAGGAAGATTTTTGCTAGGGGGAGACTCTCCTGAACGAATTGCGCGACCGTCATTTCCTCTTCCGGTTCAATATCCGAATTTCAGAAACCCGTTACCTCAGGGATTGGAAGGCGCCTTTCCAGTATATGAGCGCGCCTGCGTTTTCGGTTTCCCTGATGGCCCGAACCCTGCCAATTACAATCGAATGGGTCGCGCGGCCTATCATCTCCTCGACCTCACAATCAAAAGCAGCAGGCGCGCCCTTCAATAACAACGCCCCGGTTTCAGCAGCGTGCCATTCAGCCCCCTTGTAACGATCAGCGCCTTTGACTCCGCCGAACCCGGAAAAGTTTTCGGCGATCTTCTGGTGATCGGCGCCGAGCGACGACCACCCGAATTTGCGGTACTTTTCCAACAACGGCCAGCTGGAGGAATTCCGGTTCACACATGCCAGTAACAGCGGTGGATCGGCGCTGAGCGACATTGCGGATGTGACGACCAATCCGGATATATCCGCCCCTTCGCCAACCGTGATGACAGAGCAATTGCCCACCAACGCACGCATTGCGTTGGTGAACAGTTTTGGGGATGGCAAATCCATCACCGGATACCGGCTTCCGCAAGAAGCGGCAGCACGTTATCGCGGAAGTAAGGAAACTCTTCCACATAATCCAAGAAGGACAATGTCGTGCCGGAGAAACCGGTTTCATGCAAGGTGATGATGCCGTCTGCAACCTGTCGTGGAGTCCCCACCAGCGGGAAACCACCATGACCCATCGCAAACAGGTTCTTGATCTGTGCCAGAAGGTCGTGTGGAAAAGACTGCGCATGGGCAAATTGCAGGTTTACAAGATTGTCCACCGCGTCCCAATCGGCCAGGTCCCCCATCAGCCTGTCGCGCAGCGCTGTGGCCTCTTCCTCGGTCTCGCGGCAAATGACGTGGCTAAAGGTCAGCACGCCCACGTCTCTACCCTTGGATTTCGCCAGTTCTTTAAGCTCTTTAATTTCCTCTACCGACCGGGTCAGATCGATTGCAGGGGTAAAAAGGTAATCCGCGTTGTCTGTTGCAAACGCCCGACCTGTTTCCGATCCCGCAGCGTTCAGGATTGGGGGCCGTCCATTTATAGGCTTTGGATCACCCGCTACATGTTTGAGGTTAAAATACTTGCCCTCCCAGTCGAAATACTCTTCGGAGGTCCACAGCTTCTGGACGATATCAAACCACTCCTGCGCATAGCCGTATCGCGTCTCGTGATCGTCCGCCAGCGTCAGACCCAGCGCCTCGTACTCGGGCTTGTTCCAGCCCGCAACGATGTTCAATCCCGCGCGCCCATTGCCAATCTGATCCATCGTCGCCAGCTGTTTGGCCGCCACGACAGGGTTATTTGCAGCCGTGTGAAGTGTCGCGAACACGCTGATGTTTTTCGTCGAGGCCAATAAAGCAGTTGCCCAAGTGACCGTTTCCAGAACGCCGCCGTGAAAGTCGGTCTCTCCGCCGTACCCGATCCAACGCGCAATCGGGAGCATAAAATCAATGCCCGCCTCATCCAGCATCTTCCCGAGCTTGAGGTTGTTTTCCCAGCTGTTCACCCAGCGATCCGGCGACTTGGTCACAGTCATACCTGAAGAGCAGTTGGACGAAAATGTGCCCAGCTTAAAGCCGGTCTTGTCTTTCATCATATTGGTCGACATCGTTCTTCCTCCCTTGGAATAGAAAATCAATCTTATGTTTAAGCTTAAAGTTTACCCTAGATTTCTTTTGCGTCAAACTAAATCAACAGTATTATCAATTTTTCAGAACAGGAGAGTGCAAGATGGATCCCGAGCAGGAGCCTCAAAACCTTGATTATCAATGGCACCTTGCGCAGAATGATGCAGAGGTCGTCTGTACAGAGCTTGAGTTTGCACTGATGCGTTGCTTCGAGGCGTTCGGACGTTGGCAAACTGAGTGCCTCGCCTCGGTTAGCGACTTTGCAGCGAGCGGACCGGAGAACGCTCTGCTGCACATTGTGCGCATGAATGATCGTGCCAAGAGCATTAAAGAACTCGGGCGACTGACCAACCGAGATGACATCCCCAACATACAATACTCGATGCGCAAGCTCATGGCAGAGGGTCTGATCGAGAAACAAGGCTCAGGCAGAGCCGGAGTTACCTATCGTGCAACGGAAAAGGGTATTCAGGTCACCGACGACTTCAGCGCAATCCGCAAACGATTGCTGATCGAACAGATCGCCAGTCTGCCCGAATTTGACAAACGTCTCACGAATGCCGGGCAAAGCCTGAATATTCTCGCCGGGATTTATGAGGAAATCTCCAGAGTTGCGGCTACGCATCGTCGGTAAGTTCAAATATTTCGGGCTATTCGGAAAGTTTACAACGTAAAGAAGTTTGACGGATTTGGGCTCTGGGCGTTGGCATTGTCTACCTATGAGCGCTGGCGTCTTGCAGACGAGCTTCGCTCGGGATTGCGCCCAGACAGGTCCGCCGAACCATCTGGGCGATATCTTTGAGCTGGCCCGCCAGTGGATTTGTTTTTCTCCAGACCATGCCGATTGTCCGCGCGGGTCTTGGGGGTGGGAGGCGTGCGACGGATACCGATGCAGAGCGTGTTTCGATCGGCACGGCCATATCGGGGATCAGGGTCACCCCGATTCCCGCTCCGACCATTTGGACCAGAGTAGACAGGGAGCTGCCCTCCATCAAATCGCGCGGCAAGGCTGACGACGCGTTGCAGAATGACAAGGCCTGATCGCGGAAGCAGTGCCCCTCCTCCAGCAAGAGCAGCCTCATTTCGCGCAGCAATCGGGAGTTTGGCACTGGCTTGTCAGCATCTTCAATCGAGCGCACCAAAACAAATTCTTCATCGAACAAGATTTCTTCATGAAGGGACGGCTCGGAGATTGGCAAAGCTACGATTGCAGTATCAAGGCTTCCGCCCAAGAGAGCGTCAATCAGCTTTTGCGTTACCGCTTCGCGCGGGCGCAAATCGAGTCCGGGATAATCTTGAGTTAGACATTTGATAAAACGCGGCAAGAAATAGGGCGCGGCAGTTGGTATGATACCGAATCGAAACCTGCCGATAAGCGGTTGATGCGACGCCCGCGCCAGATCGCCAAGCTCATCCACCGACTGAAGTATCTCGCGCACGCGATCAAGGAATGTTTCGCCAAAACCTGTCAAACGAAGGGATTTAGCCCCGCGCTCGACAAGCGGCGTCGCAAGCATGTCTTCCAGCGCTTTCATTTGCACAGAAAGCGCTGGCTGAGAGATGCCGCAATCCTCGGCCGCACGGCCGAAATGGCGGTGTCTGGCCAAAGCTTCAAAGTACCGGAGGTGTTTCATGGTGATATCTATCATATCCAAAAGTTATCACCGTCATTAGAAAATGCAATTTTTCATTATGGTAGGGTTGGTCTATGATCACGGGTAGACGGAGATGTTGGTCAGAGTTTTTGGTCGAAACGCGGTAGGATTCTAAACATGTACCGCGACCAAGGGGCCACTCATCGGCGCACATGAACGCGAAACAACGATTGGAGATTAAGATGGACGGAAACGACAACAGCGCGATGGGCAAATGCCCGGTAATGCACGGCGGCAACACTGCTACCAGTGCCTCTGTAATGGCTTGGTGGCCAAATGCGCTCAATCTCGACATTCTGCACCAGCACGACACAAAAACCAATCCGCTGGGTCCCGATTTCGACTATGCAAAAGAAGTTAAAGGCCTCGATGTAGAGGCTCTGAAAAAAGATCTGCATGCGCTGATGACGGACAGCCAGGAATGGTGGCCTGCGGACTGGGGTCACTACGGCGGATTTATGATCCGCATGGCGTGGCACTCGGCCGGTACATATCGCCTTGCCGATGGCCGCGGTGGCGGCGGCACTGGCAGCCAGCGTTTTGCGCCGCTGAACTCATGGCCTGACAACGTCAGCCTTGATAAGGCGCGCCGTTTGCTGTGGCCCATTAAAAAGAAATACGGCAACAAGCTGAGCTGGGCTGATCTTATAATCCTTGCGGGCAACATTGCTTACGAATCCATGGGTCTGAAAACGTTTGGTTTTGCCTTTGGGCGCGAGGACGTATGGCACCCGGAAATCGATACTTATTGGGGCGCAGAAAAAGAATGGCTGGCCGATAGTGATGGCCGCTATAGCGATCTTGAAAATCCGGCGACAATGGAGAACCCGCTTGCTGCTGTGCAGATGGGCTTGATCTATGTGAACCCTGAAGGGGTAAACGGCAAACCCGACCCGCTCAAATCCGCACTGCATGTGCGTGAGACATTTGAACGGATGGCGATGAATGACGAAGAAACTGCGGCGCTGACTGCAGGCGGCCACACCATCGGCAAGTGTCACGGCAATGGCGACGCAAATACGCTTGGCGCTGAACCCGAGGCTGCGGATGTCGAAGACCAAGGTATGGGCTGGCGCAATCCGAACGGCACCAAGACTGCCAGCTCGGCCGTAAGCAGCGGTATCGAGGGCGCGTGGACCACGAACCCGACACAGTGGGACATGGGCTATTTCAAGCTGCTGTTCGGCTATGAGTGGGAATTGAAGAAAAGTCCCGCCGGTGCGTGGCAGTGGGAACCGATCGACATCAGGGAAGAGGACAAACCTGCCGACGCGACCGACCCGTCCATCCGTCGCAATCCGATTATGACGGATGCCGATATGGCCATGAAACTGGACCCGATCTACCGTGAAATCTGCGAAAAGTTCATCGCTGATCCGGCGTACTTCTCGGATACCTTTGCGCGGGCATGGTTCAAACTGACGCACCGCGATATGGGCCCTAAATCCCGCTATATTGGCCCCGATGTGCCCCAAGGCGACCTGATCTGGCAGGATCCGATCCCCGAAGGCAGCACCGATTACGACGTTGCAGCCGTGAAGGCGCGCATTGCAGAAAGCGGCCTGACATTGTCCGAGATGGTTTCGACCGCTTGGGACAGTGCCCGTACCTATCGTGGGTCCGACATGCGCGGTGGTGCCAATGGTGCGCGCATCCGCTTGGCGCCGCAGAAGGATTGGGAGGGCAACGAGCCCGCGCAACTGGCCAAGGTTCTGCAAATACTGGAAGGCATCGCTACGGATACCGGAGCAAGCCTTGCCGATGTGATTGTTCTGGCCGGTAATGTTGGTGTCGAGCAGGCTGCGAAGGCCGCAGGTCACGCTGTAACCGTCCCCTTCATGGCCGGTCGTGGCGATGCCACTGCAGAGATGACCGATGCGGAGTCTTTCGACGTGCTTGAGCCGCTTGCTGATGGTTACCGCAATTGGTCAAAGCAAGACTACGTTGTCAGCCCCGAAGAGCTGATGCTGGACCGCACACAACTGATGGGCCTGACCGCCAAGGAAATGACGGTTCTGGTCGGCGGCATGCGCGCGATGGGCACCAACCATGGCGGCACCCTGCACGGCGTGTTCACGGATCGGGTTGGCGCACTGACGCCCGACTTCTTTGTGAACCTGACGGACATGGGCTATTCGTGGCACCCCGTCGAAGGCGGAACCTACGAGATCCGGGATCGCACATCAGGCGACGTCAAATGGACAGCAACGCGCATGGATTTGGTGTTTGGCTCGAATTCCATCCTGCGGTCCTACGCTGAGGTCTACGCACAAGACGACAATGCCGGGAAATTTGTGAATGATTTTGTCGCCGCATGGGTCAAAGTGATGAACGCAGATCGCTTCGATAAACAAGCATAAACAAAACGACAGCTCCGTGCCTGCCCTAAAGGCGGGCGCGGGGCGATCTTGCAGACGGTCTTGAATTTTTTCCGACTGACATTGACCGCCGCCGGCTGCGATTTTAATCGCGCCGTTTCTGATATGCTGATCGTCAGACATGTACGCGGTCCAGCCATGGAATCTCTTTGCGTTCTGATCTGGAGAGTTTTCGTGCCCGTTTCAGAGTCCACATATAGACATCTCCCGCCCAGTTGCGGCCAATGCAGTGTTGCGTGCGGGCTATCTGCACCCTCCGGGACACTGGGGCTCGGGTGATCTATCAAGCGGGGTATGTACGCTGTTCGATCGAAATTTCCGCGATCTGGGCCAATAGGCGATCAACAAAAAACTGCTCGGCCCGGTTGAGTTTCTTTTTGGGATTTCTGACGAGAAAAATATCAACCTCCGGCGGGTCTTCATAAGGTGGAAGACGCCAGAGCAAACCATCTTGAACATCCCGTTCTACGACGTGGATCGGCAGCGACCCCACCCCCAGACCGCACTGAACCATCCGGCGCACTTCCTCAAGCTGGGAAGACCGCCCGACAACACGTTGTGCCAGATTCCACTCTTTGCGCAGCAGTGCCACAGGGCGCAGCGCATCATTCAGATCATCGGTATCAAATGAAACAACATCACGGTCGCGCAGATCCTCCATTGTGAGGTTCTTGCGCCCGTAAAGCGCGTGCGGAGGACCGCAATAAAAACCGAAAAATTCGCGGTACAATATATCATACTTCAAATCGGGCAGCGGGCGATTGACCAGACATATCCCAAAGCTCGCAATCCGGTCGAACACAGCAGTAGTGACCATCGCACTGGTCGCGGTCTTGATCGAAAATGTTGCCTTTGGATAAAGTGATTTGGTTTCGGTCAGCAGACTGTCCAGCAAGGGGGTGATGACATGGCTGGCCAGATGAATGGAGATTTCGCCCGAAACTTCCTTCGTGGCCGCCGTTGTGATGTTTTTGAGGCGTGCAACACTGCCGTAGACGTCGATACACTCGCGATAGAGAATACTGCCTGCCGCCGTCAGCCTGAACGTGCCCCTGCCGCGCTCGATCAGACGGCAGTTCATTTCCGCTTCAAGTCTCTGCAATGCGAGGCTGACCGAAGATTGCCCGCGCAGCAAGCGCTGGGCCGCGCGGGTAAAGCTTTCTTCTTCGACAATCACCACGAAAGTGCGCAACAGGTTCCAGTCCAGCTGGCTGACAAATTTATCTTCTGTGAGATAATCCATTGACTTCATCAATACAGTTTATGATTTATATCAATTAGTCCAATCACCCACCCGCATGCAATGATAAACACTCAAACCGTGGGGGTAAGACGCCGGAATGCAACCAAACGACCAGACTGTAGACAAGCGCCCATGGCTTCTCCTGTCTCCCTCTCTCATTGCGATCACACTGCTTGTGGTGATCCCGATGGCCTTCATGCTGGTGTATTCATTTTACGAGAACATTGATCTGGCTGTGGACAAGGTTGCCTTTCAGTTTGGCAATTGGAGCGAGGTGGCAACAGACAGCTATTATCACACGGCAATCTGGAAAACCTTGCGCCTGTCAGTCATCGTGACCCTGCTTGCGGCTATTTTGGGCTACATTCCCGCCTACTTCATCGCGATGACCAGGTTCCGCGATAAGTGGCTGCTGCTGCTGCTGCTGATCTTGCCGTTCTGGATCAGCTTTATCATTCGCACGCTCAGCTGGATCCATATCTTTGGCAATCAGGGAGCGTTGAACGGGCTGTTTCGGTTTCTGGGCATTACTGATGCGCCGCTCTCGCTAATGTATAATGAATTCACGGTGATTGTCGGATTTATCCACGTCTTTCTCCCCTACATGATCCTCAACATCTACGTCAGCCTTGAGGGCATTGATGAAAATCTCGAACCGGCGGCGCGCACCTTGGGAGCGACCCCGTGGCAGGCGTTTCGCGAAGTCACCTTGCCGCTTTCGGCACCGGGCCTGGCCGCCGGATGTTTGCTCGTCTTCGTTCTGACCGGCGGCAGCTATGTCACCCCCCTGATCTTGGGCGGTCCCAATGACTTTCTGTTCGGCAATCTGATTTATGACGCCATCGTCACCGAGCTCAACTGGCCAATGGGCGCGACACTGTCATTTACGCTGTTGATTATGCTGGGTTTAATTGTCGTACTATACAGCCGCCTGATGGGGCTGAACCAGCTTTCGAAAGCATTCAAATAGGATGAACATGCGCGTTTGGACCCTTTTAAAAACCTACACCATTCTGGTCTACGTTTTCATGTTTGCACCTATCCTCGTCGTGTTGGTGCTTGCATTCAATTCCTCCCAATTCGGCGGTTTCCCGATCGAGGGGTTCAGCTTTCGCTGGTTTGTGAAGCTCTACGAGAACGAGGCGATCACTCGTGCGTTGCGTACATCCCTTATATTGGGGGCCCTCACGGCACTGATCTCTACGACACTTGGCATACTCGCCGCACTCGCGCTGGTGCGTTACAAATTCCGCGGCAAAGATCTGATCACGACATTCCTGATCACACCGGTCCTTGTGCCCGAAACCGTTCTGGCGGTGGGGCTTTTGATCTTTATGCGGTGGTTGCACATGCCGCGATCGTTCGGATTGCTGTTGCTGGGACACTCGATCATCGCCCTGCCCTTTGTTGTTCTGGTTGTGCAGGCCCGCCTGACGGGCATCCGGCGCGACTATGAAGAGGCCGCGCAGTCGCTTGGGGCAAACCCGCTTCAAACCTTTTTTCAGGTGACCTTCCCTTTGATGCTACCTGCCGTTTTTGCGGGCGCATTATTCGCGTTCACCATCTCGTTTGACAATATCACAGCCACGATTTTCTGGCGCCCTTCCGGCATGGAAACCGTGCCGACCCAGATTTTCGGTATGCTGCGCAATTCGGTCAGCCCCGAAATAAACGCATTGGGATTTGTCATGATCTGTATCACCGTCGGCCTGCCTTTGCTGGCAGGTGGGTTGGCGCGCCACTACTCCCGCAAGAAAATATAGACGTAATCCAACAGGAGAATTGAAAATGAAAAAGATAGATTCCACAAAGCGCTATGAAGTACTGCGCGAGCGGCTTGGCAATAACGACATCGACCGGCGTTCGTTCTTCGGGTTGCTAGGTGCTGCGGGTATGTACGCTGGCCTGTCCGGCGGTATCATGACGACAATGGCCACTCAGGCACGCGCGGCAGGCACTGACTTGAATTTCGAAGGCTGGGGCGGCGTCGTTTCCGAGGCGCTGCGCAAAAACGCCTTTAACCCTTACGAGGCCGCGACCGGCAACAAAGTGATTGATGCCACTTTTGGCGGCGAATCCGAAGTTCTGACAAAGATCAAAGCGGCTGGTAACACCGATGGTCACAACATTCTGCACTCCTCAGGCGTGAACTGGTACAAACGCTGGGTCGATGCAGGCTACGGCAGCGAGTTGAACGAAGCCAACATCCCGAATATTCAAAACGTGATGACGGCCATCATTGAACCGTTCCGGGCCATCACACCCGATAGCCTGTCGGCTGTACCTTATGATTACGGCACCACCGGCATCGCCTATAACACCAAATACGTCTCCAAAGAGAAAGCCATGGAGCTGGGCGCAAACCTGTTGCTGGACAAAGAGCTCAAAGGAAAAATCGGGGGCTGGGGCGATGATTGGGCCACCCGTGGATGGTATGGTGCCTTGCAATCGGGGCAAAATCCAAACGACATTCAGGATTGGGATGCGGTCTGGGAAAAAGCCCGCGAACACCGCGATCTGGTTCTGAAATACTGGTCATCGGGCGCGGAACTGATGGATCTTCTCGCGAAAGAAGAGATTTATGTGACCGAAGCATGGTCAGGCCGGGTTGCGGCCCTGCAAGCGCAAGGCCATCCGATTGCCTACATGGACCCTCCCGGCGGCGTTGCCTGGATGGAAAGCATGTTCGTCCTCAAAGGCTCGCCGATGGCCGAAGCCGAAGAACTGCTGAACTTTATGCTCGATCCGGCAACGGCAATTGCGGTGGCCGAAGGGCAGAAGTACCCGACATCGCTTGACCCCAACAAGGTCAAGATGACGCCGATGATCGAGGCGCTTCCAGCCTATGACCCCACGGGCAAGCTCGACAAGCTGATTTTCCGCGATCCGGTCTTCTGGAATGTGAATGAAAAAGAGCAAACCAAACAGTGGAACCGCGTTTCCAAAGGCGGTTGATTAACTGACCATCTGTGTTGGCCGCGCCGCGTTGCGTGGCCGACACACCGTTTCTTTCATATTGGGATAGTTGTTCATGGCGCGTGTTGAACTCATCAACATCACGAAATCCTTTGGGTCGGTCGTTGCGGTAAAAAACGCAAATGTGGTCTTTGAAGAAGGCTCGTTCACGACGCTTCTAGGCCCCTCTGGATGTGGCAAAACCACGATCCTGCGCATGATATCGGGCTTGGGCAGTCCAACCAGTGGCGACATCATGATCGGGGGGAAGCGTGTGAACGATATCCCTATCCACAAACGCAATCTTGGATTGGTATTCCAGAACTACGCCTTGTTTCCGCACCGCACAATTGGTGAGAATATCGCTTTTGGTTTGAAATACCGTGGCGTGCCGAAATCCGACGTATCGGAAAAAGTGCGCACCGCGTTGGAGATTGTACGTCTTCCCGGTGTTGAGGATCGCTATCCCCAGCAACTTTCAGGCGGGCAACAGCAACGGATTGCGCTGGCACGTGCCATTGTGATCGAACCCGATGTGCTGCTGCTGGACGAACCGCTGTCAGCATTGGATGCCAACTTGCGCGAGGACATGCGCGTGGAGTTGAAGGCGATACAAGACCGCATCGGTGTGACGACAATCTTTGTGACCCATGACCAGTCAGAAGCGCTGGCGATGTCTGACAAGATCGTGGTGATGAGTGCAGGTTCTGTGGAGCAAATTGGCACCCCGAACGAGGTCTACAACACCCCTGCCTCCGAATTTGTAGCAACTTTTCTGGGGGCCTCGAACCTGCTGCCCGCCACGGTGGTCGGGCGTGACGCTTCGGGTATCGTGCTCGAAACGCCAGAGTTTGGCAAAACCCATGTGTTGGCAGAAATGGCGACCACATTGGGAGATGCACAGAGTGGTCAGCTGATGATCCGCGCCGAAAAACTGCTGCTGACCGAAGCTTCTGACCAAGAAAACTCCGCGCAAGCTGTGGTCGAGGCCGTGGATTACCAAGGGCAGCTCGCCCGCTATTTCGTGCGGGTGGGCGATACCCAGCTTCAGGCAATCAACATGATCACGGGGCAACCGTTTCAGGCAGGTGAAACCGTGAATGTGCAGCTTGCCCCGAATGAGTGCAGCGCGCTTCCGGTCAAGGAGCCCTAGATGACCAGCCACCTTTTTTATCAGTCCAGCAACCCGCGCCCCGAGTTGGACCGCGCGAGCGGCATCTATATGTGGGACACCTCTGGAAAGCGCTATATCGACGGCTCTTCAGGGGCGATGGTCAGCAACATCGGCCATTCGAACCCGGCGGTGCTGGCGGCAATGCGCGCGCAGATGGACAAGGCAACTTTTGGCTACAGGCTGCATTTCCAGACCGGGCCGAGTGAAGAGCTTGCGGAAAAGATATCCGAACTGACCCCACAAGGTCTGGACCGCGTGTTTTTTGTGTCCGGCGGCTCTGAAGCCGTTGAAAGCGCTTTGAAAATGGCGCGCCAATACGCTCTGACCCAAGGGCAGGCGCAGCGCACCAAGATCATTTCGCGCACCCCCAGCTATCATGGTGCCACGCTGGGCGCGCTTGCAATTACCGGCTATGCGCCGATGACCGCCCCCTTCGATCCGATGATGCACGCCATGCCGAAAATTGCGGCACCGCGCGCCTATCTGGACGGTCTGGACATCGATGATCCGGCAACAGGTCTGCACTATGCCAACATGCTCGAGACCAAAATTCTCGAAGAAGGTGCCGAGACGGTCCTTGCCTTTATCGTCGAGCCTATCGGCGGTGCCTCGACCGGCGCTTTGGTGCCGCCGGCAGGTTACATGCGCCGCATCCGCGAGATTTGTGATGAATACGGTGTGCTGCTGATCCATGACGAAGTGATGACAGGCGGCGGGCGAACGGGCGCGTTTTTCGCCGCCGAGCATTGGGATGTTACCCCCGATATAATTGCCCTGTCCAAGGGGTTTGGCGCGGGCTACGTGCCGCTGGGTGCCATGATCGCGCGCGATGATATGGTCGATGCCGTCATGAGCACGGGTGGGTTTATTCACGGGCATACCTATGCCGGAAATCCGCTCGCCTGCACCGCAGGACTGGCAGTTTTGAACGAGATCAAAGCACAAGGCCTCACCAACAACGCCGCCCGAATGGGGGATGCGCTTGCAACCCGCCTGCAATCACTGATGCAGCGCTATTCCGTGATCGGCGACGTGCGCGGCAAGGGGTTGCTTCTTGCGTTCGAGCTGATGGCAGATCGCGGCACAAAAGCACCTCTGCCTGCGGATTTCAACGCCCACACCCGCTTGGTCGATATCGCCTATGAAAACGGCCTGATAATCTATTCCCGCAGGACGCGCGGTGGCCTTTGCGGGGATCACTTCCTTGTCTGTCCTCCCCTGATAGTAACCGAGCCGCAGTTGGACGAGATCGCAGAGATTTTGGACCGCTCGCTGGAGCAGCTCATGGCCGAAATTCCAGACGCTAACACTCCGTAGACATGAAGGGAGACATCCGTGTCAAAGATCATCATCACCTGTGCCATAACAGGTTCGATCCATACGCCGTCGATGTCACCACACCTGCCGATCACCGCCGATGAAATCACCGATCATGCGCTTGGTGCTGCCCAAGCCGGGGCAGCAATCCTGCATCTCCATGCCCGCGACCCGGAGAACGGGCGACCCTCTGCACAGCCTGCGCATTTCATGGCATTTCTTCCCCGCATCAAGGAAAAATCAGACGCGGTTTTGAACATCACGACAGGTGGCAGCGCGACGATGACCCTTGATGATCGTTTGGCGGCTGCTGTTGTCGCTGAGCCCGAGATGTGCTCGCTCAATATGGGTACGATGAATTTTGCGCTCTACCCTGCCGCTGCGCGCATCACCGATTGGAAATACGATTGGGAAAAGCCGTTTCTGGAAGGCTCTGACGATCTGGTGTTCAAGAACACGCCGCGGGACATGGAACGTATCCTCATGCAGATTGGCCAAGATCGCGGCGCGCGGTTTGAATTTGAATGCTACGACATCAGCCACCTCTATATGCTGCGCCACTTTGTGGATCGCGGGTTGGTGCAGGGGCCACTGTTTATCCAGTTCGTGTTCGGGGTCCTGGGGGGCATTGGGCCTGATCCGGAAAACCTGATGCATATGAAAGTGATCGCCGACAAGCTGTTTGGCGATGACTACATGTTTTCGGTTCTGGCAGCGGGGCGGTATCAGATGCCGATGATCACCATGTCGGCCACCATGGGTGGCCACGTGCGTGTGGGTCTCGAAGACAGCCTGATGATTTCGCGCGGTACTTTGGCCAAGACCAACGCCGAACAGGTCGCCAAAATCCGCCGCATTGTCGAAGACCTCGGACGCAAGGTTGCCACCCCTGCCGAAGCGCGCACCATGCTGGGCCTGAAAGGCAGCGACAGGACGGCGATCTGATCATGTCTGATTACACCATTCGCACCGTTGAAAAACCCGATCTGCCGCTGCTTGATACAGCGCTGAGGGCCCTGTCAAAAGAGTTGGGCGACACGCATCCTGCAACGATCCCCTTTCTTGAACAGGCGGGGTTCGGATCAACGCCCGCCTTCTACGCGCTTCTGGCGCTGGATGGTTCTGACACTCCAAGCGGCGCCGCTGTTTTTTCGCCGGTCGTTTCGACGTCTTTGGGGGCAACGGGCTGTTTTGTATCGGACCTTTGGGTTGCGGACACAGCGCGGGGGCATGGCTTGGGCCGCCGCCTGCTGGGCCGCGCGGCCGAGGTATCGCAGGCACGGTGGGGTGCTGCGTATCTCAAACTCGCGGTGTACGACGGTTCATCCGGTGCGCGCGCATTCTACGCAAAGCTGGGATTTACCGCACAAAGCGGCCAGACAACCTTATTTTTAGGCAAGACCGGGTTAGACCCCCTGAAAGGCAAAACATGAGAGCCATCTTTGACGAGCGCCAATGGAACCATGACCCCAAGCATTTCCTTGCCAACGGCAAGGTGTCGCCCAACCCCGAGCAACCCGAACGGATCAAGGTGCTGCACGCAGGCGCATGCGCCGCCAGTTGTGATTTCGAGGCCCCCAAAGATGCCGGGCTTGGCCCGATTGCTGCGATCCACACGCCCGAGTATCTCACATTTCTGCAAACGATCTATAAACGCTGGCAGCATATTGAAGGGGCCGGCGAGGAAGTGATCCCGAACATCCATCCGGCGAACCGCACGGATAGTTATCCAAAATCCGCCGCTGGTCAGGCAGGGTTTCATCAGGCCGATAGCGCGTGCCCTATCGCATCTGGAACGTGGGAGGCTGCCTATTGGTCTGCCCAATCCGCCATATCGGGTGCCGATGCGCTGATCGAAGGCACCCGCGCAGCTTACGTTCTGTCACGCCCGCCGGGTCACCATGCATTCGGTGATCTTGCAGGGGGATTTTGCTTTCTTAACAATTCGGCCATTGCCGCCGAGCGTCTGCGCGCCAAAGGCCTGCGACCGGCAATTGTGGATGTGGATGTGCATCACGGGAACGGCACGCAGGGTATTTTCTACGAGCGGAGCGATGTTTTAACCGTGTCCTTGCATGCCGATCCTGCGCGGTTTTATCCTTTCTTTTGGGGCCACGCCCATGAACGCGGCGCGGGGGCGGGTTTGGGCTACAATCTCAACTTGCCACTGGCACGCGGCACGGGCGATGACGACTTTCTCAAAACACTCGAAACGGCACTGACCCGCGTGCGTGCCTTTGGAGCGGACGCAGTGGTGATAGCGCTTGGATTGGACGCCTACATCGACGATCCTTTCAAAGGATTGGCCATAACGACACCGGGCTTCGCACGCATCGGTGCGGCACTAGCGGATATGAACCTGCCAACCGTGTTTGTGCAGGAAGGCGGCTATCTGTGTGGCGCACTGGGCGCCAACCTGACAAGTGTGCTGAACGGGTTTCAGGGCGCGTGACCCAGCCTGACATCATCGTCATCGGTGGCGGCATTGCAGGAGTTAGTGCTGCGGCGATGCTCGCATGCGACGCCCGGGTCGTGTTGATCGAGGCAGAGCCGCAGCTTGGCTATCATGCGACCGGCCGGTCTGCGGCCATCTTTATACGTAACTACGGCAACGATGTCTTGCGCGCATTGAACGCCCTTTCAGCTCCGACATTGCAGGCGCCAGACGGCATTTCGGATCGCTCCTTGCTGTCGCCGCGCGGCGAAATGCTGATCGCAAGTGAAAGTGAAACAGCCGCGCTGGAGGACTATGCCAAGGGCGCGACAGGCCTTGAGCGCCTGACAGCGGCGCAAGCCGTCGCCCTCGTCCCGATTCTGCGGCAAGAGCGGATTGCTGCCGCGATCATCGAGCCTGATGCACAGGACATTGATGTGGACCGCATGCTTCAGGGGTATGCCCGTCTGGTCCGCGAGCGAGGCGGGCAAACCGTGAAAGGGGCCGCCGTCACGGGGCTGAGCCGTACCAACGATTGCTGGCAGGTCACAACCGCGACGTCCACATGGTCAGCGCCCATTGTCGTGAATGCGGCAGGGGCGTGGGCCGATACGGTGGCGCGTATGGCGGGTCTTGCGCCCATCGGTGTGACGCCGATGCGCCGCTCTGCCGTTTTGTTGAATGCGCCGGACGGTTACCAGATTGATGCATGGCCGCTGGTCGCAGGTGCTTCTGAGGGGTGGTATGCCAAGCCCGATGCCGGTCGCTTGCTTGTATCACCCGCTGACGAGGATCCGGTAGAACCGCACGATGCATGGCCTGATGATCTGGTCGTTGCAGAAGGCCTGCACCGGTTTGAGCAGGCCGTCACCATCCCCGTCACACGCCCGACCCACAGTTGGGCAGGCCTGCGTAGCTTCACAGCCGACAGAACCCCCGCCGTAGGTTTTGACCCCTCAACGACCGGCTTTTTCTGGCTGGCTGGTCAGGGAGGCTACGGCGTCCAGACGGCACCGGCGCTTGCCTCGATCTGTGCGGCACTCTGCCTTGGCCATCAAATGCCTGCGCCCCCGAACATACTCGACGCACTCAAACCGGACCGTTTCCGGGTGACATAAAGGAATACACTTATGAGCACGATTACACGCCTACATGATGGCCCCAGAATGAGCCAGATTGTCATGCATAACGGCACCGTCTATCTGGCGGGTCAGGTTGGACAGCCAGCGGACGACGTCACAGGGCAGACCAAAACGTGTCTGGATCAGATCGACGCGCTGTTGGCGCAAGCCGGATCTGACAAGACCCGCATCCTGCAAGCTGTTATCTGGCTTGCCGATATGTCCGATTTCGCCGCGATGAATGCGGTCTGGGATGCCTGGGTCCCGAAAGGTCACACACCTGCGCGCGCCTGCGGCGAGGCAAAGCTTGCGACGCCTGATTATCTGGTCGAATTCATCATCACGGCCGCACAAAGCTGATGCGCTTGGCGACAGTGTGAGCTCTCAGGACGATCAGAGCTCACACTTTCGTTTGCAATGTGCCTGTGTTCAACGATGACCGTTGGAGAAGCAGACCTACTTGAAACTTGGTCGCGTTGTCCTGTTACAGTCAGGGTTGCGTTGGTTCAGAATAATGTTGGCCACGGCAACACAAGTACACGTGGTCAACCGTAACATGGGTCAGGCCATCAAGCCGCAATACCATACCCACAGTCGTAACAATTTGCCAGTCGTTGAAGCCTTGAGCCCAAACCGGCGCATCCGTTGCGCGGCAGTCTCTGATTGCAGCGATGAGGGGGATCTGCCCACATGGCGATGGCCGACATCCAGACCGACCTCCTTCAGCTCAACGGTCATTCATGGCCGGTCTAAACGGCCCTTACACGAGCCGCGATTGCTCTTTGAGTAGCGCATCACTGCATTGTCCATGCCTAGCTGCACGGCTGCGGAACGTCCGCAAACCGCGCGGAACGACACCGACCTGCAGCACATGCATACGCGCAAGCCCACTGGTCAGCACGGTGCGCACCGCGATATTGCGGAATTCGTCTATCCGTTTCAGCCCTATAGTTCGTCTCCGTTGTTGCAATAAAGCTATCAAAAGAGCGACATCAAACCGCGACAGGTCCAGTACTCTCAGCCAACACGCCGAACAAGGTGTTTGATCCCTGTCCGTGTTCACTGGCCGCTGATAGAAAATGCTGCAGGATGCACGAATGGCTGCTCTTACTGGTCGCAACGCAGCATGTTGAGGTAACGGGCAAGGTCGGCTAAGGGCGGTGGCCTCAACTGGTGGACGCAACACTTTAATCTTTAGGGAGAGATGGAGTGTTGGTTATGAAATATCGTCGTAGGATTTACTATTCGTGAGCAGCGTGCTGAGATTTGGGATCGTTGGCAGCGAGGCGAGTCAATGAGCTCGATCGGGCGGGTCTTTGATCGGCAGTCGTCATCGGTATTTTCCGTAATCTCCCCAACTGGCGGGATCCGCCCACCGGATCGCCGACGGAGCAGGTCTGCATTGAGCCTTTGTGAGCGCGAAGAAATATCCCGTGGGCTTAGCATCAAGCAGTCCCTGCGCGCGATTGCGCGCCAGTTGCAGCGTGCGCCTTCGACGATCAGCCGGGAGGTTAGGCGCAATGGTGGGCCAGCGGACTATCGTGCGACTACTTCGGATCAAGCGGCTTGGGATCGCACCCTGCGTCCCAAGATGTGCAAGCTGGCTTGTCACCCGGCGTTGGCCCGCGCAGTATCAGCAAAGCTGCGGCGCAAGTGGTCGCCTGAACAGATTGCGGGCTGGCTCAAGCGTGCGTTCCCGGGAGAGGCGCAACAACAGGTGTCACATGAGACAATCTACCGAAGCCTTTATATACAAGCGCGCGGCGTCCTGAAAAAGGAGCTGCTGGAGCACTTACGCGCTAAACGCACGGTCCGGCGATCCAAGCACGCGAGCCTAAAGCGCAATGGCCTTGGCCAGATCAAAGATGCCGTGTCCATTAGCGAAAGGCCCGCATCTATCGAGGATCGGGCTGTGCCGGGGCATTGGGAAGGTGACCTGATCGGTGGCTCCAGAAACAGCTATATCGCAACGCTTGTAGAACGTCATTCTCGATATGTCATGCTGGTCAAAGTCGCGAACAAGGACACCGAAAGTGTCGTCTCCGGGCTAATCAAATCGGCTCGGAAATTGCCCCGTGAACTCTACAAATCTCTGACATGGGATCGCGGTAAAGAACTGGCAGATCACCCGCGCTTCACGCTGGCGACAGATGTCGATGTGTACTTTTGTGACCCGCAATCCCCGTGGCAACGTGGATCGAACGAAAATACCAACCGCCTTTTGAGGCAATATTTGCCAAGAGGAACCGACTTATCCGTCCATTCCCAAGCAAAACTCAGCTCGATTGCTCGACAGTTGAACGAACGACCACGCAAGACCTTGCAATATCAAACCCCAGCAGAGAAGTTCGCAGAGTGTGTTGCGTCGATCAGTTGAACTCGCCTGACACGGACATTCAACGTATCGCGGCTTTTAGTCCCAATGGCGAGGGAGGCAATCCAGCCGGGGTTGTGGTCACCAATTCTTGCAGATCAGCGAGGATGACGTTTGCGTCAGTGTATTTTGGATCACTGTCCGCCCCGACGGGTGCAGCGATCAAGATCGATGCGATTGAAAGTGCGTATTTAAACATCAAAGATTCCTTTGGGTTGTGTTGATTGACGTTCGGCTTTTGTATTTGATCCTGCTGGGCAGCAGGTATTACCGACAGTGAATTTTTGATCTCCGGGACAGATCGATACCGCTGCTCCACAAGGCTGTACGCAATACAAACCGAAGATATCATTGGGCGTCACCTGACCCCGTGTCTCCTGGTGAATGCGCTTCATAAGTTCCCTGCGAGGCACAACTGAACCGTCAGCTACCCCAATTACATCTTTGCTCTGACCATGGGCTTGGGGAAGACGATCCTCATGGCCACCACGATTTTCTATGAATTCCTGCTGGCCAACAAGTTCGGCAAGGACACCAAGTATTGCCGGATGCGACTGCGTTGGAGCCAAATCGATCTGGCCCGTCAACTCATTAAGATCGGTCTCACCGATGTGGACACGCCCAAGACCAAACACAGCAATCGTGAAGTCTTCGTCTGTGAAGGGCTGGCCTCTGATCTTGTGGCGCTTGGGCAGGAGTACGGATATGTATTTCCCGGTTTCAAAGACCCAGAGAAACCGATGGACAACTTTCGCAAAGCACTGAAGTCAGCGGTCATCAAGTCCGGCGTAAACCGTTACGGTAAGCCTATGCGGTTTACCCCCAAGTTTGGCCGTAAGGCATTCACCAGCTATCAATGGATCGCAGGCACTCCGCTGGAATTGATCCGTCAGATGATTGGCCACTCGCCAAATTCCAAGGTGGCGGTGAAGAATTACCTTCACATGCCTTCTGAATCGGTACGTGCAGCAGTGCTAGACCTTGATGCTCTGGCAAAGAAGGGCAAATGAAAATGGCAACAGATGGCAATAACAAAAAGGCCACCTTCGGGCGGCCTTTTGTAAGTCTTTGAAAAGACTGAACTAACTGGAGCGGGCGAGGCGATTCGAACGCCCGACCCTAACCTTGGCAAGGTTATGCTCTACCCCTGAGCTACGCCCGCATCCTGTTAGTG
>RCMY010001152.1_pt1 | contig 25446 bp, 15 predicted proteins | sample 2041341 | NCBI WGS metagenome assembly RCMY01 (sample SAMN09708234, study PRJNA481090) | Marine sediment metagenome, whole genome shotgun sequencing project.
AGCGCGGCGATCATCTCGCGGTCGTTCTCGCCCGCACGTATGCGCATGCCAACGCGGGTCTTGGAGATCAACAGGAACAGGCCCAGCGCGACCACCAAACCGATCAAGATGATCGTCAACCGGTAAAGCGAATACTGAATGCCGCCGGGCAATATCACGGTGCCTTTCAACACCTCCGGGATATTCAGGAACAATGGGAACGAACCAAACACCCAACGTGTGGCTTCCGAAAAGATCAGGATCAGCGCAAAAGTGGCCAACACCTGATCCAGATGATCACGCTCGTAAAGCCGCCGGATCACCGTCAGTTCAATGAGCGCACCGATGAGTGCCGCGGCACTCATGCTCGCGATCAATAGGAAATTTCCGGTCCACCCGGCCACCGCCGCCGCCGCAAAAGCCCCAACCATATAGAGCGATCCATGGGCAAGGTTGATCAGCCCCATCACCCCAAAGATCAACGTCAGGCCCGCAGCCATCAAAAACAGCATCACACCAAATTGCAGCCCGTTGAGGATCTGTTCGATCAAAAGAATTATCGTCATCAGCCCCCCCAACAAAACAACCCCCGGCAATCTACGCTGCCGGAGGTCTGGTTTTAGGTTCTAAAGCTTGCACTCGGCTGCATAAACGTCCTGACGATCCTCAAGAGCAACACCGATGATTTTGTTGGTATAAACATCACCATCCTTGATCACTTCACGGACATAGAAGTCCTGGATCGGATGCTGGTTGTTGCCGAACCTGAAATCACCACGGGTCGAGGCAAAATCAGCTTCCAACAGTGCCGCGCGGAAGGCATCGGTGTCCGCAACATCCGCCTTGGCTGCCGCAGAAACAATCAGGTTGGCCGTGTCAAACGCCTGTGAAGCATAGATTGACGGAATGCGGCCATACTCTGCCTTAAACGTCTCTACAAAGGCCTTATTGGCGGCATTATCAAGATCAGGGCTCCATTGTGCAGTGTTGTGAATGCCCATCGCGGCATCCCCCACAGCACCCAGAATTGTCTGGTCAAAGCTAAAGGCGGGGCCGACAACTGGCAGGTTGATCCCGCTGTCCGCATATTGCTTGAGGAAGGAAATCCCCATGCCGCCGGGTAGGAAAAAGAAGATACCGTCGGCACCGGATGCCCGGATCTGGGCAATCTCAGCGGCATAATCCGTCTGGCCAAGCTTGGTATAAAGCTCACCGGCAAGTTCACCTTCATACATCCGTTTGAACCCAGTCAGCGAATCCTTGCCAGCGGGATAGTTCGGGGCGAGGATAAACGCATTCTTGAATCCCAACTCGTTGGCATGGGCACCTGCGGCCTCGTGCGGGCCGTCATTCTGCCATGCCACGTTGAAGTAGTTCTTGTGGCATCCCTTACCGGCCAATTGCGCCGGACCGGCGTTAGGAGAAATATAGAATTTCCCTTGTGCCGTTGTTGCCGGTGCCACAGCCAAAGCGAGGTTCGACCAGACGATACCGGTCAGGATATCGGCCTTCTCGGACTGGATCATCTTGTCCGCCGCTTGCACCGCGATGTCCGGTTTGCGCTGATCATCCTCGACCACCACTTCGATGCCATCGTTGCCCGCTTGCTTGATACCCAAAAGGAATCCATCACGGATATCGACGCCCAAGGCCGCGCCGCCGCCGGTCAATGTTGTGATCAGGCCAATTTTTACTTTACCGGCCTCGGCCATCGCGCCGGTGGTCATTGCAAGAGCCACGACTCCTGCGGCGCCAAGCGCTTTGAACGTCTGTATTGCTTTTGTTGAAATCATTTGAATTCTCCCAGTTCATGCGGGCGCTGATTGTAACGCCTCTGTCGACATCTTGTGCCCATGCGTGGCCAATTGAAATGGCTTATATCAAAACGCTACTCGGCGCTGGAATTTATTTCAAGTTCAAAATATTTGAGCTTGAAGATAATCGAGAGGGGAACTAGCGTCACACGGGAAAAGCGGACTGCAAATCGCAGCACCACTTTCAAACCGATCAACACCCAATTTGCAGTTAGTTAGATGCTGCGGCCTCACCCTCTGGGCCGACCGAAACCAGATAGGCCCAGACGTTCTTGGCATCCACTTCATCTTTCAACCTGAACGACATCTTGGCCTTCGCCTTTTTGTCATCGTTGTATTCCTTCAGAAAATCGCGCGGATTGCCCACGTATTTGACAAAATCCGCCTCATTCCATGTCAGTCCATTTTCGCCAGCTTCCATCATAGACTTGCCAAAATTCGTACTGAATTCTTCCTCGCTGCCTGCAACGCGGGTGTATACTCCATAGAGGTTCGGCGCGCTTTTACCACCTTTTGCAATCGTTTCGCCCTTTGTGGACACAATTGAATGGCACGACTTGCACTTCTTGAAAACGCTCTCGCCCGCCGCGACATCGCCTGTTGCATGGCCGTCAGCGAACGCTGCTCCTGCGGTCAAAGCCATACCAATCGCGGCGGTTTTCAGCATATTCATCGTTGAATTCCCGTTTTTGTGTTCATTGCTCCATCGCAACCCCTATCCGGTTCCCGCTGATTACATAGCCCCGGTGCCAAGAGTTCACTGCGATGTGAAGTCGCAAATGAACGCCCCCGATATCCGGGACCGGGCCAAGAACCTTGCGCAACTGCCCTGCCCTGTGTGACAAACCCGCGTCTGAAGGAAATCAACATGGACGGCACCCTGCCCTCACCCGACAATATGATCCCCGCTTGGGTTGATGGCACGCTGACCCCGGTGGAAAAGCTTGCCGCGCATCAACGCGGGCTGCGCCATCTCGCTGTCTCGGTCTTTGTGATCCGTGATGGCGCGATCCTGATCCAGCAGCGCGCGCTGTCAAAATATCACACGCCCGGTCTTTGGGCGAACACCTGTTGCACCCACCCGGCTTGGGGCGAGGACGCGCCGGATTGCGCCACGCGCCGCCTGAACGAAGAATTGGGCATCACCGGACTTGAACTAAGCCATCGCGGTCAGGTCGAATATCGCGCTGATGTGGGTGGGGGATTGATCGAACACGAGATAGTCGAGGTATTTCTCGCTCCGGCGAAACAGGACATGCCGCTTGTCGCCAATCCGGACGAGGTGATGGCAACCCGCTGGATTTCGCCAAAAAAATTGAAAGACGAGATTGCTTCTGAACCGTCCCACTTTACGCCATGGTTGCGCATCTATCTTGCAAAACACGCTGATATGATACTTGGCGAAAGCTAAACGAAACTCCGTTGAAAGCCCGTCTGTGTCACTCTCTAGAACTGTACGGGCGACGGCAATAAACGCCCTGTCCCCGCGGGGACAACCCGCGATCCTGCTCTACAGGAAATATAGCATGGATTTGCAAGTGGTTGAAAAATATCTATAATATTTTTGTCCCCGCGGGGACAGGCCAAGCTACTTGTCCAACGCGCTCAAGAACGCTTCAACGGCTACTTCCAAACGCTTGCGCTCCATCCCGCTAAAATCCCGCTGGAGCCGCAGTTCGATCCGTCCATCAGCCACCATGCATTTTGCGTCCCCTTCGGGACGGCTAAGGCGGAACGTCGTCTTGGCCGCGCGCCCTGTCGCGGGTAACACCTTCTTTTTGGTGGCCTCTTCCATCTGCGCGACAAACGCGCCCATAAGCGTCTGTTCCTGCGCCGCTGTCCGGTCATCCCCTGCCCCAAGCATATCGTTCAGGATGCCTTGCGCCACGGGGCTTTCTTCAAGCCTGCGCACCACCGCTAAACCCAAGGCGCGCGGTATGGTATCGACATGTTTGATCCGCCCTTTGGCCGCGACCAACAGCCGCACAAAATGTTTGATGTAACTCCGCTTTTGACGGCCGGACGACGCAAAAAGCAGCTCGACCGCATGCTCATACCCCGCCACTTCCGCCGCCTGTTTACGATAGTTGATCGCCAGTTGCGCCATCTCGCCAAAGGACACACCGCGCCGCACAAGGTTTTCATCGACCATCTGGCGATAGAGGTGCAGCAGATTTTCGCCTTTGGCATTTATCCCCGCAGGGATGCTCGCATATGCCGCGTCACCCGTCTCAGCAAACAACTCTCGGTACGCAATGACGCGCCGGAAACCCTGTATCAGCTCATAATCGTCGCCAACCTGCTCAACCCGGATCGGATTGCTAAGGCCAACCTCCTTGATCGACCGCTTCAGCGCGTCAATCTCGGGATCACGCCCCGGTGCACGATCCCGCGTCAGCTTGTCAGTACGAATATCGTCCAGCGCAATAAGGTCGATGATCAGTCCGGCCCTTTTCAGGCGCAGATGCTCATGCGCCAGCGCATCATTCTTTGCACGGATCGCAGTTTCTGCTGACTGTCGTTCTGACAACGCCTCAGCATTTTCCACAATCTCAGCCACCATTGGCCCGTGCCGCGCCTCTGTCCCCGCAGGGACATCCATTTCCAATGCCCCATCCACATCATCAAAAACGCAGTCTTTCTTGCTCATGACTTTTCCTCCCCAACTCTCATCTTACAACGGGTCCCATACGGTGACGGAATGCCCATTGAATTCATCATTGAAAATGCCATCCGGTCAGCCAACAGGACGCCAGTTCCGACAGCCTCCTGATGACGTCCATTATTTTAATGCTGTAAATCTGAATAAAATGACAATGGCCCGGCGACGACTGGCGTCTGCGCGAACCGCTTCGGCACCCAGCCGGTTTCATCCGGCCGATGTGCAGACCCATCTGCAAAGCGTACAATTGCGGCCCGATCATTCGGGTGATGGCGGGGTCAGCACACTCTAAATTGTGGCCTAGCCGCGCACCGTGTCGATCATCAACTGGACATTCTCGGGGTCCGCGTCTGGTGTGATGCCATGACCGAGGTTGAAAATATGCGGGCCGTTTGAAAGGGCATCCACAATTTTGCGGGTTTCGGAGACCAGCGCATCACCACCTGTTACCATGTGGCTGGATTTCAGGTTGCCCTGCACACAGCCAGCTGTCTGAACATGTGACGCAGCCCAATCAGCGGTCACACCATCATCAATGGCGATGCAATCCGCACCGATGGATTGATGCGCACCCTTGTAACGCTCGCCCGCACCTCGAGGGAACGCGATGACAGGGACGCCAGGATGCAGCGCTTTGAGTTCCGATGTGATCCGCGCCATGGGTTTCAGGGAATAATTCTCAAAATCCGCGCCTTGCAAGGAACCTGCCCAACTGTCGAAGAGCTTCACCACCTCGGCACCTGCTTTGATCTGCTCTGACAGATACAAAACGGTCGCTTGCGTGATCCGTTCAATCACTGCATCAAAGACGGCACGGTTTTCGGCCTTGAGCGCATGAGCCGGCCCCTGATCAGGGGTGCCTTGGCCCGCAATCATATAGGTGGCGACCGTCCAAGGCGCACCAGCAAAGCCGATCAAAGTGGTTTCTTCGGGCAATCCCTTAGAGAGAAGCTTGACCGTCTCATAAATCGGGCTGAGCGTGTCGTGAATGGCCTCGACGGGTTTTAACGCATCAACTTCGGCCTGCGTGGTAATAGTAGATAAACGCGGCCCTTCGCCGGTGACAAACCAAAGATCAGCGCCAAGCGCCTGAGGGATCAGCAGGATGTCGGCAAACAGGATTGCCGCATCAAAACCATAGCGGCGAATGGGCTGAAAGGTGACCTCGGCGGCCAGTTCGGGATTGTAGCAGAGCGACAGGAAATCACCGGCCTGCGCGCGCGTTGCCTTGTACTCTGGCAAATATCGCCCCGCCTGCCGCATCATCCAGATTGGCGGGGTTGGCAGGGTCTCGCCCGCAAGCGCGCGCAGGATGGTTTTTTGAGTGCTCATTGAGAGTATTTTCCCGAGGTGATTGTTTCGGGCACCATGCTTTTTCAGGCAGGCAGATACAAGAGTTGTCACCCCAAGTTTCCAGAGGTACGAAAGGGCATGACATTGAACCTCCCTACCCCGCTGGCACCTCTTAACATCGGCACACGCGGCTCTCCGCTGGCTTTGGCGCAGGCGCATGAAACCCGCGAGAGGCTCGCGAAAGCGTTTGATTTGCCGTTCGAAGCTTTCACAATTGTGGTGATCAAAACCACAGGTGACAAGATCATTGACCGCCCGCTGAAAGAGATCGGTGGCAAGGGTCTGTTCACCCGCGAAATCGAGGATGACATGCTGTCAGGCAAGATTGATATTGCGGTGCATTCGATGAAGGATATGCCGACAATTCAGCCCAATGGCCTTGTGTTAGAGACGTATTTGCCCCGTGAGGATGTGCGCGACGCGTTTGTCTCGCCCCGCGCAAAGGCGTTGGATGAATTGGCAGCGGGTACTTCTGTCGGCACGTCGAGTTTGCGGCGCAAGGCGCAGTTGAAACTGCGGCGGCCTGATCTGGAAGTGGTCGAATTTCGCGGCAATTTGCAGACGCGTTTGAAGAAGCTTGATCAGGGTGTCGCCGAAGCGACGTTTCTGGCGATGGCAGGGCTTAACCGGTTGCGCATGGATGACGTCCCTAAAACGCCGATTGAGGTCGAAATGATGCTGCCCGCAGTTGCACAAGGGGCCATCGGAATTGAGCGACGGAACGGGGACACCCATATGGCCGAGATGCTGGAGGCGATCCATGATGTAGAGACCGGTCAACGGTTGGCGGCGGAACGGGCGTTTCTGAAAGCCCTGGATGGATCGTGCGAAACGCCGATTGCCGGGCTTGCGGTGTTAGAAGGCGGCAACATCCACCTGCGCGGCGAGGTGCTGCGCCCTGACGGGTCTGAGGCGATCGAAGATGCGTTGCGTTGTTTGATCGAGGACGGAGAGCAGGCCGGGCGCGAGATGGCGGAACGGTTGCTGAAACAAGCGGGACCTGGGTTTTTTGACTGGCGGTAACATTGCCGCATCCGGCTTGGATGAAACGGTTTGCCTGTGTATCAAGATTTAATGAATAATATTAATCTAATAGGGATTTCGCATGGCATTGCAGCCTAAACTGGGGTCCGATGGTTTGCTGCCGATCAGTATCTATCAAAATATGTTGATAAAGCTGGCGGAAGACCAAGAAACGAAACCCGGCTTTCATCAGTACCAGACTCTCCGCTGGGCCTTTCGTATCAGACCGGGGGTGCCACAGCGAACTTTACGTCGTGCATTTAACAAGCTGGTGGCACGTCACAATTCGCTGCGATTGCATTTTGTTAAGCAGGCGGATGAATGGCAGGCCAAAATATCGGCTGAACATCCGCGAGGGTTGCTGGTCGAAGATCTGTCGCATTTGTCGGGCGAAGCACAGAACGCTGCAATTATTGAACGCGGGATACGTCCCATATCCCCGTTGTTAGAGCCGCTTTTCGAGATGGTTTTAATGAAATGTGGCAATGCGGGAGATGTGGTAATGACACGTGTGCACCATTCCATTATTGATGGCTACAGCGTTGTGGTGTTGATTGAGGACTTGTTGAAGTTCATCCTAAATATGCCCTTGCTGGGTAAGCAAGTAGGCCACGCTGAATTTATGAGTCGCAGGCACCAACTCCTTAGTGAGCGGATTGAAGAGAAAGAGATGTTCTGGAAAGAACGGCTCCTGCCCGTGCCAGATGATTTGAATATTGGGCGCAGAAAAAAGGGCTTGCCGCCGATTTCCCCTCAAACGGTTGGCAGGAGTGTTCGATTGGAAGACATCTTGACGCCCGGCCAATCAGAAATGCTGGAACACAATGCAAAGACCGCAGGGGTGTCTTCATTTTCATGCCTTCATGCAGCGTTTTCCGAGACGATTTGTCAGAAGGGTCGTCAGGGCGAAGTCCTCATCACGTCATTTATGGGCCGGAATGACACTGCAATGGCGGGATTTGTCGGCGCTGATGTTCATGGGCTCATGATAAAATATGTCGCGAAACCGCATGATATCATGGAGCGTGCCTTGTGGGTCGCAGACCAGATTGCCGAAGCGGCTAATCATGTCCCTACAAAGGTTTTTACCCCCGGTCAGGAAATTGCAGAGGCAATCGCCAAAAAAGGCATTTCAAGGTTTCGCTTTTACGTTCATATTGAACATCCGTCCGGTCGGCTTGCGAATTCACCCTTCAAGAAACTATTTTCCAAAGGACTGGTGGGAAAAATATCGCTCGGGCTTGTCTCACTTGAACAGGTTCATCTACCGGGAGAAACCGAAACAGATTTTGAGCTGGGGCTTCTGGTACGTCAGACTCAAAATGGCCCGAATGCATCACTGATCGCGGATGCGGCTGCGTTTTCAACCGAAGAACTGACCGGGATCACTGGTGGTATTAGGCATCAGCTGGGTTTTGATCCGGATTGACCTTGGGCCGCCGGGCCACAACAAGAAAAGCTATTTATATGCCTTCGCTCTCCCTTCTCGTTTCATCCTATAACCAGCTTGAGTTGCTGCAAGTTGCGCTTGCCTCGGTAACTGAACAAACCCAACTTTTTGACGAGATCATCGTGGTGGACGATGCTTCAACGGACGGGACACCAGAGTTTTTGCGCGATTGGGTAAAGGAAGACGATAATCGGCGAGTCATGTATCGGGCTGAAAATCAGGGACCAAGTGCGGTGCGCAATGTCGGGTTGGAGCAGGTGACATCGGACTATGTGGTGGTCATGGACGGCGATGATTGGCTGGAACTCGAAGCAGTCGCACAGATTCATGATGTTCTTGATCACGAACAACCCGATATAGTTGTTTTTCAGGCCTATTTTTATCTACAGGCCGAGGATCGTTATATGGACGGTTTGTACGGAAACAAGCTTTATACCGACGACGTGTTCCATCAAGGTGTTATGAAAACAGCCGCTGAAAAAGTAGCGTACTTTCGGGTTATTCCACCGCTTTGGAACAAGGTGCACCGGATGGGGTTCCTGCGTGAACATGCCATCACCAGTCATTTCAAGATATATGAAGACATTTTCTGGCTCCATCAATGCGGTGTTTTTGCCAAGGAAATTCGAGGTGTTGGCAAACCGATGGTCACCTACCGGATCCACGACAAATCTGTCTTGCGCCAGAAAGGTGAAGTGCATTTTGCTGTGTTTGAAGTGATTGATGCCTGTGAGCAGTTTATGATCACAACATCCCAAGCGACCGGATTGCGTCAGGCATCCCACCGTTACCAGTTCGATATTATTGCCAATATTGCCCTGAATACCGAACGTATTCCCGAGCCGTTGAAGCCGGTCTTTGCTGCGCAAATCCTTGAGCGGTCATATTTGCTGGACTTTGAGATGGAAGATTTTGAAGTTGGTTTTTTGGAGCAGTTGCGGGCAATGGCGAAAACTGCGGATACACACTGACCGCTTTGATCAAGACGGGCTTGGGTTGATTTAACTGTGTTATTCTATCGGATTAAGGGAAGGCAACATTATTTTCTTGGTCTGGCCATGAATGGTGCAGAATGTTAACTGATCATTATTTAGCGAAAACAGACAAAACCTCGTTTAAATGAGGAAATTCTAGAGACGCACTGCTGCTCGTGTATTGTTCGGGTTGAAGACAGGATTTGACAATGAATTTTAGCGCGACAAACACGCTTGAGGCGGTGCCGGTTGAGAAGATTGCCATCATCGGGATGGCCTTTCAACTGCCGGGGGCTGCGGATGCTCCGGAAAACCTTTGGCAGATGCTGTGCGAAGGGCGAAGCGGGATTACTGAAATTCCTGCGGACCGGTTTTCGACTGCGCGGTTTTATGATGAAAACCCCGACGCGCTTGCCAAAAGCTACACAAAATGGGCGGGGATACTGCCGCAAATAGATCAGTTTGATCCCAAGTTCTTTGGTCTTGCCCCGCGCGAAGCAGATAGCATGGACCCCCAACAGCGCCTGTTGTTGCAGACGGTCTACGGCGCAATTGAAGATGCACGGTATAAGCTCGACACCCTTGCCACGTTGCGCACCGGTGTTTTTGTCGGAGTCTCGCAGTCCGATTACAAAACCATGCGCGAGCTGAACCCCGCCGAGGACGAGAAATACGCCGGGACCGGTTATGCAATGTCTATTGTGGCAAACCGTGTTTCGCACCGGCTGAACCTTAAGGGCCCAAGCTTTTCTGTTGATACGGCCTGTTCATCGTCGTTGGTTGCGTTGGACCAAGGCGTGCGCAATTTGCAGGCAGGGACGTGTGATTTGGCTTTTGTCGGCGGCGTCAACGTGATCGCACACCCCGGTAGTTTTGTGGCTTTTTCCAAGGCGGGGATGCTGTCGCCAACGGGTGAGCTGTCGAGCTTTGACAAAGCTGCAAACGGCTATGTGCGCGGGGAAGGGGTGGGCGTTGTCCTGCTCAAACCCTATGCCAAGGCCTTGCAGGACGGCGACCAGATCCATGCGGTGATAGAAGCCACGTCAGTCAATCAGGACGGGCAGACCGGCACCATGACCGCGCCAAGCCAAGCCGCGCAGATTGATGTGATTAACCAGTTGTTTCAGCAATCAGGGCGCAAGCCCGAAGAAGTGGGATATGCCGAAGCGCATGGCACTGGCACGCCGATTGGCGATCCGATTGAGGCCGGTTCAATCGGGCAGGCCATCGGACGGAGGATCACGGATCGCAAACTTTACCTTGGGTCGATCAAACCGAACGTGGGTCATCTGGAATCTGCTGCCGGAATGGCGGGTTTGGTTAAAGCTGTGTTGGCGTTGAAAAAGGCAGAGATACCACCAAACTATCGCTTTACCGATCCCAATCCGGCCATTCCGCTGGATGCGTTGAACCTTGAAGTGCCGGTTGTGACGACACCTTTTCCTCAGGTGAACGGTCAGCGGCGCGCCATCGTGAATTCCTTTGGCTTTGGGGGCACGAATGCATCAGTCTTGATCGCATCGCCGCCGCACGCAAAAGCCGAACCAGCCACAGATCGGGACGCGGAGACGTCACAAGATAGACCAGTCCTTGTGCCGCTTTCGGCCGCTTCACCTGCAGCGTTAGCAGGAAACGCCGCGGGGCTTTTGCGTGCCCTTCAAGCGGGCGATTTCGACGGTGTGGGCCTTACCACAATAGCTGCAAGTCTGGCGGCGCGTCCCGCGCATTTTGCCTATCGAGCGGTGATCTTGTGTAAATCTTACACCGATCTGGCGACAGGGTTGGAGGCCCTCTCGGCCGAGGAAATGCCCGAGGAAATGCCACCGAATGTGCGTAGCGGGCAGGTGAAGCGCGGCCATAAGATCGTTTTTACCTATTCAGGACAGGGCAACCAGTCATGGGATATGGCGCGCACATTGCTGGCCAATGAGCCCGTCTTTCGCGAGGCAATCACAGAGTTTGATACGGCTTATGCGGTGGCTGCCGGCTGGTCCATTCTGGAAGAAATGGCCAAGGATGAGGCTGAAACTCATGTAAATGAAACATGGGTGACGCAACCGGCCTTGGTAGCTGTGCAATACGGGTTGGCCGCACTTTGGCGCCATTGGGGCGTGACGCCGGATGTGGTGATGGGCCATAGCGTGGGCGAGGTGGCGGCAAGCATCAATAGTGGCGCGGTTTCGCTGACCTCGGGTGTGCAATATCTGGCCAAGCGCAGCACGATCCGCGAACACATGAGTATAGACGGTGCCATGGCTGCCGTAGGGCTGCCGCCGGATGATGTCGAGGCGCTTTTACCTGACAACGGGTTGATTGACATCGGTGGGCGCAACGGGCCGGGGGCGACCTCGATCAGTGGTGAAAAAGCGGCGGTGCACGCTTTTGTTGATGAGTTTAAGGCGATCTATCCGGATGCTTTCATCCGCTTGTTGAATGTAGACAGCGCGTGGCATTCGCATCTTCTGGACGAAGCCGAAGACTGGCTGCGCGCAGCGGTAGGCGAGATTGACTGGCAACCACCAACGATTGATTTCCTGTCTACAGTCACAGCAAAATTAGAAAGCCGTCTTGATCTGGAGTACTGCTGGAAAAACCTGCGCCAGACGGTACGCTATATGGATGCGGTTGAAGCGGCAGTTGAGATGGGCGGCAACGTCTTTGTCGAAATCGGGCCGCATACCACGCTGAGGCCTCTGACGCTGAGCACCGCTTTGCAGATGGGCGCATCAGTTGATGCGGTTTCGTCCATGAGCCACAAGCATGATGATCTGGAACATTTCGCTCAGGCCGCTGCGGACCTGTTTGTGCTGGGTGTGGATCTGGATTGGGCCGCGCTTTATGGGACGGATGCGGCGCTGGATCTGCCAGGGTATGCTTGGGACAATGACCGCTATTGGAAAGGGTCCGAAGAGGCGCAATTTGAATTGTTTGAGGTGGCTGAACATCCGTTGCTTGGTATTCGACAGCCGGGGGCTTTGGCGGTTTGGACCCACGAATTTGACATCAACACGCCTGCGTTTCTCAAGGAACACCGATATAGAGGCGAGGCGCTTTTTCCGGCGGCGGGTTATGTTGATGTGATGCTTGCCGCCGGTCGCTCGTTGTTTCCCGGTCAGGTAACCGAGCTTGAGGATTGCCTGTTTCAAGCGGCATTTTTTCTGCCGCCGCAGGGCAGCGTTCAGATCCAAACAGTGTATCATGCCGGGCGTGGGCGGATCGAGATAAGGAGCCACATCCGGGATAGCGGCGAAGATTGGACGTTGCGGGCGAGCGCCTTCTTGCACGCCCTTGATGTTCAGGCACCGGGGAAATTGGCGCAGGCTGATCCTGTGAACGAAGCAGAGATCGTGCCGGATATCGACGCGTTTTACACAATGCTGGATGGGGCGGGGGGCGTTGGATATGGCCCGGCATTCAGAACAATAAAACACCTGCATGGAACAGGCAGCAGGGCGGCAGGCCGTATCGCACTGGATGAAAGTTGCCGTGCTAATGCGGGGCAATACGTGGCGCATCCGGCCCTTTTGGACGGTGTGTTGCAAACACTTTCAAAAGACCTGTGGCTGGATGTTGAAATGGGCAGCAACGATACTGCCGCCTTTCTCCCAACCGGCATCGCGCGGGTTCGCTGTTATGGTGCTTTGCCAGCTGACGTAAGGGTCAGTGTTTTTGCTGACACCGGGAAATCTCTCGAAGAGGGGCAGGGCCAGATCGAGATCGCAGATGAGGATGGTCAAATTCTGCTCAGCGTAAGCGGGCTTCGCGCCAAGGAGATGCCACAGGAAAAGGCTGCGGTGACGGGCGCGGAATTGCCGCCTGACTTTATCGTGGAGGAGTTCGATCCGGTTGAGCTTGATCTTTCAGCATCCGGGCCATTGACAGGCCGCTGGATTGTTCTGGGCGAAGATGTCCCACAGATATCGTCTCTGATGAGCGCTTTAGAGACGCAGGGAGCCCATCCAGAGCGGTTCGGCTTTGATACGCTTGGCATCGACATTACGGATGGGCTGGCTGATATGTTGATCGCGGCAGCGGATGAGGCTGATCCGGAATTGCCAATTGCCGGTATCGTTTTTGGCTGGGGATTGGTGATGCCAGAGCTGGCATCCGATTCTGATGCAAAAACGGTTTTTGAAGCAGTGCGCGGCCCTGTTCAGGCGCTGATCGAGATGGGCATTGCACTGCATGACGTGCACGGCGAGACGCAGGTGCTGCAGGTTGTTGTGCTGACCCAAGGCGCGCGAAAACTGGCAACCGACACACAGGTAACCGCAGGTGTGGCCGCCGCGCCTTTGGTTGCGACAACCCGCACCCTGTCTTCGGAGCTGCCGGAGATTTCATTGCGTCATATTGATTGCGGGACTGCTGATGTTTCAGCACCGGATCGTTTGGCAAAAATCATCTTATCCGCAACAACAGAGACCGAAATTGTTCTGCGCGAAGACGCAATTTTTGCGGCACGGCTCAAGGTGCGACAGCACAAGGATTTGCCTTCGCGCAGTCTCGAGATCGGGCTGGATAGCGATACCAATTTCTGTGTGACCATGCCGGCGCCCGGCGTGATTGACCGGCTTGACCTGTTCGAGTGTCCGCGCCCTGAATTGGGCGCAGGTGAGGTCCGCATCCGCATCCGCGCAGTGGGCCTGAATTTCCGGGACATCATGGCGGTAACGGCCCTGTTACCCGAAGAGGCCGAACCGGATCACGCATGGCAAAACCTTGGTCTGGAATTTGCCGGCGACATCGTCGAGGTAGGCGAGGGTGTTACAGAATACGCCGTTGGCCACCGCGTGATGGGCATGGGGCGCAACTGCCTTCAACGGTTTCTCGTGGTGGAGGCCGCCAAGTTGATCCTGATGCACGACGGGTTGGATTATGACGCTGCGGCAACCGTACCCTCGGCCTTTGCCACGGCGCATTATGCGATTAACGAAGTCGGTCGGTTGGGCAAGGGTGAGAAAATTCTGATCCATGTGGCAACAGGGGGTGTCGGGCTGGCCGCAGTTCAGATGGCACAGGCCGCAGGAGCCGAGATATTTGCAACTGCCGGCAGTGATGCCAAGCGCGCCGTGCTTCGTGAGTTGGGTGTACCCCATGTGATGAATTCGCGCAGCCTTGATTACGCGGATCGGGTCATGGAGTTGACTGACGGGGCAGGGGTGGATGTGATCCTCAACTCCTTGCCCGGTACACATATCGACAAGGGGTTGAGCATCCTTGCGCCATATGGCCGCTTCTTGGAGATCGGCAAACGCGACGTTTACGCAGATCGTTCTGTTGGCATGAAAGCGCTGCGCAGCAATGTGTCGTTCAACGTAATCGATTTGGCCGCGATGGGAGAACAGCGGCCGGACCTGTTGGCCCACCAGATGAAAACCGTAATGGAGCGGATCAAATCGGGTGTGTTGAAGCCTTTGCCGTCAACCACTTACGCGGTTTCAGACGTGCGTGCCGCTTTCCGCTTTATGTCGCAGGCCCAGCATGTGGGCAAGGTCGTGATTACCTTTGATAAAGATCAGTTCACCATTCGGGAGGACCGCAACAAGCCGGTGACCTTCAAAGCGGATGCCAGTTATTTGATCACCGGCGGCACGCGCGGCTTTACGCTGGCGCTGGCGGATTGGATGAGCAAACAGGGCGCAGGCAAATTGTTGCTGGCCTCACGCTCAGGTCGTGTGGCGGATGAGGATCGCAGCACGGTTGAGACGATGGAGGCACGTGGGACGCAGGTGGTCGAAGTGACACTAGATGTCACAGATGAGGTGGCTGTGACGGCTTGTGTGCTGACGGCAGCGGCGGATGTCGAGAAACCGCTGGCGGGAATTTTGCATGGCGCGGCTGTGATTAAGGACGCGCTGCTGACCATGATGACGCCAGAGGTGTTGGAAGAGGTGTTGCGGCCCAAGGTTCTGGGCGGCTGGGCCTTGCACCGCGCCGAGTTGGCGTTGGATCGCCCGCTGGATTTCTTGGTTGGTTTCTCATCCGTGGCACAGGCCATCGGCGCGCTTGGCCAAAGCAACTATGTTGCGGCCAATAGTTTCCTTGATGCATTGGCGGATTATCGCGGGCAATTGGGTTTGCAAGGTGGCACACTGGATTGGGGTGTGATTGCGGATGCTGGTTTTGTGGCGCGCGACGAGCAACTGGCAAGCTATCTGGAAACCGCTGGCATGGCAGGCCTTCGTGTCCAAGAAGCCGAGCATGCGTTGGCAACGTTGCTGCATTCAAGCGCAAGCCGTCTGTGTTTTGCGCGCGGAGACTGGCAACAGGTGGGCCGCGCAAACATCGCATTGGGCCGCGCGCCGCGTTTCAAGTCAATGATAAGCGATGGTGGTAAGAATGACAGCGATCTGGCCAAACGTCTTGCGCCGCTCAGCGGTGAAGCTCTTGAGACAGAGATCGCGATTTTCGTCACCACGGCGCTGTCGGAACTGTTGAAAGTGGAGCTGTCGGCAACTGATATTGATATGCCGATGAGTGATGCGGGCCTTGATTCACTGTCGTCGTTTGAATTGAAAATGCGTCTGGAAACGGATCTTGGGATTTCGATCATGGTTTCCCATTTTCTCAAAGCACCGACAATTTCGGAATTGTCCAAAGTGTTGGCGTCTACCTTTGAAGCCGAACGCGACAAACGTGCTGCTTTGGGTGAGGCCAGTGAAGATGGCGCGCAGGGACGTACAACCGCAGGCCTGCAGCGCAGGCAATTCAGCGATGCCCAAGAAGGGGTGGTCAAAGCCAGCGTTGCCCGCTTTACCTCACTTTCTGCGCGGACCGCGTTGGAAACACGCACCACGTTTGATCTGTTGCCAGAAGTGAAAGACGGCGACATTCAAGAAGCAGTTTATGGGCTGTTTGCCGAATTTCCGCTGATTGGCCTGACCTGTGCGGTTGTGCCGGGTGAGGTTCCGGTGCTTGCCTTGGGCGATGCGCCGCGTCTGTCCAAAGGGCATTTGGCATCAGACCAAACCCTGGATGTGCTTGGTGGTGAATTGCTGCGCATTGGGCGCGAGGATGATACGATGCAGATCGTGATGCACACTGCGGTTGGCGATGCCAGCGCTCTTGATCAGTTGGAGGCTGCATTGATTTCTCTGCTTGCAGGCAATGACGTGGTGCCGGACGATATAGATAGTTTGGCGCATTTGTGCAGCCTGGCCTACCAGCCCGAAACCGAGCAAGCGCTGAAAGACCGGTCTTTCTGGGACCACTGCCTGCGCGATATTCCCGGCCCGGTCACTTTTTCAAAGCGGAGCAAGGTGCTGGTGCCCGAAGCAATGGGATTTGATCATGGTCCGGCAATTGTGATCAAAGGCAGGCTCGCAAAGCAAGTTGGCGAGGCTTGGGTCATGGCGAGTTTTGCCAGCGCATTGCGACAGATTTCTGGTGATCCCTGCGATGTTTTGATTGCGCGGCAGAGTGACGCGCGCCCGCAAGGCAGTGGTTTCGGACCGTTCACAGTGACCATGCCAATAATTGTGCCGGTCCAACCCAAGGGTCGGTGGGCACAGATTGATTTCGAGCGGCGGCTTGAGGCGGTGGGCAGCCATCTGGCGTTTGATATATTTGCAGCACTGGATGATTTTAGCGCGCGGTTTGACGCTGTTGGCGCAAGGCCGCATCAGATCGGTTTTCAGTGGTCAGAGCGGCTTGGCGCGAATACGCCAACCGGAACCATCCATGACGTTCGCCTTGATATTACACCTGACGCGGGCGGGCTTGTTTATCGCTTCACCTTTGACAGCGATGTTGTGCTGCCTGTTGAGCGAGACGCGATTGTCGCGGCATTTGAGTCGCTTGTCGAAACACAGGTCGGAGCGGATTCCGCGACTGCCGGCTGAGGATGGTTCGCAAGGTATCAGACAAGGCGTCCACGAACCTGACGCGCCAGATCGCAACCGCGCTTGTGCGTCACGACCGCCTGTTTTTTCTACTTGGGATTTTGCTGCTTGTGGGTTTGGGGGTCGGCCTGCCAAAGCTGACTTTTTCAACGGATAACCGCGAATTCTTTGGTGCTGACAATCCCGACTTGATTGCGCTTGAGCAGGTCGAGGATGTATTCGCCCGCTCCGACACCTTGATTTTCGCGATTGCGGGTGACGATGATCTTTGTACACCTCAGGCGCTGACACATCTGCGCGATTTTACCCAAGAGGCATGGTTGCTGCCTGATGTCCTGCGGGTGGAATCGGTGGCAAACTTCAATCACAGTTATGCAGAGGCGGACGACATCATAGTCGAAGCGCTCTTGCCCGAGGACGGTGAAATCAACGCGGCTGTCGCAGCGCGGCTGCGCGAGATTGCGCTTGGGTCGGACGAATTAGTGAACCGTCTGATCGCGCCTGACTGCCGTGCCCTTGGGATTTTTGTCAGCCTCGCACCGTCGGAACATGCCGAACGCAAACGCTCGGAGATGGCACAGATCGCGCGGGCCACAAAAGCCGCGTGGCAAGAACGGATGCCACAAGCGCGGGTGCACGTCAGCGGTGGTGTGATCGGCGGTGTATCGATCAATGAGGCGGCCCAGCGTGATTTGCTCCAACTGGTGCCGGTTGCGTTTGTCTTTGTGTCGATCCTGATGTTTTTGGGGCTTGGGACGCTAAGCGGGTGGTTGGCAACATTGCTGGTGACCATAGGCGGCACAATCGCAACGATGGGGTTTGCCGGGATGATCGGGATATCGCTGATCCCCGCCACAGCAATCAGCCCTCTGGCGGTGATGGTGCTGATCACCGCAACTTGTGTGCATGTCATTCTGGGCTGGACGCGGCGGATGGCGGTGACGCCTGATCGCATGGCAGCCACACAAGGCACGTTGGAAGAAAACCTTGCTGCCGTGACGGTGACCAACCTGACCACTGCAATCGGGTTCCTATGCCTTAATTTTGCGGAGTCCCCACCGCTGGCGCAGATGGGGACCATCGTCTCGTTTGGCATCCTTGTGGGTTGGGTGCTGAACGGGTTGTTCCTGCCGCTGATCTTGCGCCGCGCGCCTGATTTTCGGTTTGACCCGGTACGTATTCCGGCCAGTTGGCTAGCAGGAATTGCGAGCTTTGCTTTACGCCAGCGCGGCATCCTGACCCTCTTTGCGATGGCATCTATCATCTGTGTTGGGGGGCTTACGCAGATCCGATTCAACGACAGCCCGCTGCGTTATTTCGATGAAAGCTTCAGTTTCCGCACCGATAGCGATGCCATCGAAGAAGCCCTGACCGGCATGGAAGGCGTGCAATTTGTCCTTCGCAGCGGGGCGGATGAAAGTGTTTTTGCGCCCGCGTTTCTGGCACGGGTCGACCATTTCGCGGACTGGGTCCATACACAAGATAAGGTCGTGTTTGTCGGGTCGGTCACGGATGTGATCAAACGGTTGAACCAGACGCTCTATGGTGGCGGGCCATTGGCTTACAAGATCGCCGAAACGCGCGAAGCGAATGCGCAGGCGATGATGCTTTATGAACTGTCGCTGCCTGTCGGGCAGGACATGAACCAAATGCTGGATATTGATCGTACCCAGACCCGCCTGGGCGTTGTCTTGCGCCACGCGGATGGGCAGGACATCGCGCAATTTGCCGCGGCTTCCGAGGCGTGGCTGCGCAAAAACGAGCCGTTGATTGCCACGCAGGCGGTAGGTGTGGGCGTCGCATTTTCACGGCTCACGCAGCGCAATAACAAAGCGATGCTCTATGGGATGCTGACGGTGATGGTGCTGGTCTCTGGTCTGATGATCGTGACCCTGCGCAGCGTGCCTTTGGGGATGGTCAGTCTGGTTCCGAATGTGTTGCCTGCGGTTCTGGCCTTCGGGCTTTGGGGCTGGTTGATTGGGGATGTGAACCTTGGTTCCACCGTTGTAACAACCATGACCTTCGGGATTGTGGTGGATGATACGGTGCATATCCTGATGCATTATCAACGCCGTAGGCGCGCAGGGATGGCGCAGGAAGACGCCCTGCGCGAAACTTTTCGTACCGTTGGAACCGCGCTGATGGTTACGTCGATTGCCATATGCAGTGGATTTATTGTGATGACGCAAAGCGGCTTTGCCATCAATCAACACTTGGGTGGGTTGACGGCGGTTGTTATTGTGCTGGCATTGATCACCGATCTCATCCTGCTGCCTGCCTTGTTAAAAAGGACAAAACTATGATCTTGAAACGCTTCTGTCTTGCGCTTGCAATGTGTTGCGCCGCCATTGCTGTGGATGCCCAGACCGCCGCCCAAAAGGGTAAAGAGATTGCCGAACGGGCGGACAACTCCGGTTCCGGGTATGGCGATTTTATTGTCGCGGGCGATATGACGCTGCGTACCGGTGGCGGGGGCACGAGCACACGAAAATTCGAAACCAAGACGGTCGAGCTTTCTGGCGGGCAGGCATCGCGTTCAATGCTGGTGTTTGACTGGCCGGGTGACATTCGCGGCACCGCGCTGTTGACCCATTCATATGATGCCAAACAAGACAGCCAGTGGTTGTTCCTGCCTTCGGTGGGGCGGGTGAAAAAGATTTCAGGGTCGGGCAGATCCGGTTCGTTTGTGGGCAGCGAATTCGCCTATGAGGATATGGTGGAGCAAGATGCGTCAAACTTTGATCATGTCTGGCTGCGGGATGAGGGATGTCCGGGCGGCGGCGGGCAATGCCATGTCTTGCAACGGGTGCCACGGCAAAAATCGGGATATTCCCAACAGGCCGTTTGGATCGACAAATCCGAGCTGCGCTACCGAGCTGTGCAGTATTTCAACCGCCGGGGCCAACTAAGTAAAACGCTGACGATCCAGAACTATAAGAAGTACAAAGGCCGTTTCTGGCGACCCGATCGCATGAGCATGGTCAATCATTTGACAGGCAAAAGCACTGTGCTGGATTGGTCGGGTTACAAGTTCAATCAAGGGCTGCAGCCGGGCGCGTTTACACGCGATGCGATGACGCGGTTGCGTTAAAGCGCGGGGCATTGCAGTCACAGGGTGGCGGGAAGTGGCCAAGCAGGATGGTTGCGCGTGGTCTGCTTATCGCGCCTGCCGTATGGTCCCTGCAAAAGATAAATGCGCAGTGATGAAATGGGCAAATATATGCAAATGAAACCAAGCGTCCTGTTTATTGCGGGATTGGCCCTGACGGTTCCTTCGCTTGGCGTGGCGCAAAACATCAGCGTCAAGGGCGAAGCGGGGCTGATTGCCCGCCATTTCACACATGATGGGGCACTTCCCGAACAGGTGGGCGCAGGGACATCTGCCATCGCCTTGGCCAAGCTCACGATCTCAGGCGATCTTTCGTTTGGTCGATTTGTTACGGAAATACGCGCCAGCAAAGATGAGCGCACCGGCGTTAGCCATCTGGATGTCACCAAGGCCTATGTCGCGGGTGAGATCGGCAAGGTGCGCTGGCTGTTGGGCAGTGATGTGGTGTTCTGGGGCGTTACGGAAAGTTATAATCCCGTCAACATCATCAACCAGCGCGGCAGCTTTGCCGATGTGGCAAATGACGACCGGCTGGGCCAACCGATGCTTAAGCTGTCGTTTGATACGGCAACTTTGGGGACGTTCAGCGCGATGGCCCTGCTGGATTTCCGCGAGCAGACCTATGGCGAAGCACCTGAACGGTTTCGCCTAAATGCCACACCGGACGCCAGCCGCACGATTTTCGAGAGCGACAACAGGATCGATCTGGCGCTGCGCAATACCAATACCATCAGCTTGGCGAATGGATCGCTGGACTATGGCATCTCGCTGTTTTCGGGGCGTGATCGAAGCCCGGTTTACCTGCCCGGTTGCAGCCTTCGCAAAGAGACGGTCAGCGAAAGCACCTGTGCGGCAGTGAACGCCGAAGTACAGGCGGCTTATGAGGGCCTAAAGCTCAGCGACGGCAACAACTACATCCGGCAGGTTTTTGACGCCTCAAACACGGGTACGCAGAATTTCCTGCTCGCAGGCGATAGTGTTGGCGCGGTGCCATATTATCAGGACATGCAGCAGATCGGGCTTGAACTGGCCTATGCCACCGGTGACTGGCAGCTAAAGTTTGAAGGCGCACAGCGGTTTACCGAGCGGGACAATTATTTCTCCGGCGTGGTCGGGGCGGAGTACAGTTTCGGCAGTCTGTTCGGTTTGGACGGTTCATTGAGCGCGGCGGCAGAATATATCTATGATGACAGGTCGGTGTTTCAGCCGGTTACTTTCCTTGATGATGATGTCTTTGCGGCCCTGCGTTATGACTTTGATAATGTTGCTGATACGCAGATCACGCTGAGCGGGTTGTATGATGTGAACACGGACGGAAAGCTGGTCAATCTTAAGATTTCGACCCGATTGTCGGGCAATGCACGGATTGAGTTTTCCTCGACATTTATTGAGTCCGATGATCTGAACGATCCGCTGTCATCGCTGGATGAAGATGATTTCTTCGAGGTCAACTTGACGTATTTCTTCTGAAGGTTTTCAGCGTTTTGAGCGGCAGGGAAATTAGGCGTTTTAGATAGGGTTTCGGCAGGGCTAACGTCTTGAAATGGGGAAAGGCGCTTTTCTGGTGTTAAGCATAACGAACAGCGCAATCACGCGAGCCTGAACAACGTCCCATCCACCCGCGTCTACTTGGGCGCGGCGCTGGCACCGGCACCATTGCGGGTGATCAAACGTTTGGGTTCACCAAACGGCCTGTGCCAGAGGCAATTCGGGTCTTCCTGTGCCCATTCCAACCCACCATTTTCACCATAGGCGCGAATGCGCAGGGCATTTTCGTTGCCGGGGGCAACTTTGCTACACCACAACATACCCTTGGTGCCACCATGGAAACGCAACATCACGTGGCCGTTGTCATCCACCTTCCGTCCCGGCACAAACGCATCCAGATCGGCGGCAGGGCTTTCAACCTCAAGACCGGTGATGAACCGCGTAAGGTTATGCGCATGGGTGCAGTTATCGCCCGTTGAACCTCCTGCACCGGAACGCGCGGCATCGGTACGCCACTTGGCTTGTTTAAAGGTCTCGTCACGGGTCAGCCATCCACACAGGACAAAGCGCGGATGTCACACCCATGATGATCCCTTCGGATCCCCGCTCGGTAAAGATCGCGGCACCGTAAACGGTCTTGCTATCAATCTCGCGGCCCAACACAGGGACAGGTCTCTGCTTGCGCGCCACCCGCCATAGATGCTGCGGCGATGCTAAGCGCACTGGTTGAGGCCAGTTTCAAATTCTTCATTGGCTTCCCTTCCAGAGTATCGTCGGCTGTTTGTCAAATATTTGCCGAATCGTCCGTACTGCTTCAAGGCTGTTTGAGGTACGCACCGCATTGGAAATCGGGATAGGTACTGACTTCCCATCCAACCCACCTCAGGTGTAGCCTGCCAACATTGTTCTATGCTGACCAAACCGCATCCAAATCAGGACCGCATCCGATGCAAGGCACCATTAGACACCTCTTCCACTACCCCATCAAAGGCCTTCGCGCGCAGCCATTGGATGTCGTAGATTTAAAAGCAAGCCATGGTTTCCCGCTTGACCGCGCCTTTGGCTTTGCGCGGCCAAACAGCGGCTTTGATCCGGAACATCCCAAACCACTGCCAAAAACAAAATTTGTCGTCTTGGCCCGCGACGCCACACTTGCACAGCTCGACACCCGTTATGATCAAACCGCAAGAATTTTGAGCATCACATATGGCGGATCAACGTCCGAATTTGATATTGGAAACGAGCCGGGGCAAACTGCGGCAAGCAAATACCTCGCTGACCATCTTGGTTTTTCTACCTCCGAAGTTCCCACCCTCTATTCTGCTGATCCGCACAAATTTACCGATGTCTCGGTTGTGTCTTCTGCGATGATGAATGCCGTATCTCTCATCAATCTAGAAAGCATTGCCCATTTCGAAGCGAAGATCGGTGCGCCTGTCAGCCCCGCCCGTTTTCGTGGCAACATTTATTTTGACGGCATCCCGCCAATGGCAGAATTGGATTGGGTGGATCGGAAAATCACCATTGGCAACGTCACATTCAAGGTTGTGATGCGCACCAAGCGCTGCCCGGCGACGCAAGTGAACCTTGATACAGGGGTCCGCGATCTTAACGTTCCCAAGCTCCTGCGCGACAGCTTTGGGCATGCGGACATGGGGGTATACGCCGAAGTAATCGGTAACGGGCATATCAAGCAGGGTGACACTCTGCGCCTCGACTAGGCCGGTGGTTCCCCTCATAGAGTACCGCAGCCAAAACCGGCCTTTGCGGCTTATTGCTGGCCGTGATTAAGTGCTCAGTACGTCTTGATGGGATCACACGAAACATGCGCTATGCTTCACTTCTTGCAGTCTTGGTTCTTGCCGCCACTTTTGCCCAAGCAGAGACCCTACCGTCGCCAGTCACCAACGACATGTTCGCGCCCGTCAATCTGGCAGAGGCCGAGTTGGGGCAATTGCTTTTTTACGATCCGATTCTGTCGGGGAACCACAACATTGCTTGCGCAACTTGCCACCATCCTGCGTTCGCCACTGCGGACGGTGTGGCGCTTGCGATTGGTGAAGGCGGCATCGGCCTTGGCCCTGATCGCCACGCTGATCCGGCGCATATGCCTGAGGGTCGCATCCCCCGCAACGCACCGGCGCTTTTCAACCTTGGGGCGGCAGAGTTCACCGTGTTGTTCCATGATGGCCGGCTAGAAGCGGACCCCTTGCAACCGGGCGGCATCCGCACACCAATGGACGCGGATATGGTCACCGGTTTTGCCTCGGTCTTGTCCGCGCAAACCATGTTCCCGGTCCTCAGCGGCGCGGAAATGGCAGGAGACTACCGCGAGAATGACATTGGCCGCGCGGTGCGGCAGGGGTTAATTACCGGCACCGACGGCGCATGGAACCTGATCGCGCGCAGGGTCGCGGGCATTCCGTTTTATGTTGAAAAATTCAAAACCGTTTATCCCCGGATCACATCACCAGACCACATTGCCTTTACCGATATCTCCAACGCGATTGCCGTGTTTATGGCCCATGAGTGGCGCTCTGACACTGCCCCATTCGACGCGGTTCTGCGCGGGGCTGCAACGCTGGAGGGTTCCGCCGAACGGGGCATGAAACTGTTCTATGGCACTGCCAATTGCGCCAACTGCCATAGCGGCCCGTTCCTTACAGATCATGCATTCTATGCCATGGGCGCGCCCCAAATCGGCCCCGGAAAATCCGCCCCGTTTCAGGATCACAGCCGCGATGAGGGGCGTTATGGTGTGACCGGTGATCCCGGTGATCGCTATGCGTTCCGCACACCGTCATTGCGCAATGTGGCTCTAACCGGCCCTTATGGGCATGCCGGAGGTCACGCAAAACTGACTGATTTCATCGCAGCCCACGCTGACCCAGAGCAAGCATTGCGTAATTTTGATGCCGCTCAAGTGACCCTACCAACTTTACCAGTCGAGGATTTCACGGTGATGCGAGACCCTGAGCAAGTCGCCGAACTCGCCCACGCTGTTGTGATCCAACCCGTGCCGCTTAGCCCGCAAGATATCACCGATCTGACTGCATTCCTTGAAACGTTAACCGATCCCGTCGCCATCGAGGGACGGCTTGGCATTCCCGATGATGTGCCAAGCGGACTGCCGGTTGTCCGACGCTAGTCATTCTTGCTCATTTTTAACGTGCTGCCCGCCTTTACTGTTTGCGCCGTCACTGTTCCATCCGGCCAAGTAACCCGCACCAGCGCAGCCTTCGCCCCGCCAAGGCCAAAATGTAGCGGCAAGGCTTGCCCGCCAGCGTGACCACCGCCCACAAGTTTTTGAACCGACTGAATGGTGTCGCCCACCACAAGATCAACGCGCGCACCGACAGCATCGCGATTGCCGCCTTGTTGTTCCAGCTTGATCCGAACCCAATTGCCGACATCAGGCGAGATATTTCGGTACAATTCCATCGGCGCGCGGCGGTTCATGACCACCAGATCAAGCCGCCCATCACCGTCAAAATCCGCCAAAGCTGCGCCGCGCGCGCGTGCCAGTGAAGCGATCCCTGCCTCAACCGCAACCTCCGCAAAACCCCCGTCAGGTTGCTGCATCAACAGGTTGTTCGGGTCACGTGTCGCCATGCCCGGCATCTGATCCACGTTGCCCTTGGCGATAAACAAATCCACCTGCCCGTCATTATCCACATCCGCAAATTCCGCGTGCCAACCGGTTGAGGGTCGCCCGTCACCGCCCGTATGAGGCCGCTGCGCATAGGTGCCAAT
>RCMY010001120.1_pt1 | contig 25441 bp, 22 predicted proteins | sample 2041341 | NCBI WGS metagenome assembly RCMY01 (sample SAMN09708234, study PRJNA481090) | Marine sediment metagenome, whole genome shotgun sequencing project.
CATGGCTCGCTGTATACCTACGTTTTGCTCGGCGTTTTGAGCGTACATATCGGCTTTTCCTGCCGCTCGGTGCCGGATATACGCTCGCTGCATTTGCTCGGTATGACCATACTGATTGTCAGCGGTTCGGCCTTTGTTTTGCTGGCGCAGCAGTCGGGAAATTTCGACGGCATTCTGTTTGTCAGCATCGCGCTGCTGTTTATGGTGATTCCGCTGGTGCCCTGGGGGCTGCGCGAAGGCCTGATTGTTACAGCCTTAATTTACGTCACCTTTACGCTGTCAACGCTGGGTATGCAAAATCGATTCGGTCAGCATAACCTGCTTATTCTGCAGTTTATTATGCTTGGTGCCGGAGTTATCAGCCTGGTATTGGTAGCGCGCAACGCCGGCATCCGTAAGCACGATATCAGAATAAATTTTGAGCTGGTGCAGGCGCACAAAGACATTATGCTGCTGTCAAATAAAGACCCACTGACCGGTGCCTGGAACAGACGTTTCTTCGACGAGCAATTCCCGCAGGAGATGGAAGAAAAGCTGAGCGAAGACGCGATGCACTACTTCGCCTGCCTGGATATCGACAATTTCAAACCGCTGAATGACAACTGTGGCCACGCCTTCGGCGACAAGATACTGCAGTGGCTGGTCGAGGAACTGCGCGCCGCGCTGAATGAGGATGCTATCGTCATCCGTCTCGGGGGCGACGAGTTTGCGGTGTTGTTTACGGCGACCGGGCCGGAGGTGACTCTCAACCTCGTCGTGACTGGTTTGAGCGCCAGGGCGAAGCAGTCGCGGGCGCGGCATATGGGCAACGTAGGCCTCAGCGCCGGTGTAATTGCCATTCCGCCGCAAACTCGCGTCGACGTCGACAAGCTGTATCGCAGCGCCGACAAACTTCTATACAAGGCCAAGGCTTGCAAAGCCGAGGGCCGCAGCGTCAATATCAAGCTCGGCGACTGTCCAGAGGATGTTTTTTGCAACGCCACCGCTGCTGTGTAAGTTTCATCGATTCGCGACTAAAGTCGCCTACATATCTTCTTCCATCGGCAACTGTAGGAGCGACTTTAGTCGCGAACCACAGACCGAACCCACTGGCAATATCCGCATAGCTAACTAGGCTTAATAGAGAATAAAAGATGCGTTTTACAGCGCCATTTGCTATGGCCGCGCGCCGCTGTGCCGCGCCAGCGGTGCAGCGCACTCAGGGATGAAACAGATGCTAAACGGGCTGATCAACAGCTTCAAAAATCGCCCAAACCGGCTGAGCTACGGTGCAATCGGCGTCGAACCGTCGTTGCATAGCCTGAATATTGTGCAGCTGGCAAACCGTGCTGATGCCGAACCGGGTATCAGCGCCTGGGCGTCAGTGCCTTATATGGACGAACGCGACGCGTGTATCTATGCCGAGAAAAATCTGCAGCGAATCGTCAGTCAGGCATTCAGTAACAACAAGTTTTACGGCCGCAGGATAAATACCGTGTTGCCGGCTGCTGATTTGAAGATCATGTCGGTGAGTTATGAACTGCAGGTGGGCCAATCCGAGGTGCAGGTTATCGCCAAGCGCGTGTCGGAACGCATTGACGGGGCGTTGCAGGATTATGTGGTCGACTATCTGCCGGTGCGGCAGCAGGAATCCAAGGGCAAATCGACGGCCATTGTCGCCATTGCGCGGCGTGAAAAAGTGATTGCCTATCTAGAGTGCTTGCGCAAGGCCGGTTTAAGCGTCGATTGCTTGGAGATCGGCCCGGCCTCCATCAAACGCCTGGTCGCCGCCATGCATAAGCCAAAAGAGGGAGAGACGGTGCTGGTTGTGAATTTCGGTCAGCGGCGTAGCTACCTGTCGATTATCTCCGGCCGCCGGCTGCTGTTCGACGAGCAAATTGGCTTCGGTGAACTGCTGTTGCTGGAAAAGCTGGAACAGGTGCTGGGCCTTAGCGACCATCTGTCAAAAACGCAGATTATGCAGCATGGCCTCGGCGATGACGACGGCGACAACAAAGTCTATTGCGATACCGTAGACCCGGAAATATCCAGCACCATACTGCAAGTGTTGAAGCCGAGTTTCATGCAACTCGGCGAGCATATACGCCGTGCGCTGGTGTACGCCGTTTCAGAAACGCGCGGCGACCCCGTCACAAAAATTTTCCTGTTGGGAAGCGTGGCGCGCTGGCGCGGTGCAAACAAGGTGGTGAGTGAGCTACTCGGTATTCCGGTGCAGGTCATTACCGACCCGCTTATACGCTTTAAAGCGAGCGACGAAGTCACGCAGATGTTCAGTGAAAACCACCCCGAGTTTGCAATAGCGACCGGCCTGGCTTTGAAGGGGTTTGAGCATGGCTGATATCGATCTGATCCCGCGGGAATATCGCTATTGGCTGTGGCAGCTGCAGTGGCTTAAGCAATCTGCCGTTGGCCTGAGCGGCGTACTGGCGCTGGCAACTGCCGGCTATCTTTATCTGGATATTACCGCCGCCGCCACCCAAAAGAAGCTGCAGACCCTGCAGCAGCAGCAAGCGATTACACAACAACAACAACAAGAGCTGGAGCAACTCAGCAACAGCAAAGCAGAGCTGGCCCGGCAATGGACCTTGCTCAACGGCTTACGCGGCGGCACCAGCGTAGAAAGTATTCTGACGGTTATCGACCGGGCGTTAGTCGATCAGCAGGTGTGGTTTCTCGACTGGGAATTTGCGCGTGCCGGGCACGCCGCCAAGCGGCCACGGCAAAGCAGTAACAGCGGCTATTTTGTGATTAGTAGCGGCAAAAACAAGGGCGAGCCGAGCATGCCAGACCGTTGGCAGGTCGACACGCATATTACGATCAAGGGGCAGGCGATAGACCATGCAGCGTTCTCCGGGTTCGTGCAACGCTTGCTGCAGCAGGCGGAGATCGCCGACGTCAAGGTGGTGAAAACTGCCTTAAGCCGCATCAGCGACGTTAACATTGTTAATTTTGATATTGCGATTCTGGTCAATAACAGGGGCGTTGCGAGCTGATGCGTACCCAACTGGCCGGCATCAGCCGTAGCAGCTTCCTGACGATGCTGGGCCTGTGTTTTCTGGTGGTGATTGCCGGCGTGCTGTCGTATGCCATCGCACCAAAATTCAAGGCGTATCGCAGTGTTATGCAGTCGTATTCGGTATTGGAATCGGTAGTCAACACCAACAGCTTCCTGCAACAGGATCTGCAGCAGTTAAAACAGGATATCAGCGAGCTGGAGAAAAACCTTAATGGCGACAGCTCAAGCCTGCCGTTTAAGCAGTTCGAGTCGCACATTATTGGACGCCTGCAAGCCATGGCATGGCAGCACAATATTCTGTTGTCCGGCGTGCAGCCGCAGAAAGGCCGGAAAATAGACCAGTTTCGGGAAATGCTATTCAGGGTCACGCTGCGCGGCAACTACTTCGATATATACGATTTACTCAGCGATTTTCAAAACGGTTTGGGTTTCGTCGTCGTCAAGAAATTCAACCTGACTCCCTACAGCGGCCGCGATGACGATGCCTTGCTGCGCGTACAAATGGCAATCGCATCCTATCGGGTCGATAAATAATGCGCCACCCGCTGGCTTTAAAAATTGTTGCTGCCGCCGTGTTGTGCGTCAGTGGTCAGCTGTGTAGCGCCGCTGAACCTAGCGGAGATGCACTGTTGCCCGCAGCTGCCGCAGTGCAGCAGCGCGCAATCAAGCATAACCCGTTTTCCAAGCCCGATTTAAGCCAACGCCGCCAGCAGCCCGTTGTTGAAGAGCAGGAGCCGGCACCGCAGGCACTGCTGCAACTTCGAGCCGTGCTTTATTCGGCAACTGCGCCGCTGGTTAATATCAACGGCAGGATACTGGCAGTAGGCGAGGAGGTAGAGGGTTTTCTGTTGCAGGAAGTCATTGAAGACGGCGCTATTCTGAGCAAAGACGATGTGCAAATCATGCTGTCCATGACTCAGGAATGAACGCGCAAACAAACGAACCAGGCCAGGAAGGCCGCACGGTGATGAACTATGCAAGTTAGATTGGAAGGGAACAATAAATCGAAAACCCATATGACGTTAACCATCGCCTTTGTGCTGCTGGTGCAACTACTAAGCGGTGCGCCAGCAGTGGCACGAGCACACAGTGACATAAGCCTGGCGCTGCGTGACGTGGAAATTGCCGAAGCAATGGAAATGCTGTCAAAGAAAGAGCGGGTTAATATTCTTTTGTCGCAGGGCGTGTCGGGTAAAATTTCGGTCAACCTGTATAGCGTGGGCTTAAAGGAAGCGATTAAAGCCATCGCCAACGCCGCCGGGTATGATGTCGAACGGCGTGGTCGCAGCTACTTTATTGTTAAGCACGATAATGTCGGCAAATACGTCGACAGCGGCATCACCAGAGTGAAAACCTTTAAGCTGCAATACTCCGAAGTGCAAGATGTGATGCCTATTGTGAAAGAGTACTTGTCCAATTACGGCACCATTAAGGCAATGAAGGGGCGTAATTTACTGGTAGTGGAAGACACGCCACAATTTTTGCGGCGCATTTCCGACATTGTTGCGGCGGTTGATTACCAGCCTAAACAAATTTTGATCGAAGCGCGCATTCTGGAAATAACCCTGGACGATGATGAATCCTTCGGCATTCAGTGGCAGAACCTGTTCAATGTCAATAATTTAGCCGGTAGCAGCATCGGCACGCGCGGTTTGTCGAATGGAGGCAGCGGTTTCTTCGCTAATATAGCGGGTGAGGATTTTACTGCGGCGCTGGATGCCTTGCATCGCGAGGGTAGAACCAAAACGCTGTCTACGCCAAAACTGCTCACTCTGGAAGACCAGCCGGCGTCGGTTATCGTCGGCGACAGGTTGGGCTATGTGAATACCGTCACGATTAATGAGGTCACCAGCGAAAATACCGAATTTCTTGAGTCGGGTGTTATTTTGGAAGTGACACCCTCGGTTGATAACGACGGTCGTATCATGCTCGACATTCATCCCGAGGTGAGCACCGGCACAATTAACGACGGCATCCCATCGCAAACAACCACCTCGGTTAACACCCATCTGCTAATGCCCGACGGTGCCACCTCGTTTATTGGCGGTCTGATCAAGTCGCAAGACTTTGATACGCACAGCGGCGTACCGCTGCTGAAAGATATTCCGTATGCCGGCCGGCTATTCTCACGCACAGAAACGCGCAAAATAAACACCGAAATCATCGTGCTGATCACGCCGCGCATCGTGCAGGCCGACCAAAAACAGTGGCAGCAAAGCGAAATGGAAAAAATGGATCGGGAAGTGAACAACGCCCTAGATTTTTCTGACCCTTAGCAACGGTCACGAAATAACTTAACTCCACCAGCCGTTTTTCGAAAACCGCGCTTGTAAAAACTCCATTTGATCGGCTAACACGTTACGGTTGGTCAGGTACAAAAATTCATAACGGTTGGGCACAAACGGCACCGCGATCAACTGCATGCCGGCCTCTTCAGGGGTGTGCGCTCCTTTGTGGTGATTGCAGCGTTTGCATGCGGTGACCACGTTGGTCCAGTGGTCTTTGCCGCCACGCGATGTGGGTCGCACGTGATCGCGCGACAGCTCGTAAGGTTTGAACTGCTTGCCGCAATACAGGCAGGTATTCTGGTCGCGTCGAAATAGCCAGCTGTTGCATAGTGGAGGATGAAAGCCACTGGCCCTGACTTTACCATTGCAAGCGACAATGCTCGGCAGCGTCAGCACTGAGCGCACGCCCAGCCGGTTGTAACCGCCGCGCATTTCCAGCACAGTCTCGCCAACAGACCAGATAATCTGCTCTTTGACCATCAGCGTGGCGGTTTCCTCGCGGGTCAACCAGCCTAACGGAAGACCGGCTTTATTTAAGCGTAGAATCTTTGCGTTCATCATCCTGCCAATACGTTACTTCGAATTAGCGTTAGCGTAAATCTTACACATAAAATACCTGCAGCGTATAAAAATTTGTTACTGGTGTCCGCGGAGCGATGTATCTACCCAGCGATTGCGGTGTTCTGGCACTTATTATTAGCCGCGTTTTTGCGCTATGCTACTCAACTTAAAAGCTGTTAGTGCTGAGCGCACTACGAACCGCTGGTCATGGCTTTTTTGACCAGTTATTATGCAATACACTTCAAATAAAGGATTCTCCATGCCGGGACCTAGTCGACAAGTCAAACAGCGCCTTAGTGATCTTGAGGTGCATTTAAAAAATGAAAACCAGCTGTTGGTTGAAGTCGTAAAAAGCTTTCGCAATCTTGATCGGGTTGCCTACCGGTTAGGCTTGTTAAAAGCCAACCAGTCCTTCGCGTTTCATGTGCCCTGGTGGCCGCTGGTGTCTATTCTGGGCACTTTTTCGGCTGGCAAGTCGAGCTTCGTTAATCGCTATCTGGGGTTTAAGCTGCAGGAAAGCGGCACCCAGGCGGTAGACGACAAGTTCACCGTCATGTGCTATTCCAAAGACAAAGAGTCGCGCAGCCTGCCCGGCATAGCACTCGATGCTGACCCGCGTTTTCCGTTTTATCAAATGCGTGAAGAGCTGGAGAAAGTATCGCCCAGTGAAGGCGCACGCATCGACAGCTACCTGCAGCTAAAAACCTGCCCCAGTGACAAGCTGAAAGGCCAGATTCTGATCGACTCACCGGGGTTTGATGCCGACGCGCAGCGCACCGCCACACTGCGCATCACTGATCATATTATGAACCTGTCCGACCTGGTGCTGGTGTTGTTTGACGCTCGCCGCCCTGAGCCGGGTGCGATGCGCGACACCTTGCAGCACTTGGTCGGCGAAACGGTACACCGCGGCGACGCCAACAAATTTCTGTATATTCTCAATCAAATTGACACCACGGCCACCGAAGACAATCCGGAAGAAGTGGTCGGCGCCTGGCAGCGCGCCATCGCCCAGGAAGGGCTGACTGCCGGTAAGTTCTATACTATTTTCAATCCGGACCTGGCGCGGCCGATTGAGGATGCTGCCGTTCGCGGTAGGCTGGAAGCCAAAAGCGACACTGATCTGGCGGCTATCTATGAACGCATGGGTCAAGTCAAGGTGGAGCGCTTTTATCGCATTGTTGCGAATCTGGAGCGCACCGCGCATCAAATGGAAGAAGAGTTGGTGCCGCGCTTAACAGCGCTGAAGAAAAAATGGCGGAAAGGCGTTGCCTGGCGCAGTGGGGTGTTCCTGTTGCCTGTTATGGCAGGTCTCGTTGCCGCAGGCCTGTACGGGTATCAAAATAATGCGTCCTGGTGGAACTGGATCTCTAGCTCATGGCAAACGGCGCTGATTGCCGGCGTTCCCACGGTTATTTTGCTGCTGTGGATTTACGCGCTCATTAAAAAGCGCGCCGCGTTGCAGGTAAGCAAAACTATTCCCAATGCAGCCAGCGATCTCGGTGCAGAACGACGCGAGGGCATAGCCAATGCGTTTGCGCGCAACACCGGCTTCATGAACAGCGCGCTGCGCAGCACCCCGCGTGGTTGGGGCTGGCGTTCCAGGAAAGCGTTGCGGCAGGTGTTTACCAACGCCGATCGCTATGTGCAGGAGCTGAACAACACGTATACAGATCCTTCCGGCAAAAAGAACGACGGCCCGGCGGAAGCGGCGAAAATAGCTGAAGCCGCGAAAGTGGCCGAGGCGGCGAAGGCGGCAGAAGCAGCGAAGGCGGATAAACCTGCCGAGGCCAAGGCGACAAATTGATGTCTCCCGAACCAATAGCTACCGAAAATCTTTTGATCTGGCGGGTGGATTAGCGGCGCAGCGGCGTAATCCACCGTCTTTTTATCTGGTATTTTGGTGGATTACGCACGCTGTGGCGTTAATAAACTCGTGTTATTTCCGGCTTGGATCAAACAGCAGGCCCTCATAGTCAATATCCGTAGTTTGGTACACCAGCTCCACGTTGTCGTCGGCATAATTCGCTGTTAGCGTCACTACGCCTGCATGCAACGCTTGTTCCTGCGTCGGGGTTATCGGTAATTCCGACGTCGGCTTGGGCTTCGCCAACAGATGGGCCAGCGTTCTATAGCTGCCGCCTTGATAACGAAATAGCTTGACTTCAACCACATTGGACGCGCTGTGCGTTATCGGTAGCCACAAGTCGGGAAAACCTTCGCTTGTCGATTTTAGAAAAATATTAAAGGCTACCCCGGTCTCGGATTCCGGCAGCTGCAGTTTTTCAATATCTTTCCCGGCTTCTTCTTTGTAGAGGCGTCCCCAGCATTGGCCGCCGTCGCACTCCAGGTCCATCCACAGCTTTATTGCAGGTGAGACCCGGTAGCCAAAGAAAGCAACCGGCGCGCCAACAAGCTGATTGCGATAATCAAAAAATCGTTTACAACTATTGGCTGTGCAACCTTGTGCATCTTCGTTGTAGTAGTAATCTTCGTGCGTTTCAAAAGACACGCCAAACTCCCCAGCCAGAAACTCTTTAAACGCCAGCGGTGAGGTCGGCGCATTACTGATGGGGCGACCGTGGGTGGTGCGTGACACGCGTAATGGATGATTGCCCTGCGTGGCCTCGTAAATGGACGCGCATTTCCAGCCGCCGTCTTCCAGCTTGTTTGCCAATAGCCACGCCTTGTTGCCGCAGTATTCAGCGTCGTTGCGAGCACTCCATAACTCTTTCGAGGCGACCTTTTCGGTGGGTTTGTGATACATAACACTGCAGGCGACGCCGCTGTCTTTCGGCGGGTAGCGTGTTTCAATAATGCGCAGATGTTGGCCTGCATGACATTCTATTTTACGCGCCTGCAGATCAGCGCTTGTTAACACGGCTGATATTAGCAGACCGGTGAGCAACACTAGCCGCAAGCTAACGAGCTGAATCATTGTGGATTGTGTCCAAAGTGTGGTGCAAAGAATGACCTATATTATGCCTTAACTGTAAGCAACCGAACACCGGCTCGCGGTCGCTTAGACCGGCCGCTGGATCCGGTTTACAATGCAGCCAGCGCAGGCAAAATCTGATAACGGCGTACTGCGAAAAAATATGGCTACTAATACCGCATGAATTACGCAAGCTGTCTTGTTAGACCAGCCCGCTGGCAGCAAATGTCGCAGCGCTCGCTGCTGTGTCTGCTATTGTTATGCTGTTCCTGCTCAGCTCCCGAAGAATCACCCGCCACTTCCGCTCGCGTTGCCCCACCGCCTGCTGCACAAAAGCTGGGCGCACAGGCTCAATCCGTTGACGAAGTGTCGCGGCCGTTGGCCAGCGCCAGCTGGGGTGACGGTTTACTACCCGACGTTATCGAGAGTCGCTGGACCGGCGGATTCGACGCCATGCTTGCTCGGCGAACAATACGCGCATTGGTAGTTTATAGCCGAACGTCATATTTTTTAGATGGGCTTACCGTGCGCGGTATGGCATACGAACAGTTGAAAGCCTTCGAAGCTGAAGTGAATCAGCAGTTGAACAACCCCACCGTGCAGGTCCACGTCATGTTTATACCAGTTGCCAGCGAGCAGCTGATTCCGGCGCTGCTGGCCGGCGTAGGCGATATTGCTGTGGCCAACCTTACCATTACCGATGCGCGTCGCCAGCTAGTCGAATTTTCAGACCCTGTCACCGAAAACGTGCGGGAAATTGTCGTCAGCGGTCCACAGGCACCGGCAGTTTCAACGTTGGATGATTTAGCCGGAAAGGAGCTCCGCGTGCGCGAGTCCAGCAGCTATTACGAAAGCCTGCTGTCTATCAATCGCCAATTCGAGACGCAGGGTAAGCAACCGATAAAGGTAGTAAAGGCCAACAAACATTTGGAAGACGAAGACCTGCTGGAAATGGTCAACGCGGGACTGATTCCAATGACGGTGGTCGACAATCACATCGCCGAAGTGTGGCAGGCAGCACTGGATAATATCACCTTGCACGAAGACATTGCAGTACGCAGCGGTGGCAGTATCGCCTGGGCTTTCCGCAAAAATAGCCCGCGCCTGGCAGCGGCAGTGAACGATTTTCTGCGCGGCCATCGTAAAGGCACCTTATTCGGCAACATACTCTTTCAGCGCTATTTGCAAAACGCCAGCTATGTGAAAAACCCGCTGACGGTCAACGATATGCCGCGCCTGCTAGCGGCGCTGGACCTGTTCAAGAAATATGGCGAGCTGTATCGCTTCGACTGGTCCTTGCTGGCTGCGCAGGCGTACCAAGAGTCAGGTATCGACCAAACCAAGCGCAGCGCTGCCGGTGCGGTCGGGGTTATGCAGGTTTTACCTACCACGGCTGCCGACAAGAACGTAGCTATAGCCGACATCGACAACATTGAAAACAATATTCACGCCGGCGTAAAGTATCTGCGCTTTATCGCCGACCGCTATTTCAAAGATGAAAACATGGACGAGTTTAACAAAGCCATGTTTGCCTTCGCCGCCTACAACGCCGGGCCAGCGACGGTGGCCCGGCTGCGCACCAAGGCCGGTGCTGCCGGTCTTGACCCGGATGTGTGGTTCGACAACGTAGAGATTGTCGCCGCGCAGCAGATTGGCAGAGAAACCGTGCAGTACATCAGCAATATTCTTAAATACTGGCTGACGTTCCGGCAGTTGCGCGACCAGCAAGCAGCAGCAACGTAAGCTAACGACCACATATAATCCTTCCGTCCCATTCTCAGCGATAATTTCATTAGCTGGCAGGTAGCTGTTAGTGAGAGCGGGACATGCACTCGTGGACTACGAATAAGACGACCCGAACACACGATGTTTACTCCTTTGGCTTCGAGTCCGCAGGTGCGCTTGAGATCGCTAACGAATTCTCAGGGCTTGCCGTCGACTGCGTGCTCGGTGAACTCGATCAAGGCCTGGATTTGCTGCAGCAAGTTGCCAACAACGCCATTGTTGCCCTGTGCGCCGAAGCGCTTGGCATCATGCATAAGCTCAATGCCGCGACGGTCGAGTACAGCAAAACCCGCAAACAGTTTGGCATGCCCATCGGCTCGTTTCAGGCCTTGCAGTGCTGCGCAATATTCATGCACTCAAGGTCATGGTAGGGCAGGCCGGAAAACTGATCGGCGCTGAAGCAATTCAGCTACACGGTGGCATGGGTATAACCGACGAGCTTGATATAGGCCACTACGTGAAACGCTTAGTGACGATCAATACCACGTTTGGTGATGCGGATTATCATTTGCAAAAGTTTTCTGCGCTGAGCAACTGCTAAGTTGGGCCGGTTCGCCATCGCCCCACGGCTGGGTTATTCGCGACTAAAGTCGCGAATATTGTTAGCAAGAAAAAATATTTCCCAACTGGCAGCAATTAGTACCAATCCACCCGCAGCACGCCTTGCGTTACAATCCTTTAAGTCTGTTGTTTTGGAGAATTGATAAGTGAAGTTACGCCGTTGGGTGATTATTGGCGTGGCTTGTCTGTGCGTTGTTGCTGCCCTGGCGACCTTTAAGGTCATGCAAATCAGAGCGGCTATCGCTTTCGGCGAGTCATTTCCCGAGACCGTTGAGGCGGTAGAGCTCGCTATAGTCGAGCAGGTAGAGTGGCGGCCGAGCGTGTCGGCGACGGCGGAAATCGTCGCCTTGAAAGACGTTGAGCTCAGCAATGAGCTGGCCGGCCGCGTGGTAGAGGTCGGCTTCGAACCTGGCGCCAGCGTGGTTGCCGGGCAACTGCTGGTGCGCTTCGATACCAGCGAAGAGCGCGCCAGGCTGGAGGCTGCCAGAGCACAGGCAGAATTGGCGCGGCTGGTGCTGGAGCGGAACAAGAAACTGCTGAAAACGGGCTCAGCCGCCAAGGAGTCTTATGACCAGGCCGTCGCCCAGCGCAACGCAGCACTGGCGGAAGAGCGTGCCCTGCAAGCAGTCATTGCCAAGAAAACCCTGCGCGCGCCGTTTGCCGCCGCAGCTGGCTTGCACGAATTGGAGGCCGGGCAATACCTCGACGCGGCCACGGTAATAACCCGGCTGGTCGGCACCGATAAAGGAGTCTGGCTGGATTTTACGCTACCGCAACAGCAAGCCAGACTGAAGCAAGGCGATGTCGTGGAAGTCGTCGCGCCGGGTTTGCTGGTGCAGCCGATTGCGGCCACTATCATCGCTCGCAATGCCTGGGTGGATAGACAATCGCGCAACGTGCGTTATCGCGCCCTGATCACAGAGACCGAGGCTTTGAGTCCAGGCACGCTTGTTACGGTAAACGTGCCAACAGGGCCAATACGCAGCGTCGCCCGCGTGCCCGAAACGGCTGTGCGCTACGATTCTTTTGGCGCCAGTGTTTACGTTTTGCAGCCCGCCGAGGCCGATGCTCCTGCCGAAGAGCGAGCCAGCCGGCGTGCCGTAACGCTGGGGCCGCAGGAAAATAAAACGGTGATTATTGTCAGTGGTGTCAAAGATGGCGAACGGGTTGCCGCTAACGGTGCGTTTAAGCTGCGCGACGGGGTGCTGGTGGCTACCAGGGAGCCGGTTGCTGTTGTACCAAGGCCGGCGGCTGCAGAGTAAATAGACACTATGCAAACCAATAAACGCGTACCAGAAAGCGAGCGGCCAAAATTCACTGATGTTTTTGTACGTCGCCCGGTGCTGGCGATTGTTATATCACTCACGTTGATATTGATCGGTGTGCGTGCTGCACTCAACATTCCGGTGCTGCAGTTCCCGCAAATTGAAAGCTCCTCGCTGGAAATTGTCACGCCTTATGTGGGGGCATCGGCGCCGGTGGTACAAGGTTTTATTACCGACCCTATTGAGCGCGTGGCGGCGTCTGTTCCCGGCATAGACTACCTCGACTCAACCACTATGGCGGGGCTAAGCACCGTGACTGTGTGGCTCAAACTTAACGAAGACAGCACCGACGCGCTGGCCGAATTAGCATCGCGCCTGGATCAGATCCGTTTTGAGCTGCCGGCCGGTGCTGAAGACCCTGCAGTCACGGTGCGGCGCGCCGACCGACCCAACGCCGGCTTCTATCTTGACGTGATGCTGGAAGACGGTATGAGCCGGTCACAGGTGACCGACTATCTCAGCCGCAAGGTCAATCCGCTGCTATCGGCAATCCCCGGCGTGCAGCGCGTTGGCATCGAAGGCGGCCGCTTGCCGGCCATGCGAGTGTGGCTGGACCCTGACCGCATGGCGATGTTTAACGTCAGCGCCGAGGACGTGGCAGCGGCGTTAACGCGCAATAATATTATCGCCACCATTGGCCGCAGCGAAAACGCCAACCAGCGCATCGACCTGCTGGTCGACACCGCGCTGCAAAATACCGCCGAATTCGAGCGCATGGTGGTGCGCGAAACCGCCGACTCGCTGATTCGCATCGGCGATGTTGCGCGCGTCGAGCTTGGCGAAGAGGAGGGGGATGTTAAAGCCAGGCTGACGCAGGACCCGGTGGTTTACATTTCCATCTGGCCGGCACCCGGTGCAAATGAAATTGCCATTGCCGATGAACTGTATGAAACTCTGGATGAAGTAAACGCCACGCTGCCCGGCGATTTGCACATTGGTGTTGGTTTCGACATCACCGTGTATATGCGCAACGCGCTGCGCGAGATTTTTATCACCCTGGTCGAGACGGTGTTACTGGTTGGCGTCGTCGTCGTGGCATTTATGGGATCGGTGCGCACGGCATTGGTGCCACTGGTAGCAATTCCGATTTCGCTGCTGGGCGCAGTAGCGGCCATATCGCTTATGGGCTTTACGCTTAATTTGTTGACCGTGCTAGCCATTGTGCTGTCGGTGGGGCTGGTGGTCGATGATGCCATTGTGGTGGTTGAAAACGTCGCCCGCCACATGCGCGAGGGCATGAGTCGCACCCAGGCTGCGCTGGCCAGTTCGCGGCAATTGCTGTCGCCCATCATCGGCATGACTATTACGCTTGCGGCGGTGTACACGCCGATAGGTTTTTTGTCTGGTCTAACCGGCGTGCTGTTTAAGGAGTTTGCCTTCACGCTGGCAGTTGCGGTGTTAATTTCGGGCCTGGTGGCGCTGACTTTATCGCCCATTATGAGTGCTTACGTTGCGCCGGTTGGTGGCAAGGAGGGGCGCTTTACGCTGCTGGTGAACCGCTGGTTTAGCAAAGCCGAGCGAGCGTACAGTTCGTTGCTGAACAAAACCCTCACCGCCGGGCCGATGGTGCTGACGGTGGCGCTATTCGTGGCCCTGCTGGCGGCCCCGTTGTTTGTGTTTTCCAAACAGGAGCTGGCACCAATAGAAGACGAAAGCGATATCTTCGTTATCGTTGAAGCACCGCCGGAAGCATCGCTGGAATATACCAGCCGCTATATGGTCGATATAGTCGACGCCATGAAAGCGCTGCCCGGCAGCACGGAGATGTGGCAAATCGTATTGGCTTCCGCCGGTTTCGGCGGCATGCAGTTTGTTGACTACGACAAGCGCGAGCAGTCGGTACACGAACTGTTGCCGCAGGCGTTTGCCAAGCTGTCGCAGGTGACCGGCGTAAAGGCGTATCCCGTGCTATACCCCGCCCTACCCAGCGCCGGCGATTTCGACGTAGAGCTGGTCGTCATGTCATCGGACGAGCCCGAGGATATGCTGCCCTATGCGCAAAAAATGGTGGCTGCCGCCATGGCAAGCGGCCAGTTTATGTTTGCCGATACCGGTTTAAAACTCGATTTGCCGCAGGCGCGTTTTAAGCTCAATAGAGAACGCGTTGCTGATTTGGGTATGGACCTGGCCGAGGTCAGCAGCCAGTTGAGCGTGTTGCTGTCGGGCAATTATGTCAATCGCTTCGATTTCGACGGCAAGGCGTATCAAGTCATTCCAATGATTGAAAGCGATGGCCGGCCTGACCCGCAGACCTTGCTCGATTTAAAAATTCGCACCCCAAACGGCGACCTGGTGCCGCTGTCGGCACTCGCCGATATGGACCAAAAAGCAGCGCCGCGGGTGCTCGGTAAGTTTCAACAGAAGAACGCATTCCGCATCTACGGCGGAATTATTCCCGGTATGACCAAGGCGCAGGCGCTTGCCTCTCTTGAGCAGGCCGCCGCCGATATTCTACCGCCGAGCTATAGCATCGACTACGCCGGCGAGTCGCGGCAACTGCGGCAGGAGGGGAATACCTTGCTGGGCGTGCTTGGCATTGCGTTGGTATTCGTGTTCTTCGTGCTGGCAGTGCAGTTTAATAGCTTCCGTGATCCGCTGGTGGTGCTGCTCGGCTCGGTGCCGCTGGCCCTGTCTGGCGCTTTGCTGTTTACGTTTTTAGACTGGACCACGATTAACATTTATTCGCAGGTAGGTTTTATCACTTTGGTGGGGCTGATTGCAAAGAACGCGATTCTAATCGTCGAATTCGCCAACCAGCAGCAACTCGCTGGTCTGGCCAAATTTGACGCGATTAAATCCGCTGCCACCACGCGGTTACGACCGGTATTAATGACCACTGGTGCCACGGTGATGGGCCACTTCCCGCTGGTGCTGGTGTCCGGCCCCGGTGCCGAAGCGAGGAACAGTATCGGCATTGTGCTGGTTGCCGGTATGTTAGTCGGCACCTTGTTTACGCTGTTTATTTTACCGAGTGTTTATCAGGCGCTGGCGGCCGATCATAACAAGTCCACTGAAACAACGACCGCCGCAGCGGTGGTGTGAAGCCGCTCAAGCGGCGCTGTTTGAACGGAATCGACTGACATCTACACAGAAGCAGTGTACACTTTTTAAGTGTAGATTAAGCATTGAGTATTTTACGATGAAAAACATTACCTTGAGTGCGGACGAACACCTTATCGAGGCAGCGCGCCAGCGTGCGATTACTGAGCATACTACGTTGAATGAGCAGTTTCGCTTGTGGTTAGCCGAGTACGCACGCAAGCAAGATCAGTTACGCCGCTTCGATGAAACGGTCAATGAACTGCGTGGTCAGATAAAAGTCGGGCGCAAATTCACTCGAGACGAAATGAATGAGCGTTGATTATTTCATCGACACAAATTTATTCATCTATCAGCTAGCGGTACAGGACGAAGGAAAAGCCGTCGTTGCAAATCGAATTATTCGAACCGGCGTTGAAACCGGTAATGCCTGTATTAGTTTTCAAGTGATGCAGGAATGTCTTAACGTCGTCGTGCGCAAAGCAGAAATACGGCTAAGCACGCAGCAGGCTAGCCAATATATTGACGTCGTTCTAAACCCCTTATTGCGTGTTTACCCCAGTGTTGCTTTTTACAAGAGTGGTCTGGAAATTCAGCAGCGTTATCAGTTCAGTTTTTATGACAGCCTGATAATCACTGCTGCGTTGGAGGCGGGGTGTAGCACTTTGTTTAGCGAAGATTTGCAACACGGCCAAAAAATCGAGGGGCTGACCATCGAGAATCCATTTCAAGAATAATATTAGCCTGCAGAAACTCTGCATTGCATGCAGCTCACTTCTCTTCCCCTGGTGCAAACTGCGCAAATAGCTCTTCCCCCGTCATATTCTTCGTATCTTCAGCGAAAGAATAGAACGCAGGCTTTGCGTCAATAAATACCTGATGATCAAAAACAAGGCTGTCGCTATTTGGAAATAAGCCAATCGGCATAATGTGCTGATCATTCTGCTTCAGCCGGTAATAAAGATGGGTTCCGCATTGCTTGCAAAAGCCGCGCTCAGCCCATTCTGATGAATCGAAAACGGCGATATTTTCTTTGCCTTCAAATGCCACTTCACTACCGCAATCGACGCCCATAAAGGGCCCGCCCGCCCATTTTCTGCACGTATCGCAATGGCAGGCACCGACTTTATTTCCCGCATTTTTCGCAACTATTTGCACGCCGCCACACAGGCATGCGCCTTTCAGTTCGCTGGTCATGGTTCATTCCTCGGTTTGAGAGACACGTAAAAGTTCAAGCGGTTACCAGCCGCCGCAACAGCCCGTGCTTGTAACGGCGCTGAGTGCGCAGCAATAACAGCTCCGCAATCATCTCTTCTATCTGCCCGGCTACGTCCGCCCGTATGGATTGCATTTGTTTTTTCGTAAGATTCTTGCCGGCGTAGTCGGCCAGATCAACCGTTTCACCAAACTGCACGTAGCAACGCTGTGGTTTAGGAAATAGCGAGCCAAGCGCGCCAACGGGAATGGGCGGCAACAGATCGGCGCGAAAATTGTCGTCAATAACGCCTACGCGCCTGAGCAGCTGGCCAACCGCGGTATCAGGCAAGTCTTCGCCTTCGACCAGATGGCTATAGAATTCATCCGGCCCCAGCATGGCGAACGGCATAATAGTGTAGCCGTGCTGCGCCGCCAGGTTGACGAAACCGTAGCGCTCTTTCCACAGTAAAGTATACTTTTGTGCCGCTGTCTTGGTCGCCTCATGTGCGCCGCCGGGGAAGACTAACAGGTCGGCGCCGTTCTCCATCAACGCGCTGCACACTTCAGGGTTGCCGAGTACTGCACCGCTTTTAAGCAGTCGCTTTTCGGTGAGCGGCGTCCACATAAACTTGTCGGCCAGCCCGCGCAGAAAGCGGTCCTGTTGGTGCAGCATCGTTGGGGCAAGCACCACCGCATCCAGAGCAAACATCGAATGATTACCGACAAACAGGCAGGGACGGTCTGCAATGTTATCGGCATTGACCAACACTGGATCGAAGAGTCGCTTGATCAGCTGCCATGCAATAGCCAGCTTGATGCCGGCTGGCGCTTGCACCGCCACTGCAAGCTCGATATGCCGGCTGAGGCCTGCCGGGTCGAAGGGCCGGTTGTTCTGGTCGAATAAATTCATAGTATGGTCCGAAGGGCGGGCATGTATTGTAGCGGTTAGTTTGAATTTTTATAGAAAAAAAGCCGCGGCTTTTTTTCAGCCGTGGTAAAGGTCTCCTGGCCGCAACCGCTGTTATCGTTTCACTGGCTATAGCGGGTTCACGCGGTCAGCCATCTTCCAAGGCGAGTGCGCTCATCCAGGTTTATTGAGATTGGTGAATTAATGCAAACCCGCGGCTATGATGCAGAAATCAGCCGTTGCGAACTTGCGGCCGCGCTGCGAAATAGGTGTGGATTTCGTGGAAATTGCTATATTCTCCCAATGACGGGCGGTAATTTTTGCCAGGATTAGATAAATAAAATAATTGAATCAATAGCTTATGGAATTACAATTCGGTGACTTTACGCTCAACACCGAGGCCTATGAATTGCGCGGCGGTGCAGGCGTCATCAAAGTCGAACCGTTGGTGTTCGACCTGATTTGTCATTTTACAGCCCATCCCGGGCAGGTGTTCAGCCGCGAGGAATTGATCGCCAGCGTGTGGCAAGGGCGTATCGTCTCCGACGCGACTATTTCCACCTGCGTCAAAAGCGCACGTAAAGCGCTGGGGGATACTGGCGATGCACAACATTATCTGCAAACCGTGCGTGGTCGCGGCTATCGCTTTGTCGCACAGGTCATGGAAACTGGCGCAGCCAAAGCTGCTCCGCCCGCACACACGGCGGTGGCAATAGAAGCTGCACCGTCGCTACTTATTTTGCCGCTGCGTTGTCTGGCAGATGACAGCGAACTGCAGTTGTTGGCGGCCAGTGTCAGTGGGTATCTGGAAACCATATTGACCCGCATTCCTCTATTGAAAATCAGTAGCGAAGGAAATTCTCTACATAGCGGCGAACCGCATCCCACCGCGCGGCAATTGCATGAGCGACTTGGGGTGGATTTTGTGCTTGACGGCAGCCTGCAACACAGCGACGGAGGCGCGCGTATCAATGCGCAGTTGTCCGCTGCGAAAACCGGTCACCGCATCTGGGGCGAAGTCTTTGCCGTGCAGGAGCCTCTGGCAAACGCGCTGGATGCCTGCGTTAGCGGAATTGTCGGCAAGGTCGAGCCGCAGTTACACAAAGCCATGTACCAGTTGGTGTGCTCCGCTGACCGTGAACCGACGGCGCGGCAATTATTCCTCGAAGCCAGCGGCCTGCTGGTAATGCAGGGCTGGAGTCACGACTCATTCGCCGCGGCCGGGACCATTCTGGCGCGAAGCGCAAACCTTGACCCGCGCTTTGCGCTGGCGCCAGCGCTGCAATCGCTACTGTTTGGCTTCGGTTCGCGAGTTGGCCTGTCGCAAGATCTTGACGCCGCTCACGCGGAGGCACGCAGAACCGCCGAGCAAGCGCTCAAGCTGGACAGCATGGACTCCACTATTCTTGGCCTCACTGGCTGCAGCCTGGCGGATGTGGGCGAAGTTCAGCGCGGTGAATCGTTGTTACACGCCGCGCTGGACCTCAACCCGGCCAATGCCCAGGCCTGGGTGGCGCTTGGCGCGTTGCAGTTGGCGCAATTTAAGGCTGCCGCTGCGATTGAGAAGTTGTCCAAGGGCATTAGCATCAGCCCGCTCGATAGCCGTTTATCGATTTGGGGTGCGTTTCTATCGATCGCATATTTGCTGAATGGCGAGCTGGACGCCGCAGTAGACAGCGCCGAGCAGGCCTGCCGACGTCACGATCGTACCTATCTGCCGCGGGTAGCGCTCGGCGCTTCGCGATTTATGCAGGGCGAAGCCGAGCTAGCCGCGCGGGCGCTCGCGGACGCGCGACGTATCAAGCCCGACCTCAACCATAGGCAAATACAGGCCATTGCCGGCAAGATACTCAGCGCCGAGTTAATAAAGCTTTAACCGCTAGGGCATCTCTACACACAATCCCCACGCAATGCACACCTGACGCACAAGCGAGGACTGCGCTCGCGCCCTAATCTGTGTCCATGGGTTGGCGTATCGCCGGCCCAGACAAAACCAACCCCCATCGAGGAGATTGACATGACACAGACAGCTGAGACGATTAACACCCCCGATTACGTGGCTGTGAAAGCCAAACAGCAGGCCACCTGGGATTCCGGCGACTACGGCCGTATCGGCGTTACCTTGCAAATTACCGGCGAGAGCCTGTGCGAAGCCGTAGACCTGCGCGCCGGCAGCCGCGTGCTGGATGTTGCCGGTGGCACCGGCAACGCGGCGCTGGCCGCCGCGCGCCGCTTCGGCCGCGTTACCTGCACCGACTATGTAGAAAGATTGCTGCAGCAATGCCGCACCCGGGCGGCCGCCGAAGGTCTGGCCATCGAACTGCAGTATGCCGATGCCGAGGATTTGCCGTTCGCCGACGCCAGCTTTGACAACGTCGTATCCACGTTCGGTGCGATGTTCGCGCCGAATCAAGCCCGCGTCGCCAGCGAGCTGCAGCGCGTCTGCAAGCCGGGCGGGAAAATCGGCCTGGCAAACTGGACCCCCGACGGCTTTATTGGTCAACTGCTGAAAACCGTTAGCGGTTACGTGCCGCCACCGGCCGGTGTTGCATCACCCCTTGTCTGGGGCACGAAAGCATTTATCAATATGCGCTTCTCCCACGCTGCGTCGGTACAAATCAATAGTCGCTGGTTTACGTTCCGCTACGAGTCACCCGCGCACTGGCTGGACGTGTTTGCCACCTACTATGGCCCAACGCACAAAGCCCTGCTTGCGTTGGATGAAGAGCGCCGCGCGCAACTCAAGAACGATATTCTGGCTCTGATCGACCGCTTTAATCGCGCCGAAGATGGCACCATGGTTGTGCCATCCAGCTACCTTGAAATCGTGGTTAACAAATAGGAGCCTTCAGCGGGTATAAATGTCTTCAGCGGGTATAGGAGCCATCAGCGGGTATAGGAGCCTAAGGCGGCCCGCGTTTATGCAAACGCTCGGCTTACTTAATGCGTTTATGTCCGCCGCTTTCTCTCCGCTCACAATAAACAGCGCCGCTGTTCGCCGCCAGCTATATTGTCCACAGCGGTGCCACCCTGCAGCAAGGCGGCAAGCGCGAGTACAACGGCAATGCTCTAACTTTTTGATAGCGGTTTGTTCATGACCAAACCGATTCTTAAACTTTTCGTTCACGTGCCGCAAAATGTTCGCTGGACTATTTGATCGGGTCGCGGAGGGGTGGCATAGGGTGCGTCCGCAGCGTCGTAATCATAAGGCCGTGCGAGCCTGTCTACCAGTGAGTGAAACGGCTTGAAGTCCTGTTCTTCGGTCGCCGCAACAATCGCAGCCTCAACCAGATGATTGCGTGGAATATAGATCGGATTGGCTGTATTCATGTCCTGTTGACGCGTTGCCGCACTCGCCACTTCTCTTGAGCTGCGTTCTCGCCAGCGGTGCAGCCAAGGGTCGAACGCTTTCGGCAGTGTAAATAACTCGCTGATAGCGGCCCTCTGTTCGGTCTGTGAATCGACGTTGCCTGACAGGCTGCGGAAGGTCAGCGTAAAGTCGGTCTTCTGCTCTGTCATTAACGTTAACAAATCCTGCAGCAGTGGCTCATCTTCCTTTTCAAACACGGCAAGCCCCAATTTCTGATTCATAGCCTGTCGATACGCCGCAAGATATAAATCGGGGAAGGTATTGATGGCGCCCTGTGCGTATGCCAGCGCTTTTTCCTGGTCATCGTTGAACAGTGGGAGCAAAGCCTGCGCCAGCTGTGCCAGATTCCAGTGCGCAATCGCGGGCTGGTTACGATAAGCGTAGCGGCCGCCTCTATCGATTGAGCTGTAAACGGTTTCTGGGTGGAAACTATCGATGAAAGCGCAGGGACCATAGTCAATGGTCTCTCCCGACAGCAGCATATTATCGGTGTTCATCACACCGTGAATAAAACCCAGCGACTGCCACTGTGCGATAAGGCTGGCTTGTCTGCCAACCACCAATTCAAGCATCGCCTGATAAGGGTTGTCAGCTGCTTGTGCGTCGGGGTAATGGCGTTTTATCACATGGTCGGCCAGCACGCGCAGGGCTTCAATATCCTGCTTCGCGGCAAAGAACTGAAATGTACCAATGCGTATATGGCTCTGCGCCACCCGCGCCAGCACCGCACCGGGTAACAACCCTTGTTCGCGCAGTACGGTTTCGCCGCTGGTGACCGCCGCCAACGCTCTGCTAGTGGGAACGCCCAGCGTCGCCATCGCCTCGCTGACAATATATTCGCGCAGCACTGGTCCGAGAGGTGCCCGCCCGTCACCGCCGCGCGAGTATGGCGTGCGGCCGGAGCCTTTGAGCTGCACGTCGTAACGCAGCCCATCCTCACCGATAAGCTCGCCAAGCAAAATAGCGCGGCCATCACCCAGCTGCGGGTTCCAGCCGCCAAACTGATGGCCGGCGTAGACGGTGGCGATGGGCTCAGCGCCCGTAGGAATGCTGTTGCCGGCGATAGTCTGCACACCTGCTGCGGACGCCAACCACGCAGGCTCAATACCCAGGTGGCGCGCTAGCGGTTGATTCACACGGATAAGCTCGGGTGCCGAAACGGGAGTCGGTAGCTGCTGTGAATAGAACTGCGGCGGCAGTCGCGCGTAGCTGTTGTCAAAGGGTAAGGTCGGTTGCGTATTCATCGCCAGCAATCTAACACGTTCGCGGGCTTTTCTCCCAGGTTTGATTGCTGGCCGTTCCTATGACACCTTGGCGTCGGGAAAAGACGTGGTGCGGGAGCCGCCAGCGAGTGCTGCCGGACGTTGCCGCGGTCGCGAGTAAGCGGCGCATTTCCGGCAGATCGGGTCGTAACTGGAAAATTATTGCACACGATATAAGCGTAAAATTAGCACGGAACAACAGCAATTGTCGCAAGGAAAAAGTGACCTGCCGTTATGGCAGGGTGAGGTAAGTGCATCACGGATTCGAAGTATCCGTGCAACGACATGGGAGGAAGACGATGAACAAGAATATTCTAATGCCGGTAGACGGCTCGGAGCACTCCAGGAAAGCGCTTGAATTCGCGTGTGAATTGGCTGCCGGGTTCAGCGGCAAAGTGCATATAGTACATGTGGCGCAAGCGCTGCATCAGGACAAGACGCTGGTATTGGGCGGGGCCGCGGTCACTATTCGAGCCTCTCCCGAGGAATTGGAAAAAGTCGGGCGCAAGGTCCTGGACGCTGCCAAAAAAGTGGCCGCAGAGCATGGCTGTGGGGATGTGGAGGCGGAGCTGTTGGTCGGCGATCCCGCCAAAATGATCCTCAAGGCGGCGGCCGATCGAAAGGCGGACATGATCGTGATGGGCAGCCGTGGCCTAAGCGATTTTGCCGGGCTGATGTTTGGTAGTGTATCGAGCAAGGTTAACCAGCTCGCGCCCTGCACCTGCGTTTCGGTTCGATAGGGCGGTCACTACCCTGAGAGAATGCGCGTCTTAAGCAAGCTGACGCTTGCTGGCAAGTCAATGTCGCCAGCACACAACTGGCGTAAGAATAAAAGTTGTAGTTTACTGTATCCGTAAAGGATTGAACGGCTGTATCCTTACAAACATACCTTCAGGTCAAGTTCGCACATGAATTTGCACCGAAAACAACATCACTTCACCAACCCCAACATTGAATGCGTCGCTGGTGGCACCGCTTGCGACAGGCATTCGCGCGGGTTCATAATACAGGCAGCGGAAGATCAATCGAGCCGGGTAAAACCGCTGTCGCACTGGGTGAGCACCTATTCGAGGAAACAGCGCGATGACTGACAAGCCCGTGCTTGATGAAAGTATTCACACCGACTACGTGATAGGCCGAGACAATATCACGCCTTTTGGGCTTGATATTCATAATCCGGTATTTTTGATATCCGGCGTTACAGTCATTGTCTTTGTGATCATCACGTTGCTTTTTAAGGAGAGTGCGGGCGCTTTTTTCGGCTGGTTGCGGCCGGCCTTAACGGCGGCATTTGATTGGTTCTTTCTCAGCGCCGGCAATATATTTGTGCTCTTCTGTGTAATGCTGTTGGTGACTCCGTTCGGCAGAATTCGTCTGGGCGGGGACGATGCCAAACCTGATTATAGCTATGTGGCCTGGTTCGCCATGCTGTTCGCGGCAGGCATGGGTATCGGCCTGATGTTCTTCGGCGTATCCGAGCCGATGTCGCATTTTGATTCCTCCCTCGGCGGAACGGTGATGGAAGCCGGCGTGCGCACGGACTGGGCGCCGTTGGGCGCTGCGGCAGGCGATGTGGAAGCCGCGCGTCATCTGGGCATGGCGGCCACGCTTTACCACTGGGCCATGCATCCCTGGGCGATTTATGCCGTGGTAGCGTTGGCTCTGGCGTTTTTCACGTACAACTATAAATTGCCGCTCACGCTGCGTTCCGCCTTCTATCCGTTGCTGGGGGAAAAGGTCTGGGGCTGGCCTGGGCACATCATCGACATCATGGCGGTATTTGCCACCTTGTTTGGTATGGCCACGTCGCTAGGGTTTGGCACGGAACAGGCGCTGGCGGGCTTTAACTTCCTTTTCGGCTGGGGAACCGGTGGCCTTGCGAAAGTGATCTTGATTAGTACCATCACGACGCTGGCGCTGATATCCGTGGTACGCGGTCTCGATGGCGGCGTGAAAATACTGTCTGAAATCAATATCGTGCTGGCGCTGTTGCTGCTGCTATTCGTTTTATTCGTTGGTCCGACGGCAGCGATTTTTGAAGCCATCGTTAGCGGCGGCATTGCCTATGTGAAAGACTTTGTGCCGCTATCCAACCCGTTTGGGCGTGAAGATGCCAACTTCACGCAAGGTTGGACGGCATTCTATTGGGCCTGGTGGATTTCCTGGTCGCCGTTTGTGGGCATGTTCATCGCGCGGGTGTCACGCGGCCGCACCATACGCGAGTTTGTGTTGTGCGTGATCTTCATCCCAACAGTAGTAACGCTGGTCTGGATGGGCGCATTTGGTGGCACGGCAATCGCACAGGTCGTGGCCGATGCGGCGGCACCGGTGAAAGACGCGGCGCTGGAATTGAAATTATTTGTCATGCTGCAGCCGCTGCCACTGGCAACGATTACCTCGTTCCTCGGCATTGTGCTGGTGTTGGTGTTTTTCGTGACCTCCTCTGACTCGGCATCGTTGGTCATTGATACCATCACGGCGGGCGGCAAGACCGAAGCGCCGGTCGCGCAACGGGTATTCTGGTGCGTGTTCGAAGGTTTGGTGGCCGCCGTTTTGCTGCTTGTTGGCGGCGATGAAAGCCTCGACGCGCTGCAAGCCATGGCGGTGTCGACCGGCTTTCCGTTCACTATCATTCTCCTGCTAATGTGTGTAAGTCTGTTCATTGGGCTCAATCGAACGCGAAAATTGCAGGCAGAAGCGGCGCTGCAGCAACCGACCTGATGCAGAGGTGATATCTTGGCCACCGTGGGATATGGGGCGTTACACCGTTAGGAAAATTGGTTGGTGCCCTGGTAACGATCATAGGAATTGGTATGGCAGCTAGGGTTGCTACAGGTGCGTCAATATCCAAGTCGCTATCCGTGTAGATCATGGCGCTGATACCGCTGTTTTTCTGTGCCTGGCCAAGCTGCAGTGGCGTGAAGGCCGTTTCTTCATTCCAACCGTGAACCATCACCCGATCAGTGCGGGAATCAATTCAATACTGGCAGCGACCCGCCCGCAAGCGCCGCTCAATGCCATTGCGGTAGCGGCTCCTAGTCGTCACTGATATTGGCCAACATTGTTACGCTATACCAGTCGAGAAAATTAATCACACCGAATTCGTAGGTTTCGGAGTAAGGGCCCGGCTGATACGCAATCGAGTTGATCCCCTGTTGGTTGTTTTCGACCAGCCTGCGGTCCTCGGCGTTGGTG
>RCMY010001121.1_pt1 | contig 25426 bp, 24 predicted proteins | sample 2041341 | NCBI WGS metagenome assembly RCMY01 (sample SAMN09708234, study PRJNA481090) | Marine sediment metagenome, whole genome shotgun sequencing project.
AGCACGCACTTACATGGGGCATTCTACTGGTATGATGGTTTTATTTTCAGCAAGTAGTTGATTTAATTGAGCATTCCCATAGAAATCAAACTTAAAACCGAACGTTTAATCCTGCGAAAATTCGTACTGGATGATGCCGCTTTTGTTTACGCACTGATGAATAGCTCGGGCTGGCTACAGTTTATTGGCGATCGAGGTATAAAATCACTAACTGATGCTGAACATTATATTCAAGAACGATTTTTTCCTAGCTATGAGCAACTGTCATGTGGCTTTTGGTGCGTGCTGGATATAAAGACCAATACGCCAATTGGCACGGTGAGTATGATTATTAGAGAATCACTGGATGAAGTGGATTTAGGATTTGCCTTTTTACCTGAGTTCACAGGTTTTGGCTTTGCGTTTGAAGCCTCACAAGCTATTCTCGAGATTGAACGAAATGAATCTGGCCTCAGTTCAGTATTAGCTTTTACTGATTTAGAAAATAGTCATAGCCAAGCTTTATTAGAGCGCTTAGGATTTACAAAGATCGGACTTAAAATTGTAAAAGAAGAATGGGGCGAGAGTCTGCTTTATCGTTTGGATTTTTAAACTACTTCTCAACAAACGCTCGTTCAATCACATACTCACCTAAGTCCGTACGTTTAGTTTCTGTAAAACCTCGTTCTTTTAAAATTTTGCCGAAATCTTTCAACATGCTTGGGCTGCCACAAAGCATGAACCTATCATCTTCAAGATTAATCTCTGGTAATTCAATTAACTTAGTTAGAGAGCCGCTTTCCAAAGCATCAGTTAAACGCCCCTGAATTGGAAAGTCTTCGCGAGTTACAGTTGGGTAGTAAATAAGTTTATCTTTTACCATCTCGCCAAAATATTCATTCTCGTGTAAACCCTGAATCATCTCTTGATAAGCAAGCTCTGATTTATATCGCACACCATGTGTAAGAATCACTTTCTCATATTGCTCATAAGTTTCAGGGTCTTTAATAATGCTCATGAATGGGGCTAGACCCGTGCCTGTAGCAAGTAAGTACAAGTGCTTGCCAGGCTTTAAACGATGCAATAATAAAGTGCCAGTTGGTTTAGAATTTACCAGCACTTTATCGCCTGGTTTTAAATGTTGCAAACGAGAGGTTAAAGCGCCGTCTTGAACCTTGATGCTGAAAAACTCTAGTTGCTCTTCATAATTTGCACTGGCCATACTGTAAGCACGCATTAATGGCTTGCCAGCAGTCTCTAAACCAATCATTGTGAAATGGCCGTTCTCAAAACGAAACCCAGGATCACGTGTGGTGGTAAAACTGAATAAGGTGTCATTCCAATGATGCACACTTAAAACTTTTTCTTCACGAATTACTGCTGACATAAACTATGACTACTTTACTGCTGAATAGATGACTAAGGCTGCGTATTGTACGTTGTGCGAGCAATTAAGTATTGGGGTTTGACCCTATAAATACAATAAAAAATTGAAAATAAGGTGTCAGTATCAACTTATTGAGTGCGTAATACGAAATCAGTGCCATGATATCGCAGCAAAACACCTTTTTTGCCAATTTTGAGTAGCTCCGCTCCTTCTGAAATTTGCTCGCCTTCTTTGTAGGCCTGCATATTAATAAAGGCTTTCCGTTGTGAGGCAGTAGGGTGATATTTGAGAATGTCTAAATGTAATTCTGGTAAGTTTTTACTCGCTCGAATTGAAGCATAATTATCGTAAGTTAAAAAATCAGTATATTGACTAACTAATTCCTGCGAAACTTGCAGTACACCAACTTTTGGGTCATATTCTGCTTTTTTTAGCGCTTGTGTTGATGCCACTAAAGTCTTTACCGGAGGTGGAGTTATTACTATCTCGGACAAAGATGGTCGCGAATCACTCATCTCAACCTTAGTTTTATTCTCTTCATTGGAATTTACTATTGAGGCAAGAGCATTATTTTTAGGTGATGTAATTTGTTCGATTGAAAGCGTTGGTTTCTGTTCTTCAACTATTTGCGTATCAGGTATTGGAGTGATAATTTTCAAACTAGAGGAATGCGGTTCCTCAGCATTCACATGTGTAGCTGTATTAGTATTTAAATTGATTGATCCTATCTCAGCTTGCTCTCGATTAAACCAACTCATGGTAGCAAATATGCAAGCCGCTAAAATCAAAAGTATAATTAACGAATTTTTTACCCAAGCCCTAGACTGACTTTTTTCCTCGTGTAAGTGTGAATACGACACTGTATGCGTAGTATTTATCTGACGTTCTCTATCCGAACGCTTAAGCGCATCAATAATTGTAGACATTATTCACTACCTTCAAATGCTGTGATCAGAACCGGCCTGCTCATTAAACCTAAGGCATTATTTAGTGCTACATAAGTTTCACTACCAACAATGCCATCGGCAACCAATCCCGACTGTAGTTGAAAAGATTGAACCTGCCTTTTAGTTATTGCACCAAAATATGGCTCGTCTATGTGGGTTTCAGGTTTAATATTTAACAATTTCAGTTTTTCTTTTAGCCATATGACATCTTCCCCACTCAAACCATAATGTATCGAATCAATTAAAAAGTCTTTATCAGGCTTCCAAAAAATTAGATAGTCGCCACGCCACGCGGTAATTATCTCAGGCAAAGACACAAAAACCTTTTGATTTTTAAACACTAGACGCACTCTTTCATTATCAATACCATCAACTACTACGTGACGAATTGCATTGCTTTCATCGTATAATTCCAAAATCACAGGTCGCTTATGTCTAAGCATATTCAGCCAGCTCGAATTACGATACAAACAACGTAAATTTATTTTTCTAATACTTTCACAAAGATTATTTCCAGGTAAAAAGGATTCTTTGCCCCATTGCTTTAAAAGATTATTAATTGCAGGTTCAGCGATTGTTTCTGATTTATACACAGAAAAAACATTACTCAATTTTTGTGACTTATTTTCCAAATTAGCATCTGTCTCACTGCCAGCAGTTTCAACTCCTGTTTTACCTTTATCCTCTACCAATCCAGAAAAAACTGGAATTATAGTGCTTGAGCTTGAATTTTTTATTGCGTCTAAATTTGAAGGTACTCGTAGCGCATTGCTCTTGGGTTCTACTTTTGTGCTTGCGGCGTATTCAGTTTGGGTATTTTTTGACTCGAAATAATTTTGGACATTTGCACCTGACAACCACAGACCAAGCGCTACACCTATTATGCCTACACCAACGATTACTGGAAAACTAAATTTCCAGTTACCATTATGGTTTTCTTTTTCATTAGTTAAACGCTTGTCTTCTCCAAACACCTCTTTAATAACTTTTTTAGCTAACTTTGCGTCTACTCGGGATTTTTCTTGGCTATAAGCACCTAGCAATGCCCTATCTGCTAAAACATTAATTAAGCGTGGAATGCCTTTCGAGGCATTGAATATTTCTTGCTTAGCTCCCCGCGAAAAAATTTCGTGATTAGTACCACCAACCTTTAAGCGATGTTGAATGTAAGCCTCAGATTCTGCCTTATTTAAAGGCACAAGGTGATAGCGCGCTGTAATTCGTTGTGCCAATTGACGTAAATCTTGGCGTTGCAAAATAGTTTGCAATTCCGGCTGACCAACTAAAATTATTTGTAATAGTTTATCTTTGTCTGTTTCTAAATTAGTTAATAAACGTATGTATTCCAACACATTAACTGCAAGATTTTGAGCTTCATCCACCAACAGCACTACTTTACGGCCTTTTGAGTGAGCGTTTAAGAGGTAGTTATTTAAAGCATCAAAGCATTCTTTATTGGTGTTTTCTTTAGTAACTGGGATTAAAAGTTCGTCACAAATAGCATGTAGAAACTCACTTTCAGACAAGCGTGGATTTAGAATTAGTGCTATTTCAACGTGTTCAGGAATGCGTTCGAATAAGCTACGAATAATAGTGGTTTTACCCGTACCAACTTCGCCAGTCAATTGAATGAAGCCACCGCTATCAGTTACGCCATATAGTAAATGCGCAAGCGCTTCTTCATGTCGCTTACTTAAAAATAAATAAGCTGGGTCAGGGGTAATAGAAAATGGTTTCTCTATCAGAGAAAAATAATCAGCATACATAATTTTTTGACTCTTTAATTATAGAGTTTTTAATCCTTTTCAATCTTATTAGTTACACGTTCAGTATATGACAAATTTACCGCCTGACCATGTTTTATAGACTGTTTTCCGAATTTCGCTTGAATGTCGTCCATGGTTTTATCTAAATTTTTTGGACGTTTGGGTTTTGTTTTCAATCCTATAGGTTCATCTTTTTGAGTCTGGGCTTGATCAAATAAATTCATTTGTGAGCTTTCTGCTAGTTTAGAAACTCCCACGCCGAGTAAACGTAGTTGTGTATTAGGATTTTCTAAAAACCACTTATCCAATAAGCGCTTGGCTGCATTAAATAATAATTGTGAATCATCGGTTGTGGGTTGTAGACTCATTTGACGTGTAAAAGTTTGGAAATCGGGTAAGCGTAATTTAAGCTGTATGGTTCCAGCTTGAAATTTCATGCTACGTAAGCGAGTAGCAGTTTTATCGTTTAATCGTTGTAGATGTCTTAACAACAAGCCAATATCGCCAATATTTTTATCAAAGGTAATTTCGTGACTTATACTTTTATCTGCTGAACCCTCGCCTACTTCACTAAAATCAATACCCGCTGCCTTTTCTTGCATTCGTTGGGTGTATTTGCCAAATACATTACGTAATTTACTTTCATTAGCTAAACGTAAATCTCGCATGGTATTGATATTTAAACTTTGTAATTTAGGAAGCGTGACTTTTCCTATACCAGGAATCACTCTGACAGATAGATCATCCAGTCGTTCGGGCAATTGGGCCTGTGTAATTTCAACAATGCCATCCGGCTTTTCTAAATCGGAGGCAATTTTTGCAACTAATTTATTCGGAGCAATTCCGACTGAGGCGGTGAGTTGTGTTTCCGATTTAACTCTTGCTTTAAGTTTGACAGCAATCTCTCGTGCTGAACCATAAAGCCGCATGCATCCACTCACATCTAAAAATGCTTCATCCACAGAAATACCTTGAACGTCTGGAGTGAACTCCTGAAATATTTCGAATATTTGTTTAGAGACAGATTGATAGACATCCATGCGGCCAGGTACACAAATAAGTTCAGGGCACCGTCTAAGCGCCTCTTTGGTAGGCATAGCTGAACGCACACCAAACTTACGCGCCTCATAGCTAGCTGCAGCAGCAACACCACGCGGCCCCGAACCACCAACAATAATTGGCTTGCCACGAAGCTCAGGATTATCTCTTTGCTCAACAGATGCAAAAAACGCATCCATGTCTACATGAAGAATAATTCGTTGTTGAGGTTGGTCTGGCATAGCTACATTTTATCGTCATCCTTGAGTAGCCAGGGATCCATTTACATATTTAATTTAGATTCCAACCTCGGTAGTTGACCCTTCATTACTTACCTCCTGCGTCCATGCAGTTATACGCAGGAATCTAAGTACGGCCAAACAAAAAAGGGCCCAAATAATTGAGCCCTTACATATTTCTATTTGTATTGAAATTTACTCTGGCGGAAAACCCGCAAGGATTTTTTCAGCAATACGTACCATTTCGCTTTGACTATGCGGTCTGGTTCTATGAGTAGTTTTTGTCCAACCACGCCAAACGAGTTCTTGAGTATTCGCATCTAAGGCGTCAACAATGACTAACACCTCATCACGCTGTAAATTACCAAGACGTGGAGCAAAAATATTCCAATGTGAATTACGACTATAACGTCCATAACCAATTGCAAAATTAAGTGGATAGTTTTTACGTTTTGCATCAGCCATGTGATACGTCAAATACATATCAGGGGTGTCACTACCATCAAAACCGCGATCTAGCATGATGTCAGTCATTGCCGATTCGAGTTTTTTCTCAAACAAAGGGCTGTCATATACAGGATCAGCAACCTCACGTTCATTTGAATTTTCTGCATATTGCCATTTAAAGGTTTTATATTGCGAAAAATCGGCTGTGGGATCAAAGTCCGTTTTGGGCGTGCTGGCGCAGGCGCTAATTATCAAAGCAATGCTAATAACTGCTAAGTATTTGAATTTGTTGATTGAAACCATAGTAAAACCTCGTTAATGACTTTGAAACTCTCTTAGTATGCTGTGAGAACCTTAACAATGACTGAATGAATACTGTTAGCTGTAAGTATAACCAGAATAGACTATATAAATTACCAACATCAGCATGAAAAGAACAAAATAGGCCAAAGCTATCATTGAATAACTCATTATCGTTACTACACGAGAGGATTTATACACCTTACGCATCGAGCGATACAAATAATAGGGTACGTAAAAAGCCCACAATAAAGTAAATGATGCGCCGATACTTTCGCTCTTTGTAAACTGATAAATGCCATAAATTATTGCCGTTAAAATAAAACCTTGTAGAATTGAGCGAATCTTTTTTTCTGGATAATTTTGTTTAATTTTATTTATAAAATACTCTGCAGCATAAAATATAAAAAATAAATTTATTAGAATTGCTAAGGGGTAATTAAAACCTGGATACAATTCGGTGAGCTGTACAGTCACAATAGTTAATATTACAACAGCAAATAAAAACGAATGATTATGTAATAAATATATTAAATGCTCGACGTAATATTTTCCACGTCCTATATAAATAATTTTGCATGCAAATGCAATGAAGGGTAAAAATAGTAAAAGGGCCTTCGGGAGCGGCTGAATAAAATTCTTAACAACTTTATCGGTTCTGCCATTTTTTAAATCTGTAGAAATTTGCTTAACAGAATTTCTGATAACAAGCTCAATTTCTTTTTCTTTCTCCTCTGATAAAAAACCGCTGCTAATGTTTATGGTATTGTTTTTAGTACCACCCTCTTCAATATTTTTATTTTCAGCATCTTGAAATTCTTTTTCAATCTTTGTAACATCATCTAATGTAATTTTACCTAGTGATTGTGTGCCCAAAAAACTTAAGTAGGCAAATGTTACAATACTGAAAAGCAGGAACAAGCGAAAAGGTGCGGTAAATTTTTGCCTATGTCCAGAAAGATATGCAACTGTTAAATGCCCAGGCTTCAGCATTAAGAAATAAATACTTTGCCAAAGCTTAGACTCCAAACCAAACATGGCATTAGTAGCTTCTTTCAACATCGCCATAAAAGTTGGCACGCGTGGCTCTTCACGCTGACCGCAACTACTACAAAACCGCCCTTCTAATTGCGTGCCACAATTTGCACAAATAGCACTTTCAGATAAAACCGCTTGCGAAGGCGTAAGAATTCTTCGCTGAGCTGTCATTTTATTGGGGAATTTATTTAAGCCATCGGCACGCATGCGTTCTGCATCATTTTCGAAATAACTATCTAAGGCTTTATGATTAACTAAACGATATTGCACACAACGCTGTTTTGTTTCCTCATCATTATTTTCAATGACAGAAGTTGATGCAGAAATAAAACCCGGAATCGCCAGCATTTCATTCACATGTTTTTGTAGCCAAGCATCAAACTCATCAACCACTTGATTATCTATAGTGAGATTGACCTCATAGATAACGGCTTGGTCTTTGATATCTTTTACTGGAGATTTAATTAGCTGCATTTAAAAAGTATAGAGTAAAAACTCGAAATCCCAGAAAGTTTTTAAACTTATCTGGGACCTAGTAGCTTATGAGAGTATTGAAGTCACTGGATCCCGGGTATTGCAATGCAATCCCGGGAATTCGAGTGTTTTGTGAAGAGCGCTTTAATTACGCTGCGGCTCCCTCATCATAATTCTGAACTAACTCTGGCTTTGGCTGTGCTTTAGTGCCTAGTTCATGAGGGGCAAAATCATCAACATCTACAATGTTCATAATCTTGTCATCCATATCGAGCAAGAACTCGGCTTCTTCTGCTGATATTATTCCAGCTTCTTGTGCTGCAATATAAGCATCACGCTCATGTCCGTCAGTACTAAATTCACCGGCTTTACGTGCTGTACGGATTTTTTTCAACAATGGATCGGCTTCAATAATTAATTTCATGGCCTCTTCTAATAAGCCGAGAGGATTGCCCGGTTCAACCGTATTATAAATACCTTTAGTTAAACGTCGGCGTGTTGGTGTGTCAGCCATAAGCTTAGCAACAATATCTTTATTCCATTCATCTGCTGGTGAATAATATCTGCGACCCAGCGGGAAGACACAAAAACGTAATAATCTTGATATCCATTTATTAGGAAAATTACGCAGCAAGGAATGTAATTGTTCTTGATTTCTATACAACAAATCACGACATGCCCATTCAACTAATGGAAGATCTTCCTCAGGCCGCCCTTGGTCTTCATAATGCTTCAAAGTTGCTGAAGCTAAATACATCATGGATAACATATCGCCTAAACGTCCTGACGTGGATTCCATGAACTTTAATTTACCACCAAGGGTAAGCATGGAAACATCACATACAAAGGCGAATGCCGAGCTAAATCTATTAAGGTGTTGAAAATAACGTTTAGTAGGACCTTCAACCGGCACATCTGTCCAACGCGCATAAGTCAATCCCATTAAGAAAGAACGAACCGCATTACTAATCGCATAACCTATATGGCCAAAGAGTGCTGCGTCAAAATCTTTAAGACCTTGCTCTTGGTCTTCATTAGCCGCCGCATGCATTTCTTTAAGTACGTAGGGATGACAACGAATTGCGCCTTGTCCAAAAATAATTAGGCTGCGTGTCATGATGTTCGCACCTTCCACAGTAATTGCAACAGGCATGCCTTGATAAGGGCGAGCAAGATAATTCTTCGGCCCCATGCAAATACCCTTACCACCATGCACATCCATTGCATCAATACCAACTTGACGTGCTGTTTCGGTTAAATGATATTTCAAAATAGCCGAAGGCACCGACGGTACTTCGCCTAAATCAATCGCACCTGCTGTCATTTTTCTAGCGGCATCCATAAAGTATGTGCGTGCTGCCATACGTGCAAGAACCTCTTCAATACCTTCAAATTTACCAATTGGTACGCCAAATTGTTCGCGAATTCTTGCATAGGCAGCCGAACTTGCTATGGCTGCCTTGGCACCACCTGTAGCATTAGACGGTAATGAGATACAACGCCCTACTGAGAGTTGTTCACACAACATTTTCCAACCCTGTCCTGCTCTATCTTTTCCACCAATAATAAAATCTAAAGGTATGAAAACATCTTTACCTTGGATTGGACCATTTTGAAATGGCACATTAAGAGGGAAATGCCTACGCCCAATAGTTACGCCCGCGGACTCACGAGGAATCAGTGCCGCCGTAATGCCATAATCTTTAATGTCACCTAATAGACCATCTGGATCACGCATTTGAAACGCTAAACCAATTACCGTAGCAACAGGAGCCAATGTTATATAACGTTTACTGAAATTTAATTTAAGCCCAATGATTTCTTTGCCATCGTAAGTGCCTTTACACACAATGCCCGAATCAGTTAATGAGGTTGCATCAGAACCAGCACGTGGTCCCGTTAATGCAAAACAAGGAATTTCACGTCCATCGGCTAAGCGCGGTAAGTAATATTCTTTTTGCTCTTCAGTTCCGTAGTGATTGAGTAACTCACCAGGTCCGAGTGAATTGGGTACAGCAACAATTGATGAACAAGTGATGCTTACGCCAGAAATTTTAATTAGAACTTCAGAATGTGCCAAGGCTGAAAATTCTTTACCTCCATATTTCTTTGGAATAATCATCGCAAAGAAACCTTTTTCTTTAAGGAAGTTCCAAATATGTTCTGGTAAGTCGCCAAGCTCGTGGGTAATTTCCCAATCGTCTAGCATCAGACAAAGCTCTTCAACTTCATTGTCTAAAAAGTCAATTTCTTCTTGGCTCATTTTAGGTTCAGGAATATCTAATAATTTATTCCAATCAGGTTTACCAGAAAAGAGTTCGCCATCCCACCAAACCGTACCAGCCTCTAAGGCCTCTGATTCAGTACGTGACATCTCAGGCAACATGGATCGATATATGTCTATGAATGGCTTAGTGAGATATTGCTCGCGGAAAGATTTGAGATTTAAAACCGCTAAGGCTGCAAAAACTGCTAGCAAAATTCCTTTCCATAAAAATCCCGCTTCGCCCATAAATAAATAGGCTAAAAGCCACGCGCCTATTGCTAGGGTGCTGTTTTGTAAGTTAAATCTCTTGTATGCGGCGGTCATAAATACCGCAAAGAATGTGATAATCCAGAATAATGTCGCCATGAGTGTGCTCCAATCAAAGCCTTGAAAAATGTTCAGAAGATAACCAATTTATACCATGCCACAGCACAAAGCAATGCGGATTATTTAATATAATTTCGCGTTTTCTATAAAGTGATTTCTGTGGGGCTTAACAATCGACTTTGTCCGGGATTTAAATTTTGATCCAAAACAATTTTCCCGATTGCAAAACGATGAATTTCTAAGACTTTATTCTGAAAATTACCAAACATTCTTTTTATTTGATGGTATTTGCCTTCGCTAAGAGTGACCTCAGCCACATACTCTGAAAGCATCTTGAGAATTGCTGGTTTTGTGGTGATATCTTCGTATTTAAAATAAATTCCATTTAAAAAAGCTTGCACCATTTTTTGGCTTACTGGTTTCTCAAGCTTAACTTGATAGCTTTTAGATACTTTATTTTCTGGGTTCATTAATGCTCGCGACCAACGACCATCATTTGTTAATAATATTAAGCCAGTAGAATTAATATCTAAGCGACCAACAATATGTAATTCATTCTTGAAAGGCACATCAAGCAGATCAATAAGGGTTGAGTGCTGCTCATCTTTGGTTGCACTGACTACGCCCAATGGTTTATGCAGCATAAGATAATAAGGTGTCTTATTCTGAAGAACCTGATCCTTAAACTTTACCTGTGAAAATTCCTCGACAAAATGCTGTGCATCATCAACCACAACACCGTCTATCGAAACTAAGCCTTGGGCTAGCAATGGTTTAGTTTCTTTACGTGGAATTTTTAGCTGAGAACTTAGAAACCTATCTAGACGTGAACGTTTTGATTGCATGTTTAAATTGTGGACTGCATGTTTTGGAAGTAATTAATGATGGCATCTGATTCATATAACCATTCAACTTCAGTACCCTTTTCTATGCGTAAACAAGGGACTTGTTTTTTGCCACCACCTGAAATTAGCTCATCCTTATGAGCTCTGTGACGCATAATATCTTTCAAACTCACTTTTAAACCCATTTTCCACATCGCAAAACGCACTTTGATACAAAATGGGCAACTATCAAAGTAAAATAACTGATGGTTTGGAATGTTTTTTCTTAATTTGAACATAATTATTCCAGATTATTAAGAATGATTGAACTATAACAAATGCCTATTATAATGCATGCAAGGAATAACAAGAGTTTACATGAAAAAATTAATCAGCTTACTGCCTATCGTGGTGATATTAGCCTTAAGCTATTATGCCTTTCAAACCTATGAGCAATTACCACAAGCCACAGTTAATGGATTGATCTTCTTACCGCATCTTTTAGCACTATTTACTTTATTTTCAGCTATTCATTTCAAACGAAGCGGCATTTTCTTTTACGCACTTGTTGTTATTCTTGTTTATTCAGTTTTAAAATTTGGGCCAGTCGCTGAACCTATAGTCTCTACTCTACTTGCCATCTCATTAAGTTCATTACTAGTCGCGTATACTTTATTTCCTGAACGTAGTGTTTTCACAATAAATAATCTAAATTCATACTTAATTTTCTTTGCGACCATTGGCATAACGTTTTTCACAGCCACACAAGCTCCAATTTGGCAAGATTTTTTACTGACACAATGGCTACCTGTAAAATATTTTGACTGGACTGCCCTCTCGCAAACCAGTCTCACGATTAGTAGTTTGGGATTCATCAGCTTATTAATTATATTTGCACTTAAGCCATCACCATTTTCAGCTAGTGCGATTGGCATTTTACTATTGTTAGTAATCCAATTACATTTTGGCAACACCGATAAGAGTTTAATTGTTTTATCAAGTGGCGCTCTACTTCTCTGTCTTTATGCTGTAATTCAAGAATCATGGCGCATGGCTTATTTAGATGAGCTCACTGGTTTGCCAGGGCGCAGAGCCTTAAAAGAAAAATTTAATGAATTAAATAGTAGTTATAGTGTGGCGATGCTCGATATAGACCATTTTAAAAAATTCAATGACACTTACGGTCACGATGTTGGTGACTCAGTATTAAGAATGATAGCCAGTAAAATAAGTAAGGTTAGCGGTGGCGGTTTTGCTTACCGTTATGGTGGAGAAGAGTTTTCAGTAATCTTCCCCAACAAAGACAAGCACCTAGCTAAAGTCCACTTAGAACTTTTACGCGAAGAAATTGCCTCGCAAGAGTTCGTAGTTAATCGTGAGAACCGTAGAACAACAGCACAAAAAACAAAACCAAAGAAAAAGAAAACCGTTCAAATCACAATTTCAATGGGACTTGCTGATACCAGTGAGAATAAAAATCAAACTCTTAGTGACCCTTGGGATGTTTTGAAACTGGCGGATAAGGCCTTATATAGAGCAAAGAAAAAAGGCCGGAATTGTATTTCGGTTTAATTTCTTTATCACAAAAAAACCGAAACTCTCATTAACTTTATTCTTGATAAATCAAGGAAATGAATACCTAAGTATTTTCCAAACTGTTGTTCCGAACTGACGGCTCAGTGGTGCTGAGTTATAAGGTATTTGATAGCGCTCTGCTAATGCTCTAACACGGGGAGCTAATTCTGAATAACGATTACTCGGTAAATCAGGAAAAAGGTGATGTTCGATTTGATGCGACAGATTTCCCGATAAAATATGAAATAATTTACCACCACGGATATTGCAAGAGCCTAACATTTGGCGAACATACCATTTTCCTCGGGTTTCATTTGCAACCTGAGCGCTAGTGAAATGATAAACATCTTTTGGAAAGTGGCCGCAAAAAATAATTAGATACGTCCACATATTACGAAAGATATTTGCCAAGATATTTGCCAGCAAGACACAGAAGAAAACACTAAATGGTGATGGCCCGACACCCGAAAAAGTAAATGGCAAGGTCATTACAACTGCAAGCAAGGGCCATAAAATATAATCCTTGGTAATTTGCTTCATCATTTTCGTACCCGTACGTTGAAGTAAAGGACGAATTTTTTCAGCATGACTTTTGCGCTTAAACAGTTTACCCAACTCTAACTCTTGGATAGCAATTCCCCACTCAAAAAGAACGGCTAATAAAAAGGCATATAGTGGTTGTAGTAAATAAAACGGCCTCCAGCGCTGACGACTAGTAACTCGTAGTAAACCGTAGCCAATATCTGGATCTTTACCTATTACATTAGTCCATGTGTGATGTTTAATATTGTGCGATTGCATCCATTGATCTGAAGGACAAACATGATTCCATTCCCAAGAACTAGACTGTATATTAGGATCCTTCATCCAATCCCATTGACCATGCAAAATATTATGCCCAATTTCCATATTTTCTAAAATTTTTGCGGTTGCTAAACATAGTGTTCCAAGTGTGATCAAAACCCAAAAATTTGTACTGCTCGCCAAAGCATGTGACCAAGCAGGTAAAAATAAAATGCTCGCGTAAATCATAATACGGGCCAATAAACCTAAACTACGTTGTACTTTAATAACGGTTAAAATGTATTTACGATCTTTTGCACCACGACTATCAATTACTTCTTCTCGTATAGCATCAAGTTCGCGGCCAAATTCTTCAATTTGAGGGTCCGACAAATCAATGGGCAAACGTTTTGATTTTACTTTCAGGTTTTGTTTACGGTCTTGTTTCATATCTTCGCTTTTCATTACAAATCCAACTCACAATCGCCGGCAGTAGCACAAACACAGGTTTGTATCAGACTACCTACTTCGTTTAATAATTTACCGGTTCGTAAATCTCGAACACACCCCGACAATAAAGTGGTATTACAGGTGTGACAGATACCCATACGACAACCATGCGGTGGATTCATTCCATTATCTTCGGCCACTCTAAGAAGAGCCGTACTCGCATCGGCCTGCACTTCTACACCACTTTTAGCAAATATCACTCTTCCGCCCACAGCTTCTTTAGGCACTTTGGCCAAATGTGCACTAAAACGCTCTATATGCAAATGTCGAGTCATATCCTCTAATGCATAATGCTCTTCCATCGCGTCTATGAGTGGCTGAGGACCACAAGCATAGGTTTCACGTTCTCGCCAATCTGGACAGAGTTTTTCCAATTGCCCAGCATGAAAGTACCCTTTACTTTGTTTATGCTCACCATACTCATGAGTAAAGACTTGGTTTAGTTTATAGAGTGAATGTTCATTGGCTATATTTTTTAAGCGTTTTTCAAAAATCGCATCAAACTCATGTGGCGCATAATGTATATGTACCGTATCACGCAGCCTATCTTTAGCTATCATGCTTTCCAACATACTCATCGCAGGCGTTATACCACTCCCTGCGGTTATAAATAAAGGTTTAACGGGTCGTGAGTCAGGCAGGTAAAAATCACCCTGCGGTAAGCCAATTGGTAAATAACTCCCCACTTTTACATTTCGTACCAAGTGATTGGAGATACGACCTCCAGCAATAGCTTTTACCGTGATAGTAAAACAACCGTCATTTCTTTCCGGTGGAGAAGACATCGTATAGGTACGCGTGTAATTAACTCCATTAAAGGGAACGCCTATACGTATATGTTGACCAGCTCTATAGCTACGCCAGTTAAAACCGGGTTTCAAAGTCAGAGTTCGAGCGTCTTTAGTCTCATCCCAAACTTTTACAACTCGTGCCTTAAGTGCGTGACCTGCCCAAAGCGGATTAACCAACTCCAAGTAATGAGATGTTCTTAATGGATAGGCAAAGCGATCAGCAAGCTTCATAAACTTTGACCACTTGGTTTTGCTTTTTTCGACTTGCTTTAAAAATTCTTGCTCAATATCCATTACGATATTCTCGGCTTAAAGTCCAGGTGGGGATGTAAGTAATTATACCTCAGCTTGGTACTCTTATTTAGGCACAAAAAAACCCAACGATTTCACGTCAGGCTTTTAATTTTTCTGTATTTCACTAAAGCCTAAGGTAACAAGCTCGCAACACCTTCACGCTCTTCACGTAATTCAGTTTCGGAAGCATCCATACGCTCACGACTGAAGTCATTAATATCCAAACCTTGTACGATAGTGTAATCACCACCTTTACAAGTTACTGGATAAGAATAAACAATACCTTCTTCGATTCCGTAAGAACCATCAGCAGGAACAGCCATGCTGATAACTTTACCGTTTGTACCTAATGCCCAATCATGCATATGATCAATGGCCGCTGAAGCCGCTGAGGCAGCTGATGAAGCACCACGAGCAGCAATAATTGCTGCGCCACGTTTTTGTACTGTTGGGATGTAATCATTTACATAAAAATCGTTGTCGATTAAATCTAATGCTGCTTTGCCACCAACTTTTGCATGGTGTAAATCAGGATACTGAGTTGAAGAATGGTTGCCCCAAATAATTAGGTTTTCAATTTTTGTAGAATGTGAATCTGTTTTTGTCGCTAACTGACTTAATGCACGATTGTGATCTAAACGTGTCATGGCAGTAAAGTTGCGTTGGTTCAAATCTGGTGCGTTTGCACGTGCAATCATGGCGTTTGTATTTGCAGGGTTGCCCACAACTAAAACTTTAACATCGCGACTTGCAGATGCATTAAGTGCCTTACCTTGTGCAGAAAAGATGGCCGCATTCGCTTCTAGTAAATCTTTACGCTCCATACCAGGGCCACGAGGACGTGCACCAACTAGTAATGCAAAGTCTGTATCTTTAAAACCTTTTACTGGGTCATCAGCTGTTTCTATTCCTACTAAAGAAGGAAATGCACAATCATTCAATTCCATTACCACACCCTCAAGCGCTTTCATTGCTGGTGGAATTTCGATGAGTTGTAAAATCACAGGAACGTCTGCGCCAAGTAATTGGCCAGAAGCGATACGGAAAGCAAGTTGATAGCCGATATTACCGGCAGCACCAGTAATGGCGACGCGAACAGGTTTAGTCATGAGAGGCTCCAAGAGAGTCGTTTAGATAAAAATAAAGAATAATTTTAACACGCTAGACTTGCGATGACTTATCGGACATTACTGAATTTATGCGACATAGGTCGAAATTCACACAAACTACGACAAATTTACTCAGCTTCTTTCATTTGACAGTAATTTCGTACACATACTGCTGTCGTTTCGAAGCACTGCTCAGCAATCTCAGCTTGCGTGAATTCAGACGTGTACATTGAATAATTTTCAAGATTAACCGCATCCAAACAGTCACAGCTATCACATGCAAGTGCAACTAAAGCACAGTCTTGTTTGACCTGACATTGCTTGTGCTCAAATAGAATACTTTGTAATACTTGGGATTTTGCTTCTGCAGATTCTGCTGGCATATCTGCCCGATCAGCACCGACAATCATTGCATAACCTGAAGTATCATTATCGTTCTTTGCTCTATTACCTGCAATAACTAGCTCATCTACTGACTCTGCTTCACCTAATGAAGAAACTGCTTTTGCTTGTAATTCAAAATCAGCAGCACTAGTTTCAGTATAATTACCGTCTCGTATTGCTCCAGCAACCACAACTTCTTCTACTGAATCAATACTTCCAATAGACGCCCCAGCACTATCGACTTGTGGCGCTGAAACTACTACAGGTGCACTAACAGCCTCTGCTTGCATTGCAGCTATATCACTTCGTCTAGCCTGAGTTAAACGCTCACGTTTCTCTTTTGCCATCAGTGCATGTTGTTCTTGACGTGAATCCATCAATAACTGTTCTTTATCAGATTTCTTATCTGATTCTAATTCAGAACTAGAAGCCTGGACTCTACCCAAATCTCTATCGTTGTATCGCGCTCCCTCAACAGGTGTCGCTGACTGAGCAGTTACAATATCAAGTGCTGGTGATGGAGGTGAATCTGCTGGTGCTGATGGAGGCTTCTCTGCAAAAGAAATATCAGCATTCATTTCATTACCATTAACTGTTACCGTGGCCTTAGCATTGTCAGACTTCAATCTTTTCGCTTGAACAATCTCTGGCTGAACTAATTTATTAAAACTAGCGTCATCTTTCTTAGCACGAGCTTTACTTTCTGAATCAGTACCTACTACCACTTCGTCAGACATCACTTCATACGACGACTGCTTTGTTAAGCTATCAAACTCAGGACTCATCAAAACACGATTAACCACACCGAAAGATAACAGAACAGTTGCTGCCAAACCTATTGGCATTACCCAATTTGGGAACATGCCTTTTTTCTTTAATGCTTTGTGATTTTCTCTTTGCCCACGACGAAAGCTGATATCACTGATATCCGTTACATTAGATTTTTCTTCTGCACCACCAGCTGTCAACTCTTCTGCGGCCATATTTAAAATTAAAGCATCAAGCTCTGACGACGGCACTAAGTTTTCATTCTGCTTAAGCTGCTCAAAAGCAACGTTTAAGTCGTTCTGATCAAACTCTTTTTTATCAGTCATACGTCACCTCCGAATGTTTACTTGTTTCATGATCTGCTTCTAAATTAGCAATAATAGTTTTAAGTTTTTTAACCGCATAACGTAAACGACTTTTAATGGTTTCACGTCCTACACCTTCGCACTCAGCAATCTGTTCTAGCGTTAAACCATGATCGTAATGTAAAAGCACCACATCTCTTTGCATAGGCGGCAATTCTAAAACCGCATTCTTAAATTGCTCTAGTTGCTCGGCACTTAACAAGTCACTCATTAAATTAGAGCCGGACTGCAATTCTATTGGCGAAGCGTCTTCACGTTGTTCATCAATCGACAACATGTCTGGATTATTTTTACGCCATTGATCAATAATCAAATTATGTGCCACATGAAAAAGGTAAGTTTTAAATTTCGCCTTAACCTGATAGCGCGCCCTGGCCTTAATAATTTTACTCCAGGCATCTTGAAACAATTCAGCACCTAAAGCTTCATTACCTAACATACGCGAACAATAACGATACAAACTGGCTTTATGACGCGTGTATAAAGTGGCAAAAGCCTTTTGGTCATTATGGTGTGCGTAGGCCATCATTAGTTCCTCATCAGAAGGTTCAAACTCTGATTTTGAGTGAGGTGAATTTAAGGGGCGCACGTCCATGTGCTTAGGATACTGTAGAGCTTGCATCTTGACTAGTTAATTAATAGTCCTACACAATAAATATTGTGTAGTTAGCCTTAATCACTCTCTGAAAGTAAATGGCCAGAATCACCTTGCATCAATGCATCGGCTTTCTCAACTAAACCGATAAACTCGCTGCGATAACCATGTTCATCACTTCCTGCATTTTCATCGGCAAGATCAGCAATTTGAGCAAAACTGTAATCACCTAGATACTTAGTACGTTTAAGTTTTTGACCAAAAGCTGAAACCGCAGTTGCAAATTTAAAGTCTTGGCTCATGTTTTCAAAGGTTTTTTGATCGCTAGTTTTCACTGTAAATTCACGCAGAGTACTTTTATCAGCGTCTGGATATTTAAAACGTAGTTTCACATGGGCTAACTCTTTATTTTTAGAAGAGCGGAATAAAGTTTTGCCATAACGCAATTCATCAATATTCTTAACTTTTGAATCTTTAGCAAACACTTCATAAATTGCCGTAACGGTATGACCTGCTCCAATCTCACCAGCATCAACTTTGTCATTATTAAAGTCTTCACGTTTAAGCGCTCGGTTTTCATAACCAATCAAACGGTACTCAGATACTTGAGAAGGGTTAAATTCAATTTGAATTTTTACATCTTTAGCGACAGTGAACAATGTGCTACTCATTTCAGTAACTAAAACTTTTTCAGCTTCTTGCACACTATCAATATAAGAATTGTTTCCGTTACCAATATCGGCGATTTGTTCCATAAGGTGATCGTTATAGTTACCTGTACCAAAACCTAAGGTGGTTAAAGAAATACCTTTCTCACGTTTATCTTCAACTAAACGTTTAAGCGCTTCTACACCGCTAGTGCCCACATTGAAGTCACCATCAGTTGCAAGAATAATACGATTAATGCCATCTTCGATAAATGCTTCTTCAGCAAGTTCATATGCAAGATTAATTCCTGCTGCACCATTAGTAGAACCACCCGCTCTTAAACGATTTAAGGCAGAAAGTATCAAACGATGATTATCACCACTAGTTGGCTCAAGCACTACGCCCGAAGCACCTGCATACACAACGATCGATACTGAGTCATCAGCATTTAGATTTTGGGTTAACTTATGAAAAGACTTTATAAGCAATGGAAGCTTATCAGCTGAATTCATAGAGCCTGACACATCTAGTAAGAATACTAAATTGGCTGCAGGTCTTTCACTCGCATCTACTTCATATGCTTTTAAACCTACTTTAAGTAGCATCGAATTGGCATTCCATGGTGTTTGTGATAACTCTGTCGTTACAGAAAACGGATCTTTGCTACTGCGTGGTACTTGATAGTTATAATCAAAGTAGTTAATAAACTCTTCAACCCGTACAGATTCTGCTGGTGGTAAATAACCATCATTCAACATGCGACGAACATTGGTATAAGAACCTGTATCAACATCCACACTAAAGGTTGACACTGGATCTTCACTTACACGTTTAATCTCGCTTTCTTCTACATCCGCATAATTGTCCTGTCCATCAGGAAGATAATGATTACCATCGGCAACTTGGCCTTGTTGAACATTACCTTGTGGAAGATTACCTACATTAAAACCTGAATTTGAAAGCACTTGAATATTTTTAGAAACTTGAGCGCTACTCATTTCAACTGGTGCGACAGAAGCATTCACTGATTGTAGTCGTCTCAAATTTGGTGGAGGTGGTTGTGAAACTGGTGCCGCCAAATCAGAAAGTAATTCCGCTTCTGCAATTCTTGATGACATTTTTTTGTCTGCAACTTCTTTTCTTAGTCTATCGTATTCATTCTTTCTTCTTTCACCTGAAACAATAACTTCATCAATAGACACATCGTCTTTGCGATTTTTTTGTTTCACTTCGATTTGTATAACAGGTTCATTCAAGCTAATTGAATCTGTATCTTTTTTTGCACTTTCTTCATTGCCTGCACAGGCAACTAATACGGTTGCTAGCACTACTAAAGACGACTTTGTAATGAAGCCTGGAATTTTGTAATAAGTTTTTTTATTGACCTTAAATGTTTTCATGAGTGTTTCCTCTGAGAATTATTAGTTTTGTATTTTTTAGCATTCAAGGGTGTAAACGGCATTCTTCGTTGTTCGGGGTTAAATGATTTCATTAAGAGCTTATTTTTTAAGGCCAAATGTTATAGAGGTGTACTAAAGTGTGTTAGATATGATGTAATTTGATTAATTTTTAAGCAAACTGTATCAGTTCTCAACACCAATACACACGCATACAACACCATATTCAAGGCTTTCTTGAAAAATTAATGACACTTAAGTCATTGTATATAAACAATTTATTTGGTAATTAAGAAAAAATAGTATGAAAGTACTTGCCAAGAACCATTCTGGTGTTATAGTTCACTACAACACCACTACGGCAACCGAACAAAGAAATCCGCCCAAGGTGTTAAACAAAACCTTAATTTATTTTGGCCACGGCCAAGGAGAACGAAATGAATACCCTAGCAAGACAGTCCAACAGTAAAACGTTATTAAAAGCGTGTACTGCTGCAGTACTTTTGGTGACTTGCCTAAATGCACAAGCTGATAGTAATGTGCAAAATTTATCTGAACAATTTCGTGCAGAAACCTTGCACAATTTACAGGTCGAGCAAATTGCTAAAAATGTAGTAGCTCCATCTTTTGAGATTTTTAACAATGCAGCTGAAAAAGCAGCTGTATCGAATAACTTACGTAATGAAACGCTGAGCACAATTAAATATGCTACAAATATAATCGCTCCCTCATTTGAGATTTTTAATCATGCAGCTGAGAAAGCCGCTGTGTCAAAAACATTTCGAGATGAGACTCTTAGCAGTTTAACTGTTGATACAAACATAGTAGTACTTAAGCCTTCATTAGATAACTTAAGTGCAGCCTTACAAAAGTTTGTAGTGAATAATCCTACAAGTAATATAGAAAATAGCTTTACCGCTGCGAATACAAAAACGGTTCTTGAATCAGTTTGGGCTAGCAAGATACAACCAAGCCTTGTCTCATTTGATACATTAGACCTCGAAGTTGAAGACGCAGCGACTAATCAAGTAAAACTAATGGCTATAGATATCGCGATAGCAGCTTTAGAAACTGCTAGAACCAATTTCACCTTAGAAATTAATGCTAGCTTATAAAACTGGAAAGACCTATGACCAATACTTGGAATGATAACCAACCAATCTATCGTCAACTACGTGACCGCGTAGTGGCGATGATACTGGATGGAACCTTAACAGATGGCGATGCTCTGCCTTCAGTGCGCTCAGTCGCGGCAGAGTATCGGCTTAATCCACTTACGGTTATGAAAGGCTATCAAGAACTTGTTGATGCTGATTTAGTAGAGAAAAAACGCGGTTTAGGAATGTTTGTTTTAGAAGGTGCTTCCGAAAAATTAATGGTTTCGGAAAGAGTCAAATTTTTAAACGAAGAATGGCCTGGCATACATGACCGCATTGATCGTTTAGGTTTGAAATTAGAAAATTTATTTAGAAAAACAAAAGACAATTCTGAGGGAGAAGAACAGTGAGTACAGTATTACATGCTAAAGGCTTAAGCAAGTCTTATGGATCAACATACGCTCTAGATAACGCCAACTTTAAAGTTGCGGCCGGACAAATTGTTGGTCTTATTGGCCCTAATGGGGCTGGCAAAACCACAGCCTTAAAAGCAATATTAGGTTTAACCAATTTTAAGGGAGAGTTATCGGTAATGGGTTTAGATCCTTATAAAGATCGTGCCAAGCTCATGGAAGAAGTGTGTTTTATTGCCGATGTAGCGGTATTACCTCGTTGGATGAAAGTGTCACAAGCGATTGAGTTTGTAGAAAAGGTTCATCCTAAATTTAACCGAGCTAAAGCTGAAAAGTTTTTATCACGAACTAAAATATTCCCTACTTCAAAAGTAAAAGAATTATCTAAAGGCATGGTTACACAATTACACTTGGCTTTAGTGATGGCGATTGATGTCAAATTACTTATTTTAGACGAGCCTACTTTAGGTTTAGATATTTTGTACCGTAAAGATTTTTATGCACAACTTTTAAATGATTACTTTGATGACAACAAAACCATTCTAATCACAACACATCAAGTTGAAGAAGTGGAACATATCTTGTCGCACTTATTATTTATTGATGACGGGAAAATTGTATTAGACGAAAGCATGGAAGACATTGCTACTTTATATACTGAAGTATTAGTTTCACCAGATAAGTACGCTGAAGCAGAAGGCTTCAACCCTATTCATAAAACTGAAGTTTTTGGCAAACGTGCTTATTTATTTAAAACGGAAGACAGTGCTTCAATACAACACCTTGGTGAAAGCCGTACGCCAGGTGTTGCTGATTTATTTGTTGCCATTATGCAGAATAAACGTTTGCAAAATGGTAATGCACAAGGAGAAGCCGCATGAGAAATATGCCTATCTTAGTGAAACGTGAAACTTGGGAACATCCTGCTTTTTATGTAGCACCAATTGTTGTAATGGCAATTATCATCTTGGGTGCTCTTGCAGGAATGGTTCAAGGCGTTGGCGGCACAATTGGATTTAAGCATTTAGTAACCGGTTTAGAAACGGTTGCAGAGGGTGGTAGATCTGGCGTGATTTTTGCGACCTTTTTAGGTATCGCTACTACTTTCCAAATAGTTTCAGTATTTGTCATTTTCTTTTACTTACTGGATGCTTTATACAGCGAGCGAAAAGAAAGACACATTTTGTTTTGGAAGTCGATGCCTGTAAGTGATATGGAAACCGTTCTATCCAAAGTTGTTACCGCCACTTTTGTAATTCCCTTATTCTTTTTTGCAGGTGTTTTTGTCACTAAAATCATCTTCTTAATGATTACCTCTGTCTTTATTTGGATTGGTGATGGCTCAGCACTTGATTTGCTTTGGAAACCAGCGCCGCTGTTTGCTGACTTTGGAATTAGTATATTTCATATCCTAGCTGCTGGAATTTGGATGCTACCTTTTACTGGCTGGTTATTATTGGCTTCAAGTATTGCTAAAAAAGGTCGTCCGTTTATGTGGGCCATACTATTACCTATATTTATCAGTTTTCTTGAGAATATTGTTTTTGGCACTATGCGATCTTTAGAAACTATTGGTTCATACATTCTTGAATTCGCTAATACTGCTTATAAAGGTTCATCTAACGGTGTAAGTTTCGATTTTAATAATATTGAAGATTTAAACAATATCAATATTGATGAGTTTAGTTTAAGTAGCTTGATTGACCCCGTTGCTGTCATTAGCTCTCCATCTTTATGGATTGGCATTGTGATTGGTTCAATATTCATTACTGCAGCTATCTATTTGCGTCGCTACCGTGACGATAGTTAAAAGGAGCCGTTATGAATGCAACAACAGTAGTTCAATATACCGTTATAGCAGTAGCTGTAGTTATTATTGCAATAATTATTAGACGCTTAACAAAGTAATACCCAAAAAGGAAGAATCATGTTTAAAAGATTAGCTTTATTATTTCCAGCTCTCGCTTTAACTGCCTGTGTTGTAGTTATAGGTGATGACGATGCTGATGTACATTTTGACGATGATGAAGTGCAGATTCATTCACAGCGCTCTGTACAGCACTCTGATATTAGCAATCGTATCGAAGCTGCTATACATGCTGACTCTGTACTTATGTATGCCGACATTAGCGTAAGCAAAAAAGGTCCTGTCGTTTATTTACATGGTGAAGTATTTGACGCTAGTCATATTGAACACGCCGTAAATATTGCACTGGCTGATTCCGAGGCAAACACAGTTTCGTCAAGAATTATCTTAACCATTGAAAAATAAATTATTTCCAACTGAATTAATTCAGTAAGGACAGGAGAAAATTATGCAAAACCTAAACCTACTTAAAGCCGCTAGCATTGGAATCATCCTTAGCAGCGCTATGTTTATAAATGCTGCTGAAGTTAGCAAAGAAATTGAAATTGACTTAAATTCCAATAAGGAATTAATTGTTATTCAAAACCTTGCTGGAAGCATAAAAGTTAATCCAAGCCTTGATAAAAAAGTGCATATACGCGGTACGGTTACTGCAACTGCGGATAACGAAAAGGAAGCTAATAAGCTCCTAGATACTATTCAATTTGATACAGATAAAAAATCGAAACAAACCATTGTCTCGGTAATATATCCTGTTGATGATTACACTGGATTTATTTACAACCCAAATAAAAGCCGATCTTCGTGGGGCAATTGGTCCAGCTCAAGTCACTACATGGGCGAGAAAGTTAAAGTTGCAAGCAAATCAAAAGGTTTATTTTCAAAATGGGCCGAAGTACACACCAACCTAAGCATTGAATTACCAGCAGAGCAATACAGTAAAATTAAACTGGTAAGTGGGGGCATAGAAGCACAAAACTTAAACAATGACATCACTCTTGATACCAGTTCTGGGAAAATTCAAATCACTGATTCACAAGGTAAGCTAAGCGCCGATTCTGGTAGCGGTTCTATTACTGTTGAAAATTTTTCAGGCTTTGTTACTGCCGACACTGGCTCTGGCAGCATTAATATAAGCAACACCAAAGGCAACATTAACGCCGATACGGGTTCTGGTTCAATTAAAATCAACAAAGTAACGGGTGATGTAAAAGCTGATACTGGATCTGGTTCTGTAACTGTAAATGATTATCTTGGTGGTGAAATATTAAAAATTGACACTGGTAGTGGCAGCGTACGAGTGAATGGTGATCTTGGAAACCTAAATGATTTAGAAATAAGATATTCTAGTGTTTACGGTGAACATGTACCTAAAAAATCTTTTCCTATATCTTTTCATGATTTTGAGCCAATATTTTTACAGGATAGAAAATGATTGCAGAAATAATTGCTGCATGTAGAAATGCTCAAAGGTCAGTACGTATAGTATGCTTAGGGCCAGCTGGTACTTTTTCTGAAGAGTCTGCACTAAAGTTCTTCGGTACAGGAACAACCGTACTGACAGTATCTAGTATGCATCAAGCAGTGAAGCTAGTAGAAACTGATTCTGCTGATATAGCTTGGCTGCCTATTGAGAATTCAAGTGAAGGTTCGGTCGTAGAAACACACAAGATTCTTATGAACACAAAACTGCGTATACTGCACGAAGATACAATTGCTATTCATCACAATCTGATAGCTTACTCGACAGATATAAGTAAGATTAAGGAGGTTCATGGACATCCACAGGCACTCGGGC
>RCMY010001122.1_pt1 | contig 25425 bp, 20 predicted proteins | sample 2041341 | NCBI WGS metagenome assembly RCMY01 (sample SAMN09708234, study PRJNA481090) | Marine sediment metagenome, whole genome shotgun sequencing project.
ATGCTTTCACGCTGACGCGCGAGTTCATTTCTTTTGGAAAGGCTCAAAAGAAACGAACCAAAGAAAACGCCTTTCCCCGACACAGCGCATCCGCGATCGGCAGGTGTATCGCGATTTCCGGACTCGCCATCCATGGCTCGATCCGAAAACGGCGGGCATCCATGCCCGCCGCCCTCCGGGTTACCGAATGCTGTGCGTGGTTGATTTACTACGCGAAGCCACGAGCCACGAGCCACGAGCCATGTGGTTCGGTTGGCGAGCAACGCAAGCTATCTTCAATGCAAGCCGTAGCGTTGCCCGCTCGCTTACCGTCATCCCGGCGAAAGCCGGGATCCATTGTCTTGAAGATCCAAATGGGTTCTGGCTTCCGCCGGAACGACGAAAGTGTGTGTGCGGCGCCAACAACCGGATGCTCCTAGAATGTCGGCATCGATAAGCGACTATCCGGGTACTGCTTGAGTACCCACGAAGTAATCCATCCTCACAACGGCGCCTGACCTGCTGATGACAAAGAAGCCACAAGACACCCATCTCCCCGCTCCGCCGGATGCCGGGAAAAAACCATACGAGGTCACCACCCAGTTCGGCGCCACCCGCGCCGACGAGTACTACTGGCTGCGCGACGATGCCCGCAAGGCCCCGGAGATGCTTGCCTACCTCGGGGCCGAAAACGACTACGCCGATGCCTTCATGGCGCCACTCAAGCCAGTGCAGGACGCGCTCTACGACGAGATCGTCGCGCGCATCAAGCAGGACGACAGCTCGGTGCCATACCGGGAGCGCGGCTATTGGTATTACGCGCGCTACGAAACCGGTCAGGACTACCCAATCCACGCGCGCCGCAAGGGCGACATGCAGGCGGCCGAGGAAGTGCTGCTTGACGTCAACGCGATGGCCAAAGGCAAGGACTACTTCAGCGTCGGCGACTACGCGATCAGCCAGGACAACACGCAGCTGGCCTGGGCTGAAGACGCGGTGGGGCGCCGCCAGTACACGATCCGTTGTCGTGACCTGGTCACGGGCAAGGATTACGCTGACACGATTACCGACGTTGCAGCCAACCTGGTTTGGGCCGATGACAACAAGACGCTGTTCTACGTCGAGAACGATCCGGAGACGCTGCTGACGGTACGGGTGAAAAAACATGTGCTTGGCACGCCAGTGGATGACGATGTGCTGGTCTACGAAGAGTCAGACGACAGCTTCTACATGGGCATCGACCGCACGCGTGACGACAAGTACATCTGCATCGGCGTGGAAAGCACGGTTTCCAGCGAAATGTGTTGTGCGCCCGCTGCCGATCCGAAAACGTTCACTGTGCTGGCGCCGCGCGAACGTGATGTCGAATATGACGCCGACCATCTCGGCGGCCGTTGGGTGATCCGTACCAATGCCCCCGGTGTCGACGGCCAGCCAGCCTCCAACTTCAAGCTGATGACTGCGCCAGACGACTCGACGTCACGTGAGCAATGGCAGGAGTGGGTGCCGGTTCGCGACGATGTCTACATTGAAAGTTTCGAGCTATTCGACGATTTCACCGCTGTCGAAGAACGTTCCGGCGGGCTGGAGCGTATCCGCCTTTTACGTGACGACCGCGACGACGAATTCGTCAAGGTCGATGAGCCCGCGTATTCGATCGGCCTGTCGACCAACAGCGAGCCGGACACGCCGTGGCTGCGCTATAGCTACACCTCGCTAACCACGCCGGGCACGAGCTACGAGGTCGATACCCAGACTGGCGAGCGCAAGCTGCTCAAGCGCGAACCGGTGCTCGGCTACGACTCGGACAAGTACGTCACCGAGCGCCAATGGGCAACTGCGCGCGACGGCACCAAGGTGCCCATGTCCATCGTCTATAAAAACGGTTTCAAGAAAGACGGCACCGCCGCGCTGCTGCAGTACGCCTATGGCAGCTATGGGCTGTCGATGGATCCGGCCTTCAACGGGCCGGTCGTCAGCCTGCTTGATCGCGGCATGGTCTACGCCATCGCGCACATCCGTGGCGGCCAGGAAATGGGTCGCGCCTGGTACGACGACGGCAAGCTGCTGCACAAGAAAAATACATTTACCGACTTCATCGATGTCACCAGGTTCCTTGTCGAACAAGGCTATGCCGCGCCCGATCGCGTCGGTGCCTTTGGTGGAAGCGCCGGCGGATTGCTGATGGGTGCGATCGCCAACATGGCGCCGGACACTTACCGCGCGATCCTGTCGCAGGTGCCGTTTGTCGATGTGGTCACGACCATGCTCGACGCCACCATCCCACTGACTACCAATGAGTACGACGAGTGGGGCAACCCGGAGCACAAGCAGTACTACGACTACATGCTGTCGTATTCGCCCTACGACAACCTGGCGGCGCAGGCGTATCCGGCGATGTTTATCGGTACCGGGCTGTGGGATTCGCAGGTGCAGTACTGGGAGCCGGCCAAGTACGTGGCGCGCCTGCGCGACCTGGACACGTCGTCGTACCCGGTGCTGATGCGCACCAACATGGATGCCGGGCACGGGGGCAAGTCCGGGCGCTTCAGGCGCTACCGCGAGCTGGCCGAGATGTATGCGTTCCTGCTCGACCAGCTGGGCGTCGACGCGCCGGTTGCGGGCCGGTAAGCGGCGCTATACTCGCCCGATGAACACCATCACGCGTACGTTGATCGCCGCCGCACTGCTGGCCACCCTGGCCGCCTGCGGCAACAAGGGCCCGCTGCTCAAGCCATCGCAGATTCCCGAGGCGCAGACGCCAGAGGAGCCGGCACCGCAGGACGCCACGCCGGTGTCACCCGTCGCCGAGCCGGCAGCGCCCGTGTCACAGGACGAAACGCTTCCGTTGCCACCGCCGGACGATGACGACGATTCCGGCAACGGTTGAGCCATGACCAACGCGCCGCGTCCGGCGTCCACGCCGCTGCGCTTCACCAAGATGCACGGCGCCGGCAACGACTTCGTCGTGCTCGATTTGCGCGATGGCCAGTCGCCGCCGACACCGTCCCTCAGCCGCGCACTGGCCGACCGCCATGCAGGCGTGGGCTGCGATCAGATACTGACCATCGAACCGCCGCGTGTTGCCGGTTCGATTGCTGCCTATCGCATCTGGAACGCCGATGGCAGCGCGGCGGGGCAATGCGGCAACGGGGCGCGTTGCATCGCGGCCTGGCTGGTACGCGGTGGCGCAGCTGCCGGCAAGCAATTCGTGGTGGACAGCCCTAGCGGCAGCCATTCAGTTGAATGCCTGGCGCACGCGCGTTACCGGATCACCATGGGCGTGCCGGACTTCGCGCCGCAAGCGATCCCGCTGGCTGGATTCGATGCCGCGCAGGACGAATACACGCTTGATGTCGACGGTCATGCGATCCGCTTCGGGGCTGTGTCGATGGGTAATCCGCATGCGCTGGTCGAGGTCGACGACATCGCGCTTGCACCGGTCGCTGGACTAGGTGCGGCGGTGCAGGCGCATCCGGCATTTCCCGATTCGGTCAATGTCGGCTTCGCGCATGTACAAGCACGAGATCGCGTCGAGTTGCGCGTGTATGAGCGCGGCGCCGGCGAAACCCTGGCCTGCGGCAGTGGTGCTTGTGCGGCTGCAGCTATCCTGATCCGGCGCGGGCGCATTGATCGCCAGGCCACGATCGCGCTGCCGGGTGGTGAATTGCAGATCGACTGGCAAGCCGACCACGAGCCGATCACAATGGCCGGGCCAGCGACATTCGTCTTCGAAGGAGAATTTCCAGCGTGAGCAGCAAACTGGGCGAGAACGGCGACACCCACGGTGAAAAGCTTGGCACGCATGAGGTTGCGGCTTTTTTGCGCCGACACCCGAAATTCCTGCAGCAGTTCCCGGACCTGGCGATCAGCATGGTGGTGCCGCGCGAGGACGGCCCGGCAGCCTCGCTGGCCAGTTACCAGCTTGAAGTGCTGCGCGACAAGAACCGCGAGCTCACCCGCCGCCTGCACGAGTTGTTCGGAAACGCACAGGACAATGAGCGACTGGCCGTACGCACCCATCAGCTGACGCTGGCGCTGCTCAAGCAGGACACCGCTGCCGGCACTTTGCGTGCAATGGCGGCCTCTCTGGCCGAGGATTTCCAGGGCGACCTGGTGCGGATGGTGCTGTTCGAACCCGTCGCGGGCGTGGACGACGTCGACTGGCTGCAGGTCATTGCCGACGGCGACGACCGACTGGTTCCGTTCCGCGATTGCCTGGGCGATGGTGAGCCATTGTGCGGCCGCCTGCAGCCGGAGAAAAACGCATTGCTGTATGTGGAACGTATCGAAGAGGTGCAATCCAGTGCCTTGCTGCCGATGCCTGGCATCGGCGTGATTGCGATCGGCAGCCACGACCCCAACCGCTTTTACCCGGGCATGGGCACGCTGTTCCTGCGGATGATGGGTGAGTCGCTGGCGACGGCTTTGCAAAGGTTCGATGGCTGACCGAGCGCCGCTTGCTTTTGCCCGTCATTCCCGCGCAGGTGGGAATCCAGTGACTTTGATTCCGAGACTCCTCGTCTCCATGACTATCGACGCAATGCGTGATGAAAGACAACGTCCATGGATTCCCGGCTGCGCGGGAATGACGGGCAAGCGAGGAATGACGGGTAAGCGGGTGCCGTCATGATCGACGACTTCCTGTCCCACCTCCATGTCGAGCGTCGGATGTCGGTGCACACCCTGGATGCCTATCGCCGTGATCTGTCCACCTTGTCGGATTGGGCACAGGCGCAAGACCGCGACATCATCGACCTCAAGACCGAAGACTTGCGCGCCTTCATCGCCGCCGAGCATCGTCGCGGCCTCGCCCCAAAAAGCCTGCAACGCCGGCTGTCCGCCTGTCGCAGCTTCTACCGCTGGCTGCTCAAGCATGGCCGCATCAAGGCCAGTCCGGCCGAAGGCATCCGCGCACCCAAGGCGCCGCGGAAATTGCCGCAGGTGCTCGACCCGGATGAAGCCAAGGCGCTGGTCGAAGTGCCGACCGACGCACCGCTTGGACTGCGCGATCGCGCGCTACTGGAGCTGTTCTATTCCTCGGGCCTGCGATTGAGCGAATTGTGTGGGCTCTGTTGGCGCGACCTGGACCTGGATGGCGGCCTGGTGACGGTGCTCGGCAAGGGCAGCAAGCAACGCACGGTGCCGGTGGGATCGCACGCGCGCCATGCGCTGCACGAATGGCGAAAAGACGGCAACGCAGGCGAGAAGGACCCTGTCTTCCCGGGACGCAATGGCCCGATTACGCCGCGCGCCGTGCAGTTGCGCATGCGCAAGCTCGCCCAGCGCCAAGGCCTGTTCAAGCGCGTGCATCCTCACCTGTTGCGACACAGCTTTGCCAGCCACATGTTGGAATCATCCGGCGACCTGCGCGGCGTGCAGGAACTGCTGGGCCATGCCGATATCGCTACCACGCAGATCTATACGCATCTCGACTTCCAGCACCTGGCCAAGGTCTACGACGCCGCGCATCCGCGTGCCAAGCGTAAGCCGGACAGCTCTTCGTAGCATTGATTCGCGACGGCTCTTCGTAGGGGCGGCTTCAGCCGCGAGCTCTTGATCCTGGCACTGTTGCTTTTGTAGGAGCGACGTAAGTCGCGATGGCTTCCCGGTGTACCTGATCGCGACTTACGTCGCTCCTACAAAAGCCGAAGCGGGAGCACATGCAAGAGCTCGAGACTGAAGCCGCTCCAATATGGGTTGGTGCCGCCCTTGCGCCGGCCGGGATCGTCCCCACCTTCGAAGGACAGCTTCCACGGAGGTCCGCATGGATCCCAGCCAGAACCCCAATACCTTCCACGCCACCACCATCGTGTCGGTACGCCGCAATGGCCGCGTCGCGGTTGCTGGCGATGGCCAGGTCACCCTCGGCAACACGGTGATGAAGTCCAACGCCTGCAAGGTGCGCCGCCTCGGCCGCGACAACCAGGTGCTGGCCGGCTTTGCCGGTGCCGCCGCCGATGCATTCACGTTGTTCGAGCTGTTCGAAGCCAAGCTCGAGAAGCATGGCCAACTGGTCCGCGCCGCGGTTGAGCTGGCCAAGGACTGGCGGACCGAGCGTCGCCTCGGGAAACTCGAAGCCTTGCTGGCAGTCGCCGACAAGGAGACCTCGCTGATCATCTCCGGTACCGGCGACGTAATCGAGCCGGAAGACGGGCTGGTCGCGATTGGTTCCGGTGGACCGTATGCCCTGTCTGCTGCGCGTGCGTTGTTGGCGCATACCGAGCTGGACGCGAAGACCGTGGCTACCGAAGCGCTGCATATTGCCGGTGATATCTGCATCTACACCAACCGCAACGTGGTGGTCGAAGAGCTCTGACCGTTTTTTATGGCGTTTTGTAGGAGCGACGTAAGTCGCGATAGCAAGTTAGGCGGAGCGTCTGATCGCGACTTACGTCGCTCCTACATTAAAGACAAGATCACAAGCTCGCGGCTGAAGCCGCTCCTACATCAGCCCCGCATACAACAGCCCCCATTTCCAAGAAATGAATCCCATGCAGAAACTCGAAAACACCTCCGCCAGCATGACTCCGCGCGAGATCGTGCAGGAGCTGGACAAGCACATCATCGGCCAGGCCGACGCAAAGCGCGCGGTCGCTATCGCGCTGCGCAACCGCTGGCGCCGGATGCAACTGGCGCCCGAGCTGCGCAACGAGGTCATGCCCAAGAACATCCTGATGATCGGCCCCACAGGCGTGGGCAAGACCGAGATCGCGCGACGGCTGGCGACACTGGCCAACGCGCCCTTCGTCAAGGTCGAGGCGACGCGTTTCACCGAGGTTGGTTACGTCGGCAAGGATGTCGAGCAGATCATCCGCGATCTTGCAGATACCGCCGTCAAGCTCTACCGCGAGCAGGCCAAGCAGCACGTGCGCACCCGCGCAGAAGAGAACGCCGAGGAGCGCATCCTCGATGCACTGTTGCCACGACGCACGGGCAGTGGTAGCGGATTCGGCTTCAACCCCAGCGCGCAGGACATCGCCAACGAGCCGTCCGCGCAGCATGATTCGGATACCCGCATCAAGTTGCGCAAGCAATTGCGCGCCGGCGAACTCGACGACCGTGAAATCGAACTCGACCTGGCCATGAATGTCGGTGTCGACATCTTGGCGCCGCCGGGCATGGAAGAAATGGGCCAGCAGCTACGGCAGATGTTCTCGCAGGTCTCCGCTGACAAGACCCAGCGCAAGCGCATGAAAATCTCCGCCGCGCGCCCACAACTGACCGAGGACGAGGCCGGCAAGCTGGTCAACGAGGATGACGTCCGTGCCGCCGCCATCGAGGCCTGCGAGCAGCACGGCATCGTCTTCATCGACGAGATCGACAAGGTCGCCAAGCGCAGCGAGGGCATGGGCGCGGATGTCTCGCGCGAGGGCGTGCAGCGCGATCTGTTGCCATTGGTCGAGGGCTCCACTGTCAGCACCAAGTACGGCACGGTCCGCACCGACCACATCCTGTTCATCGCTTCGGGCGCGTTCCATCTTGCCAAGCCGTCAGACCTGATCCCGGAGATGCAGGGCCGCTTCCCGATCCGGGTCGAACTCTCCGCACTGACCAAGGACGACTTCGTCCGCATCCTGACCGAGCCCAAGGCCGCGCTGACCACGCAGTACGTGGAGCTGCTCAAGACCGAGGGCGTGACGCTGTCTTTCGACAAGGACTCGATTGATCGACTGGCCGGCATCGCCGCTACTGTCAACGAACGCCAGGAAAACATTGGCGCGCGCCGGTTGCATACGGTACTCGAGCGCCTGCTCGATACACTCAGCTACGAAGCCCCGGACCGCGACGGCGATACGGTGGTGATCGACCGCGCCTATGTCGACAAGCACCTGGGCGAGCTGGTGCAGGATCCGGACCTGAGTCGCTACATCCTGTAAGCCATCCTGCTGTAAGCGATCCCGGGCCGGGCCTCAGGCGGCCCACTATCGCCGGGGCTAATCCTGCGTTTGCGGAAGTTCCAGCACGAATAACGCGCCCTGGTCCGGGGAACTGCCGGCACGCAGGGTGCCGCCCATCATCGTCGCCAGCTGCCGGCTGATGGCAAGGCCCAACCCCACCCCTTTCCCGCCGGTCGCGGCCTTGCCCGGAACCTGCACGAATGGTTCAAATATCCGCTCCAGGTCTTCCTCCCGGATGCCGCAGCCGGTGTCGCGCACTTCGATCCTGATCATATTTGCGTCGGGTGCATGCATTGATCGGCAGCAGACCGCGCCACCGGCAGGGGTGAACTTGGCGGCATTGGTCAGCAGGTTCAACAGGATCTGGTGGAGGAGGATGGGGTCGGCCATCACCAGGAGCCCGGTTGCGCAGTCGTCGCGTTGGTAACGGATTTCATTCGTTTGCCACAGGGTGCGCATCCGCGACTCGATGTTGTCGAATGCATCATCCAGGGCTACGGGTTGCAGCTGGCATGGCTCGCTCCCGGCTTCCGTGCGCGAGTAGCGCAGGACTTCGTCGACCAGGTGGTCCATGTCCGTGCCCACGCTGAGGATCAGTGCCAGGTCTTCCCTCTGTTCGTCCTCGAGCGGTCCGCGCATCCCCTGGTACAGCATGTCGGTCAAGGCGTAAATGGAGGCCAGCTGGTTCCGGACTTCGTGCGCAAGCGTCGACAGGAAGCGCGACTTTGCATCGCGCGCCACTTCGGCCAAATCGCGTGCTTGGACCAGCTCGCCCTCGAACTGGTGGCGCTGTCGCATCGGCACCAGGATGCAGTCGTTGCGAGGCGTTGCGTCGACGTCATGGCGCACGGCATTGACCAGCATTGGGAGTTTGTCTCCTGCCGAAGTCAACAGCGACAGGTAGACCTCGCTGACCTCGCCATGGAGCTTGAGCAACGGGAAGAAATGGGTCTGGTGGAAAATCGCGCCGCCCGGCGCCAGCAGGCGCTCCATCGATAGGCCCACGATGGCATCGGCCGTCATCCCCAGCCATCGCGACAGCGTGCGGTTGATCGTGATGACCAGGCCGTCGTCGTCGAAGCTGAGATACCCGCAGGGGGCATCATCGAGCAGGTGGTCCATTGCCGCGGTCGTCGTCATGGGGCGCCTGTAGCGGACAGGTAATCGCGGATGGCCGCTGTGGTTTCCGCCGGGTGGCTCATGTGCGGGCAATGCCCGGTGGCGCGCAGGTGGTGCAAGGTGCTGCCGGACAGGTGCTCATGCAGGTAGCGGCCCACTTCGAGCGGGGCGATGGCGTCGTCGGCGCACTGCAGGATCAGCGCAGGCACCGTCATCCTGGACAGGTCGGCGCGGTTGTCGCTGAGGAAGGTCGCCTCGGCGAAGCGCTTGGCGACCACCGGGTCGGTCGAGCAGAAACTGCGTTGGAGCTCCTCGGTCAGCTCGGGTCGTTCCGCATTTTTCATGATCGTCGGCGCCAGTTGGCCGGCCCAGCCGATGTAGTTGCGGTCCATCATCTCCAGCAGGCCATCCAGGTCCGCGCGCTTGAAACCCCCGGTGTAGTCGCCGTCGTTGAAATAGCACGGCGATGGACCGATCATCACCAGCCGCGAAAACAATCGTGGCGAATGCAGCGCGGCGAGCGCCCCAATCATGCTGCTCACCGAGTGCCCGACCAGGACGGCATCGCGCAATTCCAGCGCCTCGCAGATCTCGACCAGGTCCTCGGCGTAGGCGGACAGGCTGCCATAGCGCTTCGGATCGTAGGCGCGCAGGTCCGAGCCGCCCATGCCCAGGTAATCGAACAGCACGACGCGGTAGTCGTCCTCGAACGCCGGGGCCACGAAACGCCACATGTTCTGGTCACAACCGAATCCGTGGGCGAAAACAATAGTTTGGTCGCCCTTGCCGCTCACGCGGACGTTGTAACGTGCCGCGGTCTGCGCAGTGGATGGCATGGCAAGATCCCCCTTGATCCGGGGTCAAGTGTAGCCCTGATACTTCCCGTCCCGGGAGACCCCTGACTTCATGCCGGCTCGGCCATGGCAATGCGATGATCCCCGCGTAGGCGACTCCGGGTCACTGCAGGACACTGCCCGGTTCGGCTATCGCGAAGTCCCTACCGGTGTGAAGCAGCAACTGGTTGGCGATGTGTTCTCGTCGGTCGCCGGAAACCGCGACCTGGTAAGCAACCTGGTGTCACTGGGTATCCCCCGCTTGTGGAAGCGGTATTTCGTGGCGACTACGCAGGACGCGGCATATCGCATAACGCCCCGGGTGCGGCATTCGCCTTGGCCGGGCTATGCTTTTGCAAGGAGCAGACCATGCGTGCTTTTCTGCTGCTGTAACTGGACGTCACCCTGGGGCTGGCCGCGTGTGGCCAGGCGGACGAAACCCTGGATGCGACCATTGCCGCGCCGCGCGATGGCGTCAGGACCAAGATTTACGAGGAGGACACCCTCGGCGAATACCACCTTGTTGTCCGAGATACCCGCAAGGTGGGCGGAACCCATGTCGAGGAAGCGAGTATGGACGCGCCCGAGCCGCGGCCCATGATCGCGGATTGAACGGCGATTCCGTGACGCCATGGCCCGGGCAAACACACCGTGGCGCATCGGTGCCGGGCGATGGCGGGCAATGCGATAATCCAGTCATGGACAAGCCAGAAGCACCTGCCACCACCCACTTCGGCTACCGCGAGGTGCCCACCGACGAAAAGCAGAAACTCGTCGGCGAGGTGTTCTCGTCGGTCGCCGGCAACTATGACTTGATGAACGACCTGATGTCGTTGGGTATCCATCGGGTGTGGAAGCGCTATTTCGTGGCCACCGCGCAGGTGTCGAAGGGCAATCGCGTGCTCGACCTGGCTGGCGGCACCGGCGACATCGCCGCTCTGCTGAAGGATCGGGTTGGCGAAACCGGCGAGGTGGTGCTCGGCGACATCAATGCCGGCATGCTGACCGTCGGACGCGACCGCATGACCAACCGCGGCAACGTACGTGGATTCGAATACGTGCAATGCAACGCCGAGAAGCTGCCTTTCCCGGACGCCAGTTTCGATCTGGTCACGATTGCTTTTGGCCTGCGTAACGTCACCGACAAGGACGCGGCGCTGCGCGAGATGCTGCGCGTGCTCAAGGTCGGTGGGCAGGTGCGGATACTGGAGTTCTCGCAGGTGACGGCGGAGTGGTTCCGGCCGGTCTACGACTTCCACTCGTTCAAGGTGTTGCCACGCCTGGGCAAGTTGTTTGCGCACGATAGCGACAGTTACCAGTACTTGGCGGAATCGATCCGCAAGCACCCGTCGCAGGACGAACTCAAGGCGATGATGGAGGCGGCCGGTTTCGCGCGTTGCAGCTATCGCAACCTCAATGCGGGTATCGTCGCGATCCACACAGGCTATCGCGTCTAGATGTAGCCCTGGCAAGGCCGCACACGGGATACGTTAAAAACACGCGCCGCGCGTCTTAGGGTTGCCAGCCGTAACTCAACTTCAAGAACACGCCGCGACCACTGGCAAACAGATCCGGATTGTCGTCGTCCAGGTAACCGCCCAGCGTCCCGCCCGCATACAACGCGGTGCGCGGGTTGACCTTGTACGAATAGATCAACTGCGTGGCCAGGTCGCGTGCATGGCGGTTGACCGGGTCGACGTACAGGGCAGGATCCTTGTCGATCCTGCTGGCCTGGATCGCAATGCGCACCCGCTGGCGCGGATCAATCTGCCAGCCGAAGCGTGTATCAAGCACCGTCGCGCTGAACGCGGTACCGCCGTCACGGCGCAGGCTTTGCTGGAACAGGTCGACATTCACGCTGAGGCCGCGGCCAAAGGACAGGTTGCCGTAGACATCGAAGTAGCGCCCTTGTCCCCGACGTGCCGCGGCCAGGTCGATCTGCGGACCGGTGCGGAAATTGCCGCCGACTTGCAGCCCGGAACGCGGGGTGACGTTGCCGTACACGTTGACATAGGACTCATCGAACAACTGATCCTTCCAGAACCTTGCCCGCGTCAGTCCCTGGACGCCGAAGTTGCTTTGCAGCGGACCATTGAAACTCAGTCGCGCTTCCAGCTCGCGTTCTATCAGTTGGCCGTCGAAACGGTGGGTGATGTCGAAATCGCTGTACAGCTGGATTTTCGTGATTTTCGCGCCGTCATCGCCGAACCATGTGTGGGCGCCGCCGACCAGTGACTTGTCATAGCCGACCTGGCCAATGAAACCCAGGTCGGCGCGGAAGCCGGGATCGATCTTTTCGTGCCAGGTATCGAAGTACCAGCCACGACTGTCGAAGGTGTACTCGCCGCGCCAGGCATTGCCCTCCGGTGCGGTGTCGTCGAGTCCCAGCGACACCGGATAGTTCGACTGGCTATGCAGGAACTGCCCGCTGAGCGTGTGGTGGCCTTGTTGCCAGCGTGCATCAACACCGGCCAGGTCGTTGCTGTAATCGTCGCCGTGACGCGAGGTCGCGATTATGCCGACGCTAGTCTGCGCATTGAGATCCTGGCGGTAGCGCCCGACGACGACATTGGCGGGTTGGTCCAGGACCGTGAAGCTGGAGCCGAGCACACCGGGCAACAGCAATTGCGTGGTGGCGTCGCGCGCGGCGAAGGCACCGTAGGCACCACTGGCGGTGCGGCCCGTCACCCGCAAGCCGAAGTCCGGGTCCGCGATCTGGCGTGTGTACAGCACTTGGAAAGGAGTATTGAAGTAATCCGCGCCCTCCATGAAGAAGGGACGCTTCTCCGGGAAGAACAGCGCAAAGTTGCTGGTCAGGTCCAGCTGCGCCTGGTCCGACTCCACCTGCGAGAAATCCGGGTTGAGCGTGCCGTTGAGGGTCAGGTTGGGTGAGGGTGCCCAGGACACGTCCACGCCCGGCTCGACCTGGAGGCCTTCACCGTGCCACTGGCCGCCGTCGATATCGCGCGTTTGCGCGTCGGTCATGGTCAGCGTCGGCACCACTTCGATGTTGCGGCCCTGCTGCACGCCGGACATGCCTTCGATCTTGGCCGACCGGCACAGCAGGCAGTTGTCGCCGCGCGGGACTGCCACGTTGGTGATCTGGCGACGGACGTTGCGCGGGTAGTTGCGGAACGCGATCACGCCCCAGTGCTTGGGGCCGTCGGTGTTGCGGAAACGCAGTGTCGAGAACGGGATCCGGATCTCGACGTCGTAGCCATCGGTCGTGATCTTGGCGGCGCTACTCCACAGTCCGTCCCAGGAGTCATCCTCGTTGCCGGTTGCCTCCTCGCGGATCAGGTCCATCTGCACGCCCAGAGGATTGACGAAGAACTCGTAGGCACGGCGGTGATCGTCGAAGGTATCCAGCATCAGGCCGACGAAATCATCCTTGAAGGCGCCATCGCGGTCGGTCAGGTGCGCACGGATCTTCGAGGGGTCGGCGTCCTGCGCGTGGTAGGCCAGGTACAACGCGTCCTTGCTGTAGCCGATACGCAGGGTAGTGCGCACCGGTGGGGTGATGTTGTCGCCGGGGGAAATCTCATAACCCAACTCGATTGACTCCGCCTGTTGCCAGGCAGCCTCGTCCGCGACGCCGTCTATGACGATGTCGCCGTCAAGGTGCGGGATCGTGGTCGTGGTCGTGGTCGGCGGGTCGGCGGCCAATGCGACAGATGGCTGCAGGCCGGCAAGTAGCAGGATGGCTGGTAGCAGGCTGGCGTATCGCAGGCGGGTTGGGATCACGTGACTTCCGTTGATGAAGGGCGTTTGCGGCGGTGGATGGCAAGAGCGGGATGGCAAGAGTGCCGGCAAGAGCAAGCGGCTTGGCGCTCTAGGCAGTTCGATGCGCTGGCCGCGGGCAAGGTTGCAATGGTGTTGGCAAGATGCCGGATGTGTTCGGTGGTCGAACGTGCCAGAAGTCGCACCGACGTAGGTCATGCCTCAGGCGGTACACTCACAGTTCCTGTTTCCAATCTGCTGCCAACCATGCGCCCAGTCCTGTTCCAACCTTTCGCCCTCGTCTTTTCCGCGGTCGTCGCTCTTGCAGCCGCCGGTTGCCAGCCCCAGCCAGCGCCGGCCGGGGATGCGCCCACCGCTGCCAAGCCGGAGCCTGCCATGTCCACCGATCCCGTCGCCGCACACGATGAGTTCTCCTACGCCGAGCCGGACAAGGTCAAGATCACCGACCTGGCGCTGGACCTGGCCATTGATTTCGACAGCAAGCAGATCGCGGGCACCGCGACCTACACGCTCAAGTGGTTGCAGCCGGAGGCCAACGCGCTGGTGCTGGATACCCGCGACCTGACCATCGACAAGATCCAGGGCGCGGGCAAGGACGGCCAATGGTCGCCGTTGAAATATACGCTGGCCGACAAGGACAAGTTGCTGGGCAGCAAGCTGACCATCCAGGCGCCCGAGCGCAACACCACGGTGCGCGTCACCTACAAGACGTCACCCGATGCGTCCGGTTTGCAGTGGCTGTCGCCGGCGATGACCCAAGGCAAGCAGCAGCCCTTCATGTTCAGCCAGTCGCAGCAGATCCATGCGCGCAGTTGGGTGCCGCTTCAGGACACGACCCAGGTGCGCTTTACCTACAGCGCGCACGTGACGTCGCCATCGGATGCGATGGTGCTGATGAGCGCCGACAACGATCCCAAGGCGCCGCGTGACGGCGATTACACCTTCAAGATGCCGCAGGCCATTCCGTCGTACCTGCTGGCGATCGCTGCGGGCGACCTGGTGTTCAAGCCGATCTCCAAGCGCGCCGGCGTCTGGGCCGAACCGGGCATGGTCGACAAGGCCGCCAAGGAGTTCGAGGACACCGAAAAGATGATGCAGGTGGCCGAGAAGTTGTATGGCCCGTATCGCTGGGGCCGCTACGACATCCTGGTGCTGCCGCCATCGTTCCCGTATGGCGGCATGGAAAATCCGCGCCTGACCTTTGCCACCCCGACCGTGATCGTTGGCGACAAGTCGCTGGTCTCGCTGGTCGCCCATGAGCTGGCGCACAGCTGGTCGGGCAACCTGGTGACGTTTTCGACCTCGCGCGATGCGTGGCTCAATGAGGGCTTCACCAGTTACGTCGAGAACCGCATCATCGAAGCGTTGTATGGCCAGGAACAGGCCAACATGGAAAGCGTGATCTCGCGCGACGAGCTGCGCGAGGAATTCACCGACGACAACAAGCCGCTGCAAGTGCTGGCCACCAAGCCCGGCGAGTTGCCCAATCCCGACGACAACCTCACCGGCACGGTCTATACCAAGGGCGCATGGTTCCTGCAGTTCCTGGAGCAGCGCTTTGGCCGCGACCACTTTGATGCGTTCCTGCGTGGCTACTTCGACCACTTCGCGTTCCAAAGCATCACCACCGCGCAGTTCGTTGCCTACGCCAAGACCCACCTGCTGGACAAGTATCCGGGGACGGTCAGCCAGGTGGAATTCGACCAGTGGATTTACGAGCCGGGCATTCCATCGACGGCACCACAGGTACGCTCGCAGCGCTTCAGCATCGTCGACGCGGCCCGTATCGCCTGGGACGGCAGCGACAAGCTGCCGGTAAAGTCGTTGACCTCGCAATGGGGCACGCAGGAATGGGTGCACTTCCTGGAAGGCCTTCCGGACAAGTTGAGCCCGGCACGGATGGAATCCCTGGACGCGGCCTACCAGTTCACCGGCACGCCCAACGGTGAAATCGCACAGCGCTGGTATCCACTGGCGGTGCGCAGTGGTTACCACGCCGCCGACGATGCAATGGCGGAATTCATGCAGCGCGTCGGTCGCCGCAAACTGATCATGCCGATCTACGCCGCGCTTGTGAAAACGCCACAAGGACTGGCGTTTGCGAAGGACGTCTTTGCCAAGGCGCGGCCGGGTTACCACCCGATCACGACCGGCTCGGTGGAGGCGACGATTGCCAAGGCGAAGCCGGAGGCATCGGCGGCCGACGACGCCAGGGCCGACGACGCCAAGGCCAGCGACACCAAGCCAGACGACACCAAGTCCGACGGCACCAAGTCCGACGTACCGCCTGCCGACGCAAAGCAACCCTGACCGATGCGTCGCGGGACGCGTATCGCAACAGTCACCCTGGCAACCGCCGTGCTGGTCACGGGGGCGACCGTTGCGCATGATCCCTACTTGCTGGTGCGCGCGCAGTTCGAGCGCCAGCGCGTCGTCGCCGGGCTGCACAAGGCGAGCGTCCAGGTCGCAGGCCATCGCTGGGCGTATGCCTACTCGGATGATGCCCCGGCCGACGCACCGGTCGTGGTCATGCTGCACGGCTTCACCGGCAGCAAGGAAAACTGGTATCCGCTGGCGCAACGCCTGCGCGGCAAATACCGTTTGCTGGTCCCGGACTTGCCGGGTTGGGGCGAGAGCGAACGCATGCCTGGCGACGACTACGGTTACCTCGCCCAGGCCGAGCGCGTGGATGCGTTCATCCGCAGTGTCGTATCCGCGCGGTACGGCAGTGCCGATAGGCACGAAGTCGTGCTGCTTGGACATTCGATGGGCGGTGGCATCGCCGCGCTAATGGCCGCGCGCTATCCACGCGACATCACGCGGCTCGGCCTGCTGGATGCGGCCGGCGTGCACTTCAAGGACAACGTCTTTGGCAAGCAGGTGCTGGATGGGGAAAACCCATTCGCGGTTACTGATCGCGCCAGCCTGCGGCATTACGTCGACACCGTATTCCATCGCGATGCAGCCAAGCCGTGGATTCCGTGGCCGGCTTCGCGCGGTTTCATAAACAAACGCATTGCCGATGCCGGCTTCGAGCAATCGGTGCTCGATAGTATCGGTCGTGGCCCGGAACGTTTCGTACCCGGCGACACGGCAGCCGACATCCACCAGCCGACGCTGCTGCTGTGGGGGCGCGATGATGCCGTCGTCGATCCCAGCGCGATGGATTTGTATGCGGCTAAGATCCCTCAGGCACGCAAGGTGCTGCTCGGCGACTGCGGGCACATGTCGCTGGTCGAGCAGCCCGACGCAGTGTCCGCTGCGGTGGGTGCATTGATCGAGGGGGAGCCTCAATGAAGGGCAGTCCAATGAAGAGCAGGTCGACGATGAACATCACGAATGCATTGGTTGGCGTGTTGCTGCTTGCACTGGTCGTGGCGCTACCGGCTTGCGACCGCAAGCAACGCCTCGCCGATCAGGCAGCCGCGCAGGCGGTTGTGGCCAAGCAGGCGGCCGAACAAAATGCCGCTGATTTTGATGCTGCAGTCGCCCAGGAAAACTGGGCATTGGCACGCGCTCAGGCTGACGTGCTGATCGCGCATTATCCAGATAGCGACGCCGCTAAACGCGTGCGCGCACAGTACGACGCGATCAAGGCCAAGGCCGACACGAAGCGCGAGGATGCGCGCCTGTCCGGTTTGTGGAGCTACGACACCGAGCCGGTCAAAGGTGGAAACCAGCTGTCGGCGTCGATCTTTTCCAGCGAACCGGTCGACACGGGCGGTAGTGAACCCAGGACCGTGCGTTTGATCTTCCGCGACCATCCGTCGTGGGGCAAGAGCAGTTACCTGGTGCTCAAGGCCGGGGACTTCGATTGTTACGGCGGTTGCAAGATCAAGGTCACGACCGACGACAATGCGCCCAAATCGATGGCTGCATCGCGCCCGGACACCGACGAGGCGATCGCGATGTTCATCGAGGACGAGCGCGGGTTGTGGCGACTGGTGCGCAAATCCAGGACGGTCACCATCGAGTTTCCCGTCAAGTCCAGTGGCAAGCAGGCGGGCGGCAAGCGCAGCGCGACCTTCGAGGTCGCTGGCCTGGACGGCAAGCGGTTGCCCGGCTGGGATTGAGCGCCGGCCCCATGACCCGGGTTGTACCGCAGGCGCCACCCGGGTCAAGCGTCCGTGACAACACGCACCCGCAGCGACGATGCGGGTCGGCTGCAGGACTATGATGCAGACGGGCGCTCATCCGCCCAACCGTCCAACCACAAGGGGCTGGCCATGAAATGGTTACTGTCGTTCGTCGCGGGATTCTTCTCGACCCTGGTGTTCCACCAAGGGTTGCTGCAATTGCTGCATGTTGCCGGGATGGTGCCGCGCGCCGCCTGGAACATGACCCCGGTGCCGCCGTTGGGGGTGCCGTCGGTGTTGTCATTGGCTTTCTGGGGCGGATTGTGGGGCATCTTGCTGTGGGCGCTGATCCACAAGTTCGTCGGCGGCAAGCGCTGGTTGTGGGGTGCGATCTGGGGTGCGTTGCTGCCGTCCGCCGTCGCCCTGTTCATCGTGTTTCCGCTCAAGGGCATGGCTTTGGCGGGTGGGTTTGATCCAAAGCTGATCCTTGGCGCGTTGTTGCTCAACGGCGCCTGGGGATTGGGCGTGGTCGCATTGATGCGGCTGTACGGACAGCGCTGAGCGCTTTTGGTGCGACGGCTCGAGCTGTCGCGCTCAATCCGCAGGAGCGGCTTCAGCCGCGAGCTTTTCGCATTTGCCATTGCTGTTGTAGGAGCGACGTAAGTCGCGATAGGTGCTCCGGATTGCGTGATCGCGACTTACGTCGCTCCTACAACGGCAACAACGCAATCAACATCAAGAACTCGTGGCTGGAGCCGCTCCTGCAAAAAGCCGCAAGGCCGAAAAGCGTTAGAGCGCGTGCCCGAACTCGGTTTTGTAACGCGCGGCAAACTCGTCGTAATCGAACTTCTGGTTCTGGGTGCCGGGGTGCTCGACCTTGAGCGCACCCATCAGCGATGCCATGCGGCCGCTGGTGGGCAGGTCGTAACCATGCGTGATCCCGTGGATCAGGCCGGCGCGATAGGCGTCGCCGCAACCGGTGGGGTCGACGATGCTGCGCTCGTTCGCGGGCGGGATGTCGTACTGCTGCTCGCCTTGGTAGACGATCGAACCACGCGGCCCCTGCGTGGTGATGTAGGCCGTCACCTTGCTGGCGATAGTGGCTGCATCCCAGCCGGTGCGTTCCTGCAACAGGTTGGATTCGTAGTCGTTGACGACGACGTAGTTGGCCTGCTCGATGAAGTGGCGGAATTCGTCGCCGTTGAACAGCGGCATCGCCTGCCCGGGATCGAAGATGAAAGGGATGCCAAGCTCGGCGAACTCGGTCGCGTTCTGCAGCATCGCATCGCGGCCATCCGGCGCGACGATGCCAAAGTCGACGCCGTCGACATCGCGGACATGGTTCTTGTGGCTTTCCATCATCGCGCCTGGATGGAAGGCGGTGATCTGGTTGTTGTCCAGGTCCGTGGTCATGAACGCCTGCGCGGTGAACAGCTCCGGCAATTCGCGGACCTGGTCCAGGCGGATACCCAGCGACTCGAACCATTCACGGTAGGGGCCGAAATCCTGGCCGACGGTGGCCATCGGAATCGGGTCCTCGCCCAGCAGTTTGAGGTTGTAGGCGATGTTGCCGGCGCAGCCGCCAAACTCGCGCCGCATGGACGGCACCAGGAACGAGACGTTGAGGATATGGACCTTGTCGGGAAGGATGTGGTTCTTGAACTTGTCCTGGAACACCATGATCGTGTCGAAGGCCAGGGAACCGCAGATCAGCGCAGGCATGGGCAAACCTCGTGGTGCCGGTCGGGCCGGCGGGCTGGAAGGGGCATCGTGGTCGGGCCGGCGGGCGGGGCTCGCAGGTTGACTAGGGTAGCGGCACTGCACCCATGGGGGCCAGTTGCTGAATCATGGAGTGGGTAATGCGCGTTTTGTAGTTGCTCGGGCAGGGGGCCGTTGCTACGCTAGCCCATCCCCTTGCGTTTTTCGCGCGTGGACCGACGCATCCGGGCTCGATGTTCCTATCGGAGGGTTTCCATCGAAGTGCTCCCTTCGGAGTGCTTTACAGGCGCCTCCCGCCGGTCTTTGTCCACTCCCTGCCCCCTGACCCTGCCCTAGACGGATCCCATCCCCCGATGTTCAAGAAGTTCCGCGGCATGTTTTCAAATGATTTGGCCATCGATCTCGGTACGGCCAATACCCTTATCTACGCCCGCGGACAGGGCATCGTGCTCAACGAGCCGTCCGTGGTCGCAGTGCGCCAGGATCGCATGGGCACTGGCCCGCGCTCGGTCGCGGCTGTCGGCAGCGAGGCCAAGCAGATGCTCGGCCGCACCCCGGGCAACATCACCACGATCCGACCATTGAAGGACGGCGTCATCGCCGACTTCACCTATACCGAGGAGATGCTCAAGCATTTCATCCGCAAAGTGCACAAATCACGCTTCCTGCGGCCGAGTCCGCGAGTGGTGGTGTGCGTGCCCTGCGGCTCGACCCAGGTCGAGCAACGCGCTATCAAGGAGTCGGCGCTGGAAGCCGGCGCCCGTGAGGTGTCGTTGATCGAGGAGCCGATGGCCGCCGCGATCGGCGCCGGCATGCCGGTGACCGAGGCGCGCGGGTCGATGGTGGTCGACATCGGCGGCGGCACCACCGAGGTCGCGGTGATCGCGCTCAACGGCATCGTCTATGCACAATCGGTGCGCATCGGCGGTGACCGCTTTGATGAGTCGATCATTGCCTACGTGCGTCGTCACCACGGCATGCTGATCGGCGACGCCACCGCCGAGCGGATCAAGCTCGAGATCGGCTGCGCCTACCAGCAAGAGCTGGTACGTGAGATCGAGGTCTCCGGCCGCCACCTGGCCGAGGGCGTGCCGAAGATGATCAAGATCGACTCCAACGCCGTGCTCGAGGCCCTTAGTGAGCCGCTGGGCGGGATTGTCGCCGCGATCCGCGCGGCGCTGGAGCAAACCCCGCCGGAACTGTGCTCCGACGTCGCCGAGCGCGGCATCGTACTGACCGGTGGCGGTGCATTGCTCAAGGACCTGGACCGGTTGCTCAGCGAGAAGACCGGCCTGCACGTGCAAGTCGCCGATGATCCGCTGACCTGCGTTGCCCGCGGCGGCGGTCGGGCGTTGGAATTGCTGGACATGCATGGCAACGAGTTTTTTGCGCCGGAATAGGTGCGCCCGAATAAGTCACGAAGCGATGCTGGTTGGCGCACCGGCCAAAGAAAACGGATCCCATGCATGTCATCCTGAGCGTAATTAGCCTTTTGCCCCCGCGAAGGCGGGGGGAAGGATCTGTTGTTTGCTTGCACGCCACGCACCAAGCAGATCCTTCGCTGCGCTCAGGATGGCAGTCCAAGGGGGCGTGTCTTGTATCCATTACCTGAATCCATCGTCCGCGCCACCGTCCACGTTGCTGCCTGACCCGTGCCTTCCTACGCCAACCCTTCCGCCCCCCGCCCCGGCGACATCGCCGGAACACTGCGGTTGCTGGCCTACCTGGCGTTGGCGATCGCGCTGATCGTGCTCGACCATCGTGGTGGCTGGCTGGCGCAGGTACGCACGCGTAGCGAGTTGGTGGTGCAACCGTTGTGGTGGTTGGCCGGCCTGCCTGGCCGGATCGGCGAGGGCATGCGCGAAGGTACGGCGACCCGCTCGCGGCTGGTCGACGAGAACAAGATATTGCGCAACGCATTGCTGATCAGCGGTGCGCGGCTGTCGCGGTTGCAGGTGGCCGCGGCGGAAAACGCGCGCCTGCGCGGCCTGCTGGGTGCGACCAGCCGCGGCGGACTGGACGTGCAGTTGGCGCCGATCCTGGACATCGACCTTGATCCGACCCGTCAGCGACTGGTGCTGGATGCTGGCAGTCGTGACGGCGTCCAGGTGGGCCAGAGCGTGATCGATGCTGGCGGCCTGCTCGGACAGATCATCTCGGTCAAGCCGGGCACGGCGACGGTTCTGCTGCTGACCGACCCGGACCATGCGGTGCCGGTGATGGTTGCACGCAATGGCGTGCGCCTGATCGCCTACGGCAAGGGGCGCAGCGACCTGTTGTCATTGGCCAATATCCCGTTGTCGGGCGATGTCAGCGTTGGCGATGAAATCATCACCTCGGGGCTGGGTGGGCGGTTTCCCGCCGGATTTCCGGTCGGCAAGGTGACCGCGTTGCGGCCGGACGACAGCCGGGCCTTCCTGGTCGGCGATCTTGCGCCGGCGGCACGGTTGGATCGTGGTCGCGATGTGTTGTTGTTACGGCGACAGGGGAGACCGGGAAATCCGGGGCCGTCCAAGCAGGAAGCCAGTCCAGCGTCCTCTGCGCCGACATCCGCTGGCACATCATCGCAGCGCCCTACACCAGCCCCCGGTCCCCAGCCCCCGGTCCCCAGCCCCCGGACACAACCATGACCCGCCAGGGCAATTCATGGCTGCTGCCCCTGAGCGTCTTCATCGCGCTGCTGCTCGGCCTGTTGCCGCTGCCGGGCTGGCTGCTGCCGTTACGGCCTTACTGGCTGGCGCTGGTGGTGGTCTATTGGGTGCTGGAGTCGCCCGACCATCTCGGCCTGGGTTTCGCCTTCATCGTGGGAATGCTGGCCGACCTGGCATTCGGCAGCTTGCTCGGTGAGCAGGCGCTGCGGCTGGTGATCATGACCTACATCTTGCAGCGCTTCCGTACCCGGCTGCGTTTCTTCCCGTTGCCGCAACAGGCAGTGGCGGTCGGCGGGTTGCTGCTCAACGACCGGGTGATCGCGACGGTCGTGCACTTCGTGCTGGGCGAGCCGCAGTTGCCATGGCTGTTCTGGTGGGCGCCGGCATTGGGCATGGTGTTGTGGCCGCCGGTGTACGTGCTGCTGGACACGCTGCGGCTGCGGCGCAGGAGCTGAGGCGATGTCGCGCTCACCCTTGTCGCGTTCGCCCCTGCGCTCATTGTTCAAACGATCGCCGCTTCGCGGGCCGGCACGGCGCCAGATGAAGAACCAGGCCGCCGAGGCGGCGCAGTTCCAGTTGCGCGCATTGATCGGTTTCGTGGTGGTAGTGCTGGTGCTGGGCGGCTTGGGCGCATGGTATTTCCGCCTGCAGGTGCTCGAGCATGCTGATTACGCGACCCGCTCGGAGGCCAACCGGATCAAGCTGCAGCCGGTGCTGCCCGGACGCGGATTGATACTGGACCGCAAAGGCCGGATCCTGGCCGACAACATACCGGCATATCGGCTGGACGTGCAGCCCGACCGCGCTGGCGACCCCAAGGCACTCATCGCCGGGTTGTCGCGGGTGGTTGCCTTGGGCGATGAGGACATCGCCCGTTTCAATGCCGAGCGCAAGGCAACTGGTGGCATCCGCCCGGTCACGTTGAAGATGCGCATCGACGATGACGAGGCCGCGCGCTTTGCGGTCGAGCAATGGCGGTTTCCCGGTGTCGAACTGGTGCCTTACCTCAACCGGCGGTATCCCTACGGCGTGTTGCTGGCGCACATCGTCGGTTATGTTGGCCGCGTCGACGAGAACGACCTCAAGTCGCTCGGCGAAGTCGGGAACGTCTTCACCCATGTCGGCAAGACCGGCATCGAGCGCTATTACGACGATGCCCTGCGCGGCAAGATCGGTTACGAGCAAGTCGAGACCAACGTCGAAGGCCGCTCGCTGGGCACCGTTGGGCGCGAGCCGGCAACAACGGGTTCGGACCTGCGGCTGTCGATCGACGTGGACCTGCAGCGCGCGGCGGTGGCGGCCTTTGGCGATTTCGACGGGTCCGCGGTCGCGGTCGATCCCAGGACTGGCGAGATCCTGGCCATGGTCAGCCTACCCAGCTACGACCCCAACCTGTTCGTCAACGGCATTTCGCATGCGGATTACAAGGCGCTGATCGACAATCCGTCGCGACCGCTGTTCAACCGCAACGTGCTTGGCGGCGGGCCACCAGGATCCACGATCAAGCCGTTCATGGGGCTGGCAGGGCTGGACAGCGGTTTGCGCACGGCATCCGACCGCACCCTGTCCACCGGCGAGTTCCATATTCCAGGGCAAAGTCGTGGTTACCGCGACTCCCACAGTGGTGGCCACGGCTGGACCGACCTGCGCAAATCGATCACCGAGTCGGTCAACACCTACTATTACAAGCTGGCGCTGGACATGGGCATCGACCGGCTCGACACCTGGATGCGCAAGTACGGGTTTGGCCAGCCAACCGGGATCGACCTGGTCGGCGAGAGCAGCGGCATCGTGCCCTCGCGGCAGTGGAAGGCGGCCAACCGGCGCGAGCCGTGGTACCCGGGCGAAACCGTGATCGCCGGCATCGGCCAGGGCTTCTGGAAGGTGACGATATTGCAACTGGTGCGCGCCACCGCCGCGCTCGCCGACGATGGCAACCTGCGCCGCCTGCACCTGGTGCAACAACGGCGCGATGGCTACCAGACGCCGTGGAAGACCTTGTCGCAACCGCTGCCGACGCTGGTCAGCAAGAGTCCGGCGAACCTGGCCGCGGTCCGCGACGGCATGATCGGCACCACCACCAGCCCGCATGGCACGGCTTACTGGGCGATCGGCCGCAATGCGCCTTACATCGTCGCCGGCAAGACCGGCACCGCGCAGAAAGTCAGTCGCAAGGGCAACGTCAGCATGAACCCGCACTCGCTGCCGCTGGCCCTGCGCCACCAGGCCTGGTTCATCGCCTACGCGCCGGCCAACGATCCCAGGATCGCGGTCGCGGTCTCGGTCGAGCATGGCGGTTTCGGCTCCAGCACCGCGGCACCGATCGCGCGCAAGATCATGGATGCCTGGCTGCTGGGCACCATGCCCGAGCCGGCCAAGCTGACGGCCGGTGGCAAGGACGACGTGGTCGCGGATTTCGACCGCGTGCGCTCCAGCGTCCGCAGCTCGGCCCAGGCAGCGGCTGCCGCGATGTTGGCGAAGGACAAGGCGCAGTCGGCAGCCACTGAAGCTCCCGCTCCCCAAACACAGGGTTTGCAGCCATGAGCTTGCTGCTGCGCTGGATGCTGGACATCGTTGGTCGCCTGACGCGGACGCTGGACTGGTCCTTGTGCCTGGCGCTGACGGCACTGATGGCCATCGGGTTGGCGGTGCTGTACAGCGCCGGTAACGAATCCATGCACCTGGTGCTGGCGCAGGGCGTGCGTTACGCGGTTGGGTTTGCTGCGATGTGGGGCTTGTCGCGGGTCCCGCCGCACCGACTGCGCAATGCCACGCCGATGGCCTACATCGTCACGCTGTTGCCGTTGCTGCTGGTGCTGGCAATCGGTACCGGCAAGCACGGGCGCCACTGGATCGACCTGAAAGTGTTCTTTTTCCAGCCAGCCGAACTGCTCAAGCTGACCTTGCCGATGATGGCTGCCTGGTACCTCAATCGCCAGATGCTACCGCCGCGGTTCCGCGTGGTACTGGCGACTGCGGTGATCATTGCCGTGCCAACCGGGCTGGTCCTGCTGCAACCCGATTTCGGCACCGCGATGCTGGTCGGGATCAGTGGTGCGTTCGTGCTGTTCCTGGCGGGGTTGTCGTGGTGGTGGTTCGTGGTCGCGGCCGGCGGTGTCACCGCGGCCGCACCGATGGCGTGGTTGTGGTTGCTCAAGCCCTACCAGAAGGATCGCATCCTGACCTTCCTCAACCCCGAGTCCGATCCGCTGGGCAGCGGCTGGAACATCATCCAGTCCAAGATCGCGATCGGTTCCGGCGGCCTGACCGGGCAGGGTTGGGGACATGGTTCGCAGTCGCATCTCAACTACCTGCCCGAGCACACCACCGACTTCATCTTTGCCGTATTGAGCGAGGAATTCGGCTGGGTGGGCGTGGCCACGGTGTTGACGCTGTACCTGTTCGT
>RCMY010001123.1_pt1 | contig 25425 bp, 17 predicted proteins | sample 2041341 | NCBI WGS metagenome assembly RCMY01 (sample SAMN09708234, study PRJNA481090) | Marine sediment metagenome, whole genome shotgun sequencing project.
CAAGGCAATATGGCCTTGAGCCTTGAAATAGAAAAGGCCAATTATTTTGCTACAGCAGCCAAAGAAAACTGGATTTCTTTCGTCAGCTTCCTCCTGTTCCTGCTGGCATGGGAACTGATCTGCTATTTTGAAATCATCGGCCCATACCAGTTGGTTCCACCTTCTGAAGTCATTGTTGGTTTTTTTGAAAAACTCAAGGACGTCAATCCTGACGGCGCCCTTCTGCAGCACCATGCCGTGGCCAGCCTTGGCTTGGCCCTTACGGGCTTTGTGGCTGCAGTAGTCATAGGCGTGCCCCTGGGACTCTTCATGGGCTGGTATCCCAAGGTCAACCTGATGGTTCGCCCTCTTTTCGATGCCATACGCCCCATCCCCCCCATTGCCTGGATACCCATCGCCATTCTCTGGCTGGGCATAGGCATGGTTGCCAAGGCCTTCATCATCTTTCTGGCAGCCTTTGTGCCCTGTGTGATCAACTCATACACAGGCATCAGGCTGACCAACCCCGTGCTTATCCGCGTGGCGGAAATCTACGGCGCGTCCAACTTTGAAACCTTCCGCAAGATCGGCGTTCCTTCCGCCATCCCCATGGTTTTTACAGGAATGAAGCTTTCGCTGAACGCGGCCTGGACAACCCTGGTGGCCGCCGAACTGCTGGCCGCCTCTGAGGGTCTGGGCTTCATGATCCAGCAGGGCCGCCGCCTGGCCCGTCCTGACGTCATTATTGTAGGCATGCTTGCCATCGGCTTTCTTGGAGCTCTCATGTCCTGGATTCTCACGCAGGTTGAGGCCCGCTTTGCCTCGTCACGGAGGCTGTCATGAGCACTTTTATAAAAAGATATTCCAAATGGCTTGCGCCGATTGGTTCTTTTGCGGCCTTTTTGCTGCTGTGGCAGGTGGCCTCCCTCAATGTAAGCGCGGATTTTCTGCCCTCTCCCCTTATGGTATGGGATGAGCTTGTGCGCCTTTCACAAACGCCTGTCGGCGGCACATCACTGCTTGGTCATGTGGGTTACAGCCTGCGCCGGGTCATGATCGCATTTATCCTGGCCGTGGCTTTTGGTTTGCCCCTGGGCCTGCTTATGGGCTGGAACCGCGTATGCGACAAAATCGTTTCGCCCGTTTTCGAACTGCTGCGCCCCATTCCGCCCATCGCATGGATACCCATTGCCATTCTCTGGCTGGGCGTGGCCGAAGGATCGAAGATATTTATCTGTTTTGTGGGCGCGTTCGTCATCATGGTGCTCAATTCCTACACGGGCATGCGCTACGTTGATCCGCTGCTCATTGATGCTGCCAGGTCTTTTGGGGCCAACCCCCGCCAGCAGTTTTTCAACGTTGCCGTTCCTGCCTGCCTGCCCTCCATTTTTGCCGGTGTGCAAAACGCGCTCTCCATGGCCTGGATGTGCGTTCTGGCGGCTGAAATGGTCGGAGCGCGCGAAGGTGTTGGCTTTATCATCATCCAGGGGATGGATCTGAACAAATCCTCAATGATTCTCGTAGGGATGATCCTTATCGGCATTGTGGGATCGATGCTTGCCGCCTTATTGCGCGGGGCCGAGCGGGCGCTCTGTCCCTGGAGGAGTGAAATGGTATGAGTGAAGACAGAGAAGTTAAAATTGCATGTAAAGGTATTTCAAAAACCTTTCACGTGCCCGGACAGAAAAAGCTGCTTCATGTACTGAACTCCGTTTCTCTTGAAGTGTACAAGAACGAGTTTCTGGTAATCCTTGGGCCGGGACAGAGTGGCAAAACAGTACTGCTCAACTGTATTGCCGGGCTCATAGAACCAACGCAGGGCTCCATTCTTATCAACAACAAGCCCATTACCGGTCCAGGGCCGGACAGGGGCATGGTATTTCAGCGCTACGCGCTTTTTCCCTGGAAAACTGTGGTGCAAAACGTTGCCTTCGGCCTGACCATACGTGGGGTTCCACTAAAAGAGCGCATGGAAGTGGCACAGCACTACATCGACCTCGTGGGCCTGAATGGCTTTGAAAAATCCTATCCGGCCGAGCTTTCCGGCGGCATGAAGCAACGCGTCGGCATTGCCCGCGCCTATGCCAGTGACCCGGACATCCTGCTTATGGACGAGCCCTTCGGGGCGCTGGATGCGCAGACACGGTATGCCATGGAAAAAGAACTGCGCCTTATATGGGAAAAGGAAAAACGCACGGTCTGCTTTGTGACCAACAATATTGAAGAAGCCATTTATCTGGGGGACCGCGTGGTCATCATGTCCGCCCTGCCTGGCAGAATCAAGACAGAGCACAACATTACCATTCCCGTGCCCAGGGCCTATACGCATCCAGATTTTTTGACACTGCGCAAGCAAATTTCCGAAGACACCGACCTTGTCCTCTAGGAGTTACATATGACCGCGGATAACAAGTCAGCGTACAAAGCTAAACGAGAAGTCAAGGTGTCGGTGAAAAACCTGACAAAGAAATACGGAGACCTGCTGGTCCTCGATAATATCAACTTTGACATCTACAAGGGCGAGCTCCTTTGCATTGTGGGCCCAACGGGCTGCGGCAAAACCACCTTTCTCAACTGTCTGTCGCGTTTCATCCCCATAACCGAGGGGACCATCGACGTGGACGGGGTGCCCGCCGACCCGCACATTCATAATATCGCCTTTGTGTTTCAGGAGGTTTCCGCCATTCCCTGGCTCACCGTGGAAGACAATATCCGTTTCGGATTGCGCATCAAGCGCCTGCCGGAAGACGAGATTGAAAAGCGCGTCGAGCGCATGCTGGATATCGTGGGCCTTGCCAAGTACCGCACATACTATCCCCAGCAGCTTTCCGCCAGTATGGAGCAACGCGTAGTTATCGCGCGAAATTTCGCCATCAATCCCGACCTGCTGCTCATGGATGAACCCTACGGACAGCTGGACGTGAAGCTGCGCTACTACCTTGAAGACGAACTCATGCGCATCTGGAAGGAACTTGGCAGCACGGTGGCCTTCATTACGCATAATATTGAAGAAGCCGTGTATCTGGCAGAAAGGATACTCATACTTTCTCCAAAGCCCTCAACCATCAAGGAAGAAGTCATTGTTGACCTGCCGCATCCCCGGCAGTTCGATGACCCGAAGTTCGTGGCTTTGCGGGATTACGTCACAGAAAGCATCAAATGGTGGTAGTGCGGAAACGGCGCGCGCCACAGGCGCGCGTAACCCGTCAGGCCTCCAGCGGGTGACAGGAATGCGGTTCATGATGCAGGCGCTCAAACATGATTCTGGCACCCTTGATCACAGCGCTCCTTGCGGGCGACCCTGCCACGGTGTTTGGCACTACCACTACTAAAGTGCCAGACATAAAGGGTTTAATTTGAAAACACCTGTGATGATTGGCTGTGCTGACCCATGTCACTCCATTTTTTTCTTTAAGACGTAAAGACGCCTTTCATGAAAAAGCCGCAGAAACTGACCGTGTTAACTTTAAACTGCATAAGCAGGTTCATCTGCAGCAGAGACAATGGATAAATCTACGATGAACACAACATGACGCTGAATCTGGCGTCTGCAAATTTAAACAGGTTATATTCAGGTGTCGCCTTCTCTAACAAGTCGTTACCCACTATGCATCGGGAAATAACTCCCATGCGACAAAATCAGGAGAGTTTTAATGTTGACGCTTAATGATCCTTCCTTGTTTCGGGAACAATGCTATGTGAACGGCCAGTGGATTGATGCAGACGACAAGTCCGTCATCAAGGTAGATAATCCGTCCAAGGGTGAAATCATCGGCTCTGTGCCGAAGTTCGGCGCTGCTGAAACCCGTCGCGCCATTGACGCCGCCGAAGCCGCATGGGCCGGCTGGCGCGCTCTCACGCCAAAAGAACGCGGGGCTTGCCTGATAAAATGGCACGACCTCATCCAGGAAAACAAGCAGGATCTGGCCCGTATTCTTTCGTACGAGCAGGGCAAGCCCGTGGCTGAATCCCTGGGCGAAATCGCTCTGGGCTCGTCCTACATCCCCTGGTACGCCGAAGAATGCCGCCGTACCTATGGCGACGTGATCCCTGCGCCGCGCAAAGGCATACGCCCCATCACCCATCATCAGCCCGTGGGCGTGGTTTTCGCCATTACGCCCTGGAACTTCCCCATGTCCATGATTGCCCGCAAGACCGCCCCGGCGCTGGCCGCCGGTTGCCCCGTTCTTGTCAAGCCCGCTTCGGCCACTCCGTATTCGGCTCTGGCTATGGCGGAACTGGCGCACAGGGCCGGTTTCCCGGCTGGCGTGTTCAACGTGCTCACCGGTTCTGCCAGCGTCATGGCGGCAGAAATGGCCTCCAACGTAAAGGTGCGCAAGGTTACATTTACCGGTTCCACTGAAGTGGGCAAAAAATTGACTGCCCAGACCGCGCAGACCATGAAGCGTGTTTCAATGGAACTGGGCGGCAACGCTCCCTTTGTGGTTTTTGACGACGCCGACCTGGCCCTTACCCTCAACTGCGCTTACGGCAGCAAAGTTCGCAACGCAGGGCAGACCTGCATCAGCACCAACCGCATCCTTGTGCAGGAAGGCATTGCCCAGAGCTTTGTGACGGGTCTTGTGGAGCGGTTCAAAACCCTCAAGGTGGGCGATGGCTTTGAAGACAACGTAGAGGTCGGCCCCCTGATCAACCAGAGCGCTGTGGAACACTGCGAAGCACTGCTGGCGGACGCCGTGAGCAAGGGCGCGAAAATTCTGCTGGGCGGCAAACGCCATGCTTTGGGCGGCAACTTCTTCGAGCCCACCGTGCTCACTGGCATGACGCGGGAAATGCGCATTTTCCACGAAGAAATCTTTGGCCCCATCGCTCCCATCATGACCTTTGCCTCAGAGGCCGAAGCCGTTGAACTGGCCAACGATACGCCTTTTGGCTTGGCCTCTTACGTGTTTACCCAGAATCTGAGCCGTGCCTGGCGTATACCCGAAGCTTTGGAATACGGCCTCTGCGGCGTCAACGATGCCGCTCTGGCTCTGGCGGAAGCGCCCTTTGGCGGTGTGAAGGAAAGCGGAACCGGACGCGAAGGCGGCCGCGAAGGCCTGCTGGACTTTATGGAAACCCGTTATGTTCTTATGGGTGGCATTGTCGCGTAATTGACTGATTCTTTCTGAGGATGAACTGCGCGCGCAGACATCCAAAGGTATTATCCTGTCCATACTTCCAAAGGAGTATCATATGCAGTTTGGATTCATCGGCGTGGGCCTCATGGGTGGCCCTGTGTGCCGCAATCTTATTCGTGGCGGCAAGTCCGTTTTGGTATATGACCTTTCCAAAGATGCCGTGGAACGTACGCTGGCAGTCGGGTCCACGGGCAAGGCCGCTGCAGCCCTCGAAGACATGGCTTCCTGCGATGTGCTGTTCACGTCTCTACCGCTGCCGCAGCATGTCATGGGCATCATGTGCGGCAACAAGGGACTATACAAGATCATGAAAAAAGGGGCCATTCATGTGGAGCTTTCCACCATTGACCCCACAACAGCCGCAACCCTGGCCGAAGAAGGCTCGCAGTCCGGCGTGGCTTACATCCAGTGCACCCTGGGCAAAACACCCGCGCAGTGCGAAAAGGGCGAAGAGCCCATGTTCATTGGCGGCAATCAGGACGCCATAAAGGAACTGGAAGACGTGTTCAAAATCATCGGCATTCCCAACTATGTGGGCACTGCCGATGCGGCCTGCGCCGTTAAACTTATCAGCAACATGATTGGCATGAGCAACCTTGTGATCCTGGCCGAAGGGCTTCGCCTGGGCGAAAAGTCCGGCATGGACCTCAACCAGCTGCTCACCCTGCTCAGCGACACCGGCGCGCGCAGCTTCCAGATGGACGTGCGTGGCCCCTGGATCGCTCAGGGCGACTTTGCCAACCGTTTTGGCCTTGATCTGGCTCTCAAAGACGTGCGTCTTGGCTGCGAAATGGCGCGGGCCTGGGGTCTTGACCTGACGGGCATAGAATCGGCCCTGGCTGTTTACAAAGAGGCCAGCGCGTCTGGATATGGTCAGGAAGACTGCAACGCAGTGTTCAAGGTTATCAAGTAGCGTTTAGCCAAACAGGCTTTTTTACGGCCGTGGCCTCCAGGCGCCTGGTATTTGCCAGCACCCGGAGGCCACAACCTTTCCGGCAACCCTGCATGGGCCGCTGCCAATGTAAAACTGGGGTCACGCCAGGCTGAGAGATTTTCCGGCTGGCGCTGTGTCCAACACGAAAAATTGCAGGCGCAGTAGTTCCCGATCTTGCACCGCGCCCAACCGCAAACACTGGCAGCTTGGCCTGTGGCCGAAACTACCAGAGCAGATTACCTTTGAAACGTGCAGCATTTCAAAGGTAATCTGCTCTATTCAATAAAATGGGGGAAAAGCCGGCAGTCACCCGCGTTTGCAGGTTTGCACAGCCATAATCAGTCGATGGGATGCCCTGCGGCGCGGTATTCGTTAAGCTTGTTGCGCAAGGTACGCACCGAAATACCCAAAAGGTCTGCGGCCTGCGTCCTGTTGCCGGATGTGGCCTCCAGCCCCTTGAGAATCATGATGCGCTCCATCTCGTGCAGGGGGATGACTGCGCCGCCTGACGCCAGGGCGCTGTCGCCCGAACCCTGAAGGCTCCTCAGCGCGTCCTGGCTGCCGCTGGAGCCCTCGAACGGGGCTGCCTGACCATCTGCCTCGTGCGCGCCGTCCTGACCCGCCCAGGCGGCGTCAGGGCTGTGCTCGCTGCCGTTTTCGTCAGGGGCATATTGTGGCTCGTCTTCCTCGAACAGCGGCCAGTCGTCATTTTCAAGCAGAAAATGGCGCGGTTCCACCGGGCGGCCGTTGGCCAGAAGCACGGCGCGCTCCATGAGATTTTGCAGTTCGCGCACATTGCCGGGAAAATCATAGTCGCGCAGCCAGTCCATGGCGCTCTGGGACAGGACAGTTTGCGGCAACGCATATTCGCGCACGTACATGTCCATGAAAAAGTGGGCCAGTTCCAGCACGTCGTCGCTGCGTTCCCGCAGTGAAGGCAGGCGCAGGGGAATGACATTCAACCTGAAATACAAATCCTGACGAAATTTGCCCTGCTTGACCCAGTCTTCCAGATCGCGGTTGGTGGTGGCGAGCACGCGCACGTCCACCTTGAGGGTTTCCGTGCCGCCGACGCGGTCTATCTCGCCCTCCTGAAGCACACGCAAAAGCTTGGCCTGAAGGGCCATGTCCATTTCAGAAATTTCGTCCAGCAGCAGGGTTCCGCCGTCGGCAAGCTCGAATTTGCCGGGCTTGCGCGCAATGGCCCCGGTAAATGCGCCCTTTTCATGCCCGAAAAGTTCGCTTTCCAGCAGATGCTCCGGCAGGGCGGCGCAGTTGACGGCCACAAAGGCCTTGTCGGCGCGCTTGCTCATGGCGTGCAGGTAGCGGGCGAACATTTCCTTGCCTGTTCCCGATTCGCCGGTGATGAGCACCGTTGCGCGGGAACCGGCCACCTGACGCGCCAGTTGCAGAACCCTGGTCATGGCCGGGTGTCTGCCCACAATGCGCGGGCCAGCAGCGCCCACGTAATGGGGCTTGCGACCGCCAAGGGTGGAGGAGGGCAAAGCCGCCTTGCGGGCCGCCCCGTTGCCCACTGTTCGGGCCACGGCCACAATGCGCTCCACGTCAAGAGGCTCAAGCCAGTAGTCCCTGGCTCCAAGACTCATGAGGCGTTCGGCCTCCTCGGCAGTGCCCTTGTCCGTAATGACGATGACAGGAGGAAAATTGGGGTCTTCAGCACCCACGGCCAGGAGGTCTTCCACCCTGAAGCCGGGCAGGGAAGGACGCGCAAAAATGATCCCCGGGCCGGATTTGCGGATAAATACTGAAGCTCCCTTGAGATTTTCAGCAATGCCAAGTTCATATCCGGCGTCGCGCAATGGAGGAAAGACCGTTGTTACGGCTTGGGCGGGGGTAAGAAAGAGTAAACGGCGCGTCAACATGAATTTTTCTTACCGTGTCATGCGATACAATGCAACCAAGGGATGTCAAAAGACAGTAAAACTTTACATAAATGCGCCGCCACACGCAGAGAGCAATTTATCTTTTGAACTGCTCGTATCGTGCTCTGTCGGCTGCGTTAACAGACGTTCGCTACGGAGGTTCATCTGCGCGGGCAAATGCCGTAGTGAACGTGCCTCAGCCTTTGAGAATATATATTCTCAAAGGTAATTTTTTACGGTTCGGCCCTTGCCCGGCGACGACGCGCGGCACGGGCGCGGGACTGCCGCGCCGCCGCTGTCCGAACAACACTGCTGACAAGAGCCAAAGCCTGCCGTATACAAGAGGGCATGTCCAAACCCCAATTACTCAAAATTCTGGAACAGGTGGCCGCAGGCACCCTCAAGCCTGAGCACGCTCTGGAACATCTGGGCACGCAGGCTGTGCGGGATACCCTGCATGGGCTTACCCTTGACCCGCAGCGTGCCTTGCGCACCAGCCTTTCAGAAGTGGTTCTGGCCCAGGGAAAAAGCGACGCTGCCTTGCTGGCGGCTGTGGAAGGGCTGTCGCATCACGGCCCGGTGCTGGTCAGCCGCGTGAATCCAGGCCAGGCAGCGCTGCTTGAAGAACGCTTTTCCGTGGGCTGTTACTGGCCCGACGCCCGACTTTTCGCCCTTGGCGGTTCCCCGGCATTTGCCAGGGCCGTGCAGCCCCCCTGGCCTCAAGAGGGCGAAGTCATGATTGTGACCGCAGGGGCGGCGGATATTCCTGTGGCCCTTGAGGCATACTGCTGCCTCGCTTTCTGGGACAAAAAATGCGGTCTGGTCACAGACGTGGGCGTGGCCGGTCTTGACAGGCTCACACCCCATGTGGAAGCCCTGCGCAAGGCAAGAATCATCATTGCCGTTGCCGGTATGGAAGGCGCGTTGCCAGGAGTGCTGGCCGGCCTTGTTTGCTGCCCGGTTCTGGCAGTGCCCACGTCAGTGGGCTACGGTATCGGAACAGGGGGTTTTGCTGCCCTTTCAACCATGCTCAGCACATGCGTGCCCGGCGTGGCCACCCTCAACATAGATAACGGCTTTGGCGCGGCGGCCTTTGCCGCAAAACTGCTGAACAAGAAATAGCACGGCGCGAGAGCGCAGCACGCCGCAACAGAACGAAAATTCAGCAAAAAATTTCTTCATTCGGCAGAGCCCCCTTGAAATATAAATCATTTCAAGGGGTCTCTGTTTTCGTCCTGGGTTCTCATCTTGGATTCTCGTCTTGGCCGCTCTACGTGAGCGTCGCTCTTCGCCTTCAGAATAAGCATTTAAATAACTAATTATTAAATAAGTTTATGTTAGTTATTCACAAAATTAACAACCTCTGAAAGACCCAATAATATCCGCCGCCCCATTACGACGCGCTGGCCGCGCTATGTGTGCACAACGCGCTGTCAAATCAGCCAGTAGTTGGCCAGCCACCAGCCCGCTGCGAGCAGCCAGGGGCAGCTGCAGAAAGCCACAAACAGCCAGGTGCAGCGCCATATCTAAACGTAACTATATAAAATATATAACTATTAATTGATTTATATATTTGCGTTCATAAAAAACCCGCCGCGCTTTTCACCCTGTTTTCAGGCGAAAAGTGCGGCGGGTCGCTCTACACTGACAGATTTGCAAAAAATCAGGCCCAGCCGCTGGTGACGGCTCCCAGGCCAAGAATGTTTGCGGCGGCCATCCTGAACTGCATCTGCATGAACGACTGCGCGCTTTCTGCGGACAAAAGCTGGTCGGCCGCAGCCGTGCCGTCATTGATGACGGAAGGCACATAGGAGATGACGTCCGTTATGTCGGGCGGGGTGTTCTGCACCACCACGGCAATACCGGACATGGGTTCAAAGTACATCATGGCTGCCTCCTTGCGGGGGCGGCGGCATCAGCGCCGATTCTTTTTGACGGGTTTACTCTTTACTTTATCCACGGGTTTTTCTGGCGCGGCAACTGGCGCAACTGGCGCATCCGGCACCACACTGTCCACGGCGTATTCCGAGAGATTTTTTTCTCCCTTGAGATAGGCCAGTTCCAGGGCCACCGTCTTTTCAAATTCCGCCATGGCCCTTTTGGGAACCGGCTCGCCACGCGGGTTGATGGCCTTGGTGGGGTCAATGAACTTGCCGCTCTGACGAAGCCTAAAATCCAGATGCGGCCCGGTGGCCAGGCCCGTGCTGCCCACAAATCCTATGACCTGTCCCTGACGCACCCGCTGGCCCGTGGCCAAACCCCGCGCATAGCCCGAAAGGTGGGCATACATGGACTCAAGACTGGCAGAGTGCTTGACGATGATCTGGTTGCCATAGCCTCCGGCCCAGCCGCGCTGTGTCACCACGCCCTCACCGACGGCCTTGACGGGCGTTCCCGTGGGCGCGGCGTAGTCCACGCCGTGGTGCGCCCGCGTATAATTCAATATGGGGTGCAAACGGCTGTTTGTAAAGCGGGAGCTTATGCGCGTGAAGGCCAGAGGGGCCTGCAGCAGGGTTTTGCGCAGGTTTTCGCCCTTGCGGTTATAATACTCGGCCCGCTGATTGCCGTCACGAAAGAGGTAGGCTTCAAAGGTCTTGCCCTTGTTGGTGAAGTGGGCGGCAAGAATACGCCCATAACCCTTGTATTCGCTGTCGCGGTAGCGCTTTTCCACCAGAACGGAAAAAGAGTCGCCTGGTTGCAGATCACGGATAAAGTTGATTTCGGAGCCGAAAAGATCAGCCAGCTTGAGGGCCATCTGCGGGCTTTCGCCCAGGTCGGCCACGGCCTGAAACAGGTTGTCGTTGATGCTGCCTTCAACAGCGCTCAGCAGAACCACATACTCGATGGGCTCCACCCGCGCGGCGGGATTTTCCCTTCCTTCCACCACGAGGCGGCGGCGGCTGTCTATCTCGTATTCAAAGCGCTTGACCTGCCCGGATTCCTTGTCGGTCACAACAAGATAGGGCTGGCCTTCGCGGAAAGAACGCATGGAAAAAACCTGGCGGGCGGCGCTGACATACTGCTGCACACCCTGACCACCGGCGCTTTCCAGAACCTTGCTGACAGTATCGCCTTTTTCAAAGGTTCCCCTGATTACCGCCTCGCCGGGCGCGGCCCCTGTGTCCGCGCCATCTGCGGCGTCCGCGGAATCTGCGGAATCTGGGGCATCAGCGGCTTCTGCACCGGCGGCTTCAGGGCCATTGGCGGCAATTTCGCCATTGGCGGCATTGGGGCCAGCGGCTTTGGCGGCTGCCTCGGCAGCGGCGTCAGCGCCCGTCGCCGCACCGGTGGCTGCACCTTCGGCTGCCTTTCCGGGTGTCTGGCTGGTTGCGCCTTCGGCTGCCTGTCCTGCTGCCTGTCCTGCTGTCGGGCCAGCTGTACTGGCGCCGTCTGTTTTTTCGGGAGAAGAAGAATCGTGAGCAGCGGAATCTTGGTGGGATGCGGCTTCTGTTTCAGGCCCGGAAGGCCGGGCCGCGTCCGGCGCGGGGGCGTTTTCACCGGCAGTGCCGCTGCCCGCCGTTGTGGTCTGTTCCTGTTGCGGCGCAGCCCCGTTGCCGGATATAAAAGAGGGCACCCCGGCATGGCGCGCCAGAACAACTCCCAGCAGCACCAACAGCAGGACCCCAATTAACCATAGTCTTTTCATCGTAAACCCCATTGAGAGCTTATACCCATGGGGACAAGCCTTGTCCAGTTGTGGAGATTTGCGCAGGCCGCAATACAGATATCCCATCCGCGTCAAAAAGATGCTGACAGGATGTGCGGCCACTGGCAGACCCGGCAAAAAGCCTGCGGTTTTCCACAGTTGTCCACAAGCTGCCCGCCATACGGGTCAGGACGCGCCACTTGTTTGCGTTCATCTTTTGTGTTATGAACATCCCTTGTTCCTGTATGGCGGAAGCCGAAAAAAACGGGGCCGGGAACACCCCTGCGGATCAAGCCTTTATCCACAGGGTATGCCCTGTGCGGCCACTGAACATAGAGCTATGCTGAAAAACGAGTTGCGGGACATACTGGCGGAACATCAGGCCATCGCGGGGGAAACCTCCTGGCTGAACAGCCTTACCCTACGCCAGGAAGAAAACACTCTGCGGGTGGTTTTTCCGCACATGTATTTTGCGGCATGGTTCAGCCGCCACAAGCGCGCCGCCTTTGAAGAGGCCCTCAACCACCACTTTGAAGAACTGAGCGCAAGCCCGGCTCCGCAAATAGTATATGAGCGCGCCGCCCCCCTGGCGCAGGTTGTGGAAACCCCCATGCCCGGCAGCGCGGATTCCGGCTCTGACAGCGCCGCGAGCGAAGCCGCTCGTGAAGACCCTTTTGCCGGATTCATTTTTAACAACAAAAACACCTTTCCTTTGGCCACGGCCAGAGAAATTGCCGAAAACACCGAATCCACGGCCTATAATCCTTTTCTGGTCTGCGGGCGCAGCGGCACGGGCAAAAGCCATCTCCTGCAAGCCATTGCAGCCACGCTGGCGCGCTCCACGGACGCGGCGCGCATGGTCTGCGCCAATGCGGCCCGTTTTTGCACTGAAGACACGGTGTGGGCCAAAAGGCCCGAACTTTTCTGGCAGCGCTATGACGTCCTCATTCTGGACGACATACAGGACATGTCCGGTCACAGCACTTGGCAGGGCAACCTTGTGGCCTGTATGGACGCCTGCCCCGGCAGACAGGAAAACGGCGCTTCCCCTGTCCACCAGCAGAGCGGAGCCTTCACGTGCGATACGCCTGCGCGTAAAGAAGGAAGGGGCAGAGCCGCCGCCCGCATGATATTTGCCTGTTCCGGCCATCCGCAAACGCTCAAGACCCTGGACGAACGCCTGCGTTCCCGGCTTGAGAGCGGCCTTGTGGTGGAATTGATGGAACCTGATCTTGATGTGCGGCTGCGTTACCTGCAGCTCATGTGCAAGGAGCGCCGCCTGTCCCTTACCCGCGAACAGCTGCTTTTTCTTGCGCAGCGCTGTTCGCAGTTCCGTCTTCTACAGGGGCTCATGCTCAAGGTCGGCGCGTATTGCGCGGTCAAAGGCCGCAATCTGACCCAGATAGACCTGGAAAATATAGTGCGCACGGGCGTGGCTGAAAAAATGCCGGGCTGCCGCGAAATTCTGTCCGATGTGGCCAAGAGTCTCAATCTCAAGACCGAGGACGTTCTTGGCGGCAAACGTCGGCCAGATCTGGTGCTGGCCCGGCAGATTGCCATGTACGTCTGCCGTAAAAAACTGGGGCTTTCCTACCCGGAACTGGGCAGGGCTTTTGGCGGACGTGACCATAGTACTGTCATCCATTCCATTAAAAAGATTAACAAACTTCTAGTTAGTGACAAAAGAGTCCAGGCGTTAGTGACAGAACTTGAATTAAAAACACCCTGACCCCTTGCTGCTGCTGGATATCCCAGGTGCTTGTTCCCGGCGTTCCCTGAGCACGACCTGGAGTGTTCCCTGAAAAGTTCAGTTTTTACAATGCGTTTTATAAATTACGCACATAGAAACAGCGCTAATAATAGTTAAGGAAAAGAATTTATGAAACTAACTGTGAATAAAGAACAGATCATCGAAGGTCTGCTGAAGGCCGTTGCCATTATTCCTGCCAAGGCAGGGGCGCAGTATCTGCGCTCCATCTGGCTCAAGGCGGATGAAAGCGGGCTTTCGGTCATGTCCACGGACGCCAACATCGAGTTCACGGGCTGCTATCAGGCAGAAGTGGCGGAGCCTGGCCTCATAGGCGTGCAGGGTAGAGCCTTTGTGGATCTGGTGCGTCAGCTGCCTTCGGGCGTGCTGCATCTTTCCCTTGACGAGGCGTCGGGCAATCTGCTCATTGAACAGGGCCGCCGTTCCTACAAGCTGCCGGTAAGCGGCGCTGAATGGTTTCAGAATTTTTCCACCTTTCCTGAAGAAAATACCGTGACCTGGTCAGGCGACTTTCTTCAGGACGTGCTGGACAAGGTGACGTTCTGCATCAGCGAGGACGACGCTATGGACGCCATAGCCTGCCTGTGCATGAAGCCCAAGGGTAATGGACGCATTGACGTGTGCGGGCTTAACGGCCACCAGTTCGCCCTTGTGTCCTTTACCCATGACGAGCTTGCCGAGCGGCTGCCCGAAGAGGGCATACTCATCCAGAAGAAGTACCTTCAGGATATCAAGAAATGGCTTGGCGTTGACGAGATTGAACTGAACATCACCGAAAAGCGCCTGTACCTGCGCAGCCTCGGCAAGGCCGAGACCCTGAGCCTGCCGCGCGCGGCGCACCAGTATCCCGACTACAACATCTTCATGAGCAAGCTGGCCAGCGGCGACATGCATCCTATGACCCTTGAGCGCAAGGGAGCCATGGAAGCTCTGGGCCGCATACTTATCTTCAATACCGAGAGCGACCGCTGCACCTACATGGACCTTTCCGCCAGCGAAGCCCTGCTTTCCGCCCAGGGGCAGGACGTGGGCTCGGCCAGTGAAAGCCTTGAAGTTACCTATGGCGGCGATATCAAGCGTATCGCCTTTCCCACGCGCAGCCTCATGGATGTGCTCGGACACTTTGTTTCCGCCAGGATAGACATGATGCTCACCGGGGCTGAAGGCCCCTGCGGCGTGCGTGGCGCCGACGACCCCGATTACACGGTCATCATCATGCCCATGAAGGTTTCCGAAACGACCTACTATAGCGAGGAAGACGTTTAATGGCTCCCCAAACCCCCGGTAACGGCGGCTACAACGCCTCTTCCATTACCATTCTGGAAGGGCTCTCTGCCGTGCGCAAGCGCCCGGCCATGTATATTGGTTCCACGGACGCACGCGGCCTGCATCATCTGGTTTATGAAGTGGTCGACAACGCCATTGACGAAGCCATGGCCGGCTACTGCACCCGCGTTACCGTCATTCTGCACGCTGACAACAGCGTGACCGTGCGCGACGACGGTCGCGGCATTCCTGTGGACATCCATCCCAAGGAAGGCGTGTCCGCTGTTCAGGTGGTCATGACCAAGCTGCATGCCGGCGGCAAGTTTGACAACTCCAGCTACAAGGTGTCCGGCGGCCTGCACGGCGTGGGCGTGTCCTGCGTCAACGCGCTTTCCGAAGAACTCACCGTGACAGTGCGCCGTGACGGCAAGCGCTACCGCCAGCATTATTCACGCGGCATTCCCCTGGACGAACTGACGGTCATCAGCGAGGGCGTGGACGGCCACGGCACCACTGTGCGCTTCAAGCCCGACGAGGAAATTTTTGAGGTTTTCGAATATTCCTACGACACGCTCAAAAAGCGCTTTGAGGAGCTGGCCTATCTCAACCAGGGCCTGACCATCGAGTGCATTGACGAGCGCATTGGCGAAACGCACGTTTTTCACGCCGAGGGCGGCATCCGGCAGTTTGTGGCCGACCTCAACTCCGGCGAGCAGGGCATTCATCCCATTATTTTCGGTGAAGGCCTTGTGGACAACGTCACCGTGGATTTCGCCCTGCAGTACAACGCTGGCTACAAGGAAAACATCCTTACCTTTGCCAACAATATCCGCACCAAGGAAGGCGGCACCCACCTTGTGGGCTTCCGCACCGCCCTTACCCGCGCCATCAACGGCTATATCAAGGGACAGGCGGATCTTGTCAAAAAGATGAAAAACACCACCCTGTCCGGCGACGACGTGCGTGAAGGCCTCACGGCCGTCATCAGCGTCAAGCTGCCCCAACCGCAGTTTGAAGGACAGACCAAGACAAAGCTTGGCAACAGCGAAATAGCCGGGCTTGTGGCTGGCGTCATCTATGACCGCCTCAATGTGTTTTTTGAGGAAAATCCCAAGGATATCCGCCTTATCATCGACAAGGCCGTGGACGCCGCCCGCGCCCGCGACGCCGCCCGCCGCGCCAAGGAACTGGTGCGCCGCAAGGGCGCGCTTTCGGACAATTCCCTGCCCGGCAAGCTGGCCGACTGCCAGAGCAAGGACCCGGTGGAATCCGAACTCTTTATCGTGGAAGGTGATTCGGCAGGCGGTTCGGCCAAACAGGGGAGAAATCCCAAAAATCAGGCCATTCTGCCGCTGCGCGGCAAGATTCTGAACACCGAGCGCACCCGCTTTGACAAAATGCTGGCCAACAAGGAAGTCAAAGCCCTTATCACGGCCATGGGCGCTGGCATCGGCGAGGAAGACACCGACCTCGACAAGCTGCGCTACCACAAGATCATTATCATGACAGACGCCGACGTGGACGGAGCGCACATCCGCACCCTGCTGCTGACCTTCTTTTTCCGTCAGTATCAGGAAATGGTGGAGCGCGGCTTTGTCTACATCGCCCAGCCCCCGCTGTACCGTGCGCACAATTCGCGCATGGAAAAATTCATCAAGGACGATGCCGAGCTCAACGCCTTTCTGCTTTCCCGCGTGAGCGAAGACGTCACCATTGTGGCGAGCAATGGCCGTGAATATACGGGCAGCGACCTCACGACCTTTGTGGAGCGGCTTGAGAACATCGAGGCGCGCCTGAGCGACGCTGAAATGAGCGGAACCCCGCGTGATCTCTTTCTGGCCATGACCACCTATCCTGCGCAGATTGACCCGGCCATGCTTGAACGGCAGGATACCGGCTTCACGGACTGGCTGAACGAGCGCGGCTATATGCTGACCCTTGAGCATGAAAAGAACGAGGATGAAGAAGAGCGCCTGTTCGCCATATTCGAGAATACCGGCGGTCACCAGACCCGGCGCGGCATGGAATTCTTTTCTTCACGCCTGTACCGCATAACCTGGCAGCTTTTTGCCGATCTGCGCGAGGAGTGCGGCGGCCTTGACTTCAGCCTGCGCCGCAAAGACGGCGACGTGCCCGCAGAAAGCCTTGCCGAGCTTGTGCGCATGGTGCTGGACGAAGCCCGCAGGGGCCTCAACATACAGCGGTACAAGGGTCTTGGTGAAATGAACCCCGAACAGCTATGGGTCACAACCATGAATCCTGAAAACCGCATTCTTCTGCAGGTTTCTGTGGAAGATGCCAACGAGGCCTCGGACGCCTTTGTGGAACTTATGGGCGACAGGGTAGAGCCACGCCGCGAGTTTATCGAGCGTAATGCCCTGGCTGTTCAGGATCTGGATATTTAGGGAAACGCTGATTTATTTCGTTTGGCGGACTTGCTTCACTTTTTTTGAAACAGTCGAGGACGGAAGAGTCCACTCCTGCTTCAAAAAAAGATCGCGCCTTGCCAAACAAAATACCAGCGCGTTTCCAGGAAGCTCTTTAATCAGTGCTCTCCTGGACAAGATCAAATTGAAATGCTTTGCACTTCAATTTGTCATTTGAACTGATGCTGTTGGAAGAGCGCGTTTCAGTGAGGCCCTTGGTCTGGCCGGGGCCTTGCCAGCGTTTCTTCCGGTAGATTTTTTATTTTTGTTATGGCGCGAGAATATTGACCGGCAGTCGGCTTTTTTTCGCGCTATACCACTTGAAAAGGGGTTTTTTTGGGGGGTAGCCCCCCCGGCCGCCGAAAAGGGCGGTTCCCTTGCCCCTCAAAAAACGCAGCGAGGCCCGCAGTGGCAGAAATGCAGCAGCCGCAGATAAGCATAGAAAAAGAACTCCGCAAATCGTATCTGGAGTATTCCCTTTCGGTCATCATCGGGCGTGCCATCCCGGACGCGCGCGACGGTCTCAAGCCCGTGCACAGGCGCATCATGTTCGCCCAGTACGAGCTTGCCAACAACTATAACCGTCCGCACAAAAAATCCGCCCGCGTCGTCGGTGACGTCATCGGTAAGTATCACCCCCACGGCGACTCGGCCGTGTATGATGCTCTGGTGCGCATGGCGCAGGAATTTTCCATGCGCGATCCGTTGGTGGACGGGCAGGGCAACTTTGGTTCCATTGACGGCGACGCCCCGGCGGCCATGCGTTATACTGAAGTGCGCATGTCAAAGCTGGCTCAGGAATTTCTGTCCGACCTTGACAAGAACACGGTGGATTTTCGCCCCAACTACGATAATACCCTGCAGGAACCTACGGTTATGCCGAGCAAGGTTCCCAACCTGCTGCTCAACGGCAGTTCGGGTATTGCCGTTGGCATGGCCACCAACATTCCGCCCCATAACCTTGGGGAGTTGTGCGACGCCCTGCAATTGCTGCTTGATGATCCCCAGTGCAGCATCGACGACTTGATGGAACATGTGAAAGGGCCGGACTTTCCCACCAGCGGCTTTGTCTATGCGGGCAAGGGGCTGTACGACGCCTATCACACCGGGCGCGGCACCGTTAAGGTGCGTGGCCGCATGGAAATCGAAGACCGCAAGAAGGGTTTTCAATCCATTGTCATCAGAGAGATTCCTTACGGGCTCAACAAGTCCACCCTGGTGGAAAAAATCGCGGCCCTGGTCAATGACCGCAAGATAGACGGCATCACCGACCTGCGCGACGAATCCGACCGCAAGGGCATTCGCGTGGTCATCGACCTCAAGCGCGGCACCATCCCGGACATCGTCATCAACGGCCTGTACAAGTTCACGCCGCTGGAAACCAGCTTTGGCATCAATATGCTGGCGGTGGTGGACAATCGCCCGCAACTGCTTAATCTCAAGACTGCGCTTACCTGCTTTATCGATCATCGCCGCGAGGTGGTCATCCGCCGCACCCGCTATGATCTTGAAAAAGCCGAGGCCCGCGCCCATATTCTTGAAGGTCTGCGCGTTGCCATCGACAACATCGACGAGGTGGTGGCCCTTATCCGCGCGTCTGCCAATCCTGAGGAAGCCCGCGCCGCCCTCATGAAGCGCTTTGAGTTTTCCGAGGTTCAGGCCAAGGCCATTCTTGAAATGCGCCTGCAACGCCTCACGGGCCTGCAGCGCGAAGAACTTATGGCCGAATACAAGGATCTTTTGCAGAAGATTGAGTTCTACCGCTCCATTCTCGAAAATTCGGAAGTGCTGCGCAACGAGCTCAGGCGCGAAGTCCGCGAGATTCGCGAAACCTTCGTGACCCCGCGCCGCACCGAAGTGCTGCGCGAGGCCCTGACGGACATTGATATCGAAGACCTCATTCCCGATGAAGAAGTGGTCATCACCCTGTCGCGTCGCGGCTATATGAAGCGCACCGGGCTTGAAAACTATCAGCAGCAGAAGCGCGGCGGCAAGGGCATTGCCGCCCTGCACACCTCTGATGACGACTATGTGCAGGAGTTTTTGAGCACCACCAACCACCAGTATCTCTGCCTCTTTACCAACAAGGGCCGCATGCACCAGCTCAAGGTGCACCAGGTGCCCGAAGGCAGCCGTACGGCCAAGGGCGTGCACATCAACAACCTGCTGCCGCTTGAGGAAAACGAGTGGGTGACCACGGTGCTGGCCCTGCGCGAATTTGCTGAAGACAAGTACTTCTTCTTTGTGACCAAGCGCGGCATGGTCAAGCGCTCCTCGGCGTCCCTGTACGCCCGGTGCCGCAAGACCGGCCTCATGGCCGTGGGCCTGCGCGAGGACGACGAACTGGTGGTGGTGCGTCCCATCCGTGAAGACAGCCATATTGTGCTGGCCACGGCCGACGGCATCGCCATCCGCTTCTCGTGCAGGGACGTGCGGCCCATGGGTCGCGTGGCCACCGGCGTCAAGGGCATAGCCCTGCGCAGGCAGGATTTTGTGGTTGCCGGCGTTATCGTGAAGGAAACGGACCAGACCACAGAGATCATGTCCATTTCCGCCAACGGCTACGGCAAGCGCACCAGCGTGGAGCTTTACCGCCTGCAGTCGCGGGGCGGCAAGGGCATCATCAACTTCAAGGTCACGGGCAAGACCGGGCCTGTGGTTGGGGCCATGCCCGTGCGCGACAATGACGGCCTGATCCTGCTGACCTCGGCCAACAAGATCGTGCGCATCAGCGTGGACGAAGTCCGCACCAAGGGCCGCGCCACCATGGGCGTCATGCTGGTGCGTCTGGACGAAGGCGGCCATGTGGTGGGCTTTGACCGTGTGGACGAAGGCGGGCAGACCGGACGCGACCTCGATGAGGAACTGGACGATGCAACGCCCGTTTTGGCGGTGGAAGGCGCGCAGGCCCCGGCAGGGGACGCCGCTGACACAGCCGGGGATGGCGCCGGAGACGAAGCGCCAAGCCAGCGGGACGAGCCGGAAGATGACGCCTGATAAGGCTTTGCCACATGTTTTTCACTGTTGATGAACAGGGGTTCGGGGGGGCTATTGCGCCCCCCCGGTCGCCGCAGGGCGCTTGGGGGCGGCTTGCGGCACTTGCAGGGCAGGAGGGTGCACGGCGGCTCCGTTTGCGGGGTCTGGCACTGTGCCTGCTCTGGTGCCTGTGTTTCTGGCTTGTGGGCTGTGACGGCCCGGCCCTGAAAGGCGACGACCTTTCCCAGGCGCGGGAGGCTGTTTCGCAACGGCAGTGGTCGCTTGCCGAAAGGCTGCTTGAGCGGTATCTGCGTGAGTCGCAGGACAGTCAGGACGCCGACAGCAGGTGGGAGGCATGGCAGCAGCTGCTTGTGGTGGTCAACGCCGCCGGGCAGGAGCCGCGCGCGAGCCTTGAATATCTTGAAACCATGCAGGAAGAGTATCTGGACGACGACGCCCGCAGCGCCATCATCCTGAAGCGCATGGCTGAAGTGTACGAGGGTCTGCACCGCTATGGGCGCGCCGTGGACATGTGGAGCGCCTATATAGGTCTTGGCGGGCTGAGTGCGCAGCAGGTGCTTGAAGGGCACAGGCGTCTGGCGGCCATGCAGTTCAGTTTGCGGCGGTTTGACGCTGGCGAGGACACCCTGCAGCAATGTCTGGCCCTGCCCCTGCCGGATCATGACAAGATCATGTGCATGTATGATCTGGCTGACCAGAACATGGCACGGGAACGCTGGCAGGAAGTGTCCGGCCTGTCGCAACAGATTCTGGACAGCGATCCTGACCAGAACGTGCGCGGGCTTGCCGGGTATCTGCTGGCGGACGCCCTTGAGCAATTGGGCAGGAATGGCGAGGCATTGAAACAATTTGAACTGGCGCGCGACGCATACCCCAATCCGTCGGTCATCGACAATCGCATTGCGCATCTGCGCAAAAAACTGAAGAAGTAAGGCTTATGATTAAGCACGAATGCGGTGTTTTCGGCATTTATGACCACGACGAGGCTGCCCGTCTGGCCTACTTCGGACTTTACGCCCAGCAGCACCGGGGGCAGGAAAGTGCGGGTATAGTCACTTTTGACAAGGACGGCGTGCACGAACACAAGGGCATGGGCCTTGTGCCCGACGTTTTTACCGAAGCCAGCCTGAAAATGCTCACGGGCCGCAACGCTGTGGGGCATGTGCGCTATTCCACCACGGGCAGTTCTTCAGCCGGTAATGCCCAGCCCTTTCTGACCACCTACAAGGGCAGGGCCATTGCGCTGGCCCACAACGGCAACCTCGTCAATGCCGGACAGTTGCGCGAAGACCTTGAAAACGAAGGGGCCATTTTTTCCACCAGCAACGACACGGAAGTGTTCATGCATCTGCTGGTGCGCGCCCTGCGCCACAACGATTTGCCGGGAGCCGTCAAGGAGGCCTGTTACAGGGTGCGCGGCGCGTACTGCCTGCTGGTCATGATGGACGGCATCCTCGTGGCCGTGCGCGACCCCCACGGTTTTCATCCCCTGGCCCTGGGCCGCATGGACGGCAGCCACGTCTTTGCGTCCGAAACCTGCGCCTTTGACCTGCTGGAGGCGGAGTTCGTCCGCTCGGTGGCGCCGGGTGAAGTGGTGGTGGTTGAGGGCAACAGCATGCGCAGTGAGAGCCTTATTCAGCCCATGCCCAAAAAGCCCGCCCAGTGCATTTTCGAGCTGGTGTATTTCGCCAGGCCCGACTCCTATGTTTTTGACGAGCAGGTCTACCTCTGCCGTAAAAAAATGGGCTGTAATCTGGCCAATGAATCCACGCCGGACGTGGATTTTGTCATGCCCTTTCCCGATTCCGGCATTTATCCCGCCCTGGGCTTTGCCCAGTGTTCGGGCCTGCCCTATGAGCATGCAATGATACGCAACCACTATGTGGGGCGTACCTTTATCCAGCCGTCGCAGAGCATGCGCAGTTTTGGCGTGCGGGTGAAGATCAATCCCGTGCGCGAGATGATTGACGGCAAGCGCATCTGCATCATTGACGACAGCATCGTGCGCGGCACAACCATGATGACACGCGTCAAAAAGCTGCGCGAGCTTGGGGCCAAGGAAGTGCACATACGCATTTCGTCCCCGCCGGTTATTTCGCCCTGCTATTACGGCATTGATTTTTCTTCGCGCGGCGAGCTTATCGCGGCTCAGCACAATCTGGCGGAAATCACGCGCAAGCTGGACGTGGATTCGCTGCATTATCTCAGCATCGAGGGCCTGCTCGGTTCAGTGGCGCAGCCGCAGAATTATTGCATGGCCTGTTTCACGGGGAACTATCCCGTGCCCTGTGAGGACTGCGGCGGCAAGTTTAAGCTTGAAGGCTCCTGCGGTTCACGCTAATTTCTGGCCCCCGGCCTGGAGGCCGAAAAAGCGCCCGACACAGGGCACATTTGAGGAAGACATGAGCATTGCACGCATCAAGGGTTTCGCGGACATGTTTCCGCCGGACAGCGACATATTCACCCGTATGGAAAATACCGGCCGGGATATTTTCAGCCGGTACGGCTTTGTGGAACTGCGCACGCCCATTGTGGAATTTACCGAGCTTTTTCAGCGCTCCATTGGTGAAGAAACCGATGTGGTGCAAAAAGAAATGTATACCTTTCCCGATCGCAAGGGCAGGTCGCTGACCCTGCGGCCAGAGGCCACGGCGGGCGTCATGCGCGCCTATATTGAAAGCGGCCTCGCCAACAGGGAACCGGTAAGCCGCCTTTTCACCACCGGGCCCATGTTCCGCTATGAGCGCCCGCAAAAAGGGCGCATGCGGCAGTTCCACCAGATCAACTGCGAATGCCTCGGTTCGCACAGCCCCTATGCCGACGCCGACCTCATCAGCATGCTGCTGCGCTTTCTGGACGCCCTGGGCCTCAAGGATCTGACCCTCAAGGTCAATTCCCTTGGTTGCGCCGAGTGTCGCCCAAAGTTCAAGGAGGCCCTGCTGGCCTATTTGCAAACCGTGGACAGCGCCGCCCTTTGCCCGGACTGCGCCCGCAGGGTCAACACCAATCCCCTGCGCGTGCTGGACTGCAAGCAGCCCGGCTGCCGCGCCATCACGGACGCGGCCCCCAAGCTGCTGGACTACAACTGCCCGGAGTGTCGCGCCCATTTTGACACGGTGCTGGATCTGCTCGGCGCGGAAAATCTGGCCTATGAGCTTGATCACAGGCTGGTGCGCGGGCTGGACTACTATTGCCGTACCACCTTTGAGGTGGTAAGCGGCAGCATCGGCGCGCAGGCTGCCGTTGCGGGCGGCGGCCGTTATGACGGCCTTGTAAAGAGCCTTGGCGGCCCTGACACACCGGGCGTGGGCTTTGCCGCGGGCATGGAGCGTCTGGCCCTCATGATGGGCGCTGGCGCGGCGCGTCCTGCGGACTTCTACCTTGTGGCCATGGACGCCCAAAGCAGAACGCAGGGTTACGCGCTCGCCCAGAATCTGCGTGGGGCTGGCCTCAGGGGCGAAATGAATTTCAGCGAAGGGGGCTTTAAAAGCCTCATGCGCCAGGCTGGCAAGTCTGGTGCGCGCTACTGCCTTATCATGGGGCCTGATGAAGCGGCCCAGAACACAGTGGTCATAAAAAATCTGGAAAGCGGAGAGCAGACAGCCGTTCCGCAGTCTGAAGCACTTACCTTTTTGCAAACGGGAACCAACTAACATGACTCAAGAAAGCCAGATGGCGGAACAGACGCCCGCGCAGGGCCAGGACGTGCAGCAGGAGCATCAGAAGTACATCGCCGACCTTGGCCAGTGGCATCGCACCCACAATTGCGGTGAACTGACCCTTGCCAATGACGGGCAGGATGTCTGCATCATGGGCTGGGTACAGTACCGGCGCGACCATGGCGGCCTTATCTTTGTGGATCTGCGTGACCGCATGGGCCTTACCCAGGTGGTCTTCAGCCCTGACGCGGCCCCCAAGGCGCACGAAAATGCGCACATCCTGCGTTCGGAATACGTGCTCGCCATCAAGGGCAGGGTGCGTCCACGCCCTGAGGGCATGATCAATCCCAATATGGTGACGGGGCAGATCGAAGTGGTGGCCACGGAATGGAAGTTGCTCAATACCTCCAAAACCCCGCCTTTCGCCATTGAAGACCGCTGCGACGCCGGTGAAAACCTGCGCCTGACCTGGCGCTACCTTGACCTGCGCCGCCCGCGCATGCAGGCCAATCTGCGCCTGCGTCACAAGGTGGCCCAGTGCGTGCGCCGCTATCTGGACGACAACAGCTTTGTGGAGGTGGAAACCCCCATCCTCACCAAGTCCACGCCCGAAGGGGCGCGTGACTTTCTGGTGCCCAGCCGTCTGAATGCCGGGGAATTCTACGCCCTGCCGCAGTCGCCTCAGCTGTTCAAGCAGCTGCTCATGGTGGCCGGTATGGATCGTTACTTCCAGATCGTGCGCTGCTTCCGCGACGAAGACCTGCGAGCCGACCGCCAGCCTGAGTTCACCCAGGTGGACATCGAAATGAGCTTTGCGGACGAGGAAACGGTCATGGGCATGGCTGAAGGCCTTATGGCCCGCGTGTTCAAGGACGTCATGGGCAAGGATATTGCGCTGCCTTTCCCGCGCATGCCCTGGGACGAGGCCATGGCCCGCTACGGCGTGGACAAGCCCGATACCCGCTTTGGCCTTGAACTTGTGAACATTACCGAAATTGTGCGCGGCTCCGGCTTCAAGCTTTTTGCCACTGCGCCCCTGGTCAAGGGCATGAAGGTTCCTGGCGGCGAGGGCATGACCCGCAAGGAAATCGACGCCTTTACCGAGTTTGTCAAAATCTACGGCGCTCAAGGCCTGGCCTGGATCAAGATCAAGGCCGACGAGTGGCAGTCGCCCATTGCCAAGTTCCTTTCCGACGAGGAGCGCAAGGGCATTGCCGAAGCTCTTGACCTCAAGGTGGGCGATATTGTGTTTTTCCAGGCTGGGGATCCGGGCATGGTCAACGCGGCGCTGGGCAACTTGCGCGTGCACCTGGCCCAGCATCTCAAGCTCATTCCAGAGGACAGCTTCAACTTCCTCTGGGTTAAGGACTTTCCCCTGTTTGAGTACAATGATGAAGAAAAGCGCTATGTTGCCTGCCACCATCCCTTCACGGCTCCGGCCCCCGGTCATATGGAACTCATGACCGCCGATCCGGCCAAGGCCCGTGCCCGCGCCTATGATATGGTGCTCAACGGCAGTGAAGTGGGCGGCGGATCCATCCGTATCCATTCGGGCGAGGTGCAGCGTCGCATGTTTGAAGCCCTTGGCTTTACGCCCGATCAGGCCGAAAGCCAGTTCGGCTTCCTCATTCAGGCGTTGGAGCAGGGCGCTCCGCCGCACGGCGGCCTTGCCTTCGGCCTTGACCGCCTTATCATGTTGTTGGCTGGCGCGAGCAGCATCCGTGAC
>RCMY010001126.1_pt1 | contig 25403 bp, 22 predicted proteins | sample 2041341 | NCBI WGS metagenome assembly RCMY01 (sample SAMN09708234, study PRJNA481090) | Marine sediment metagenome, whole genome shotgun sequencing project.
AAGCTAAACTTTATTTAGCGGTTACTTTAGTAAACGATAAATATTAGTTGAGCAGAATCGGGGTTTTACAGTTAGTCAGCTTTCATTAACATAATCCCTCTTAACATAAACAAACTTATGAAAGATTACTAAGTGTTAAACTGGGATAAAGCTAAACTTTATTTAGCGGTTACTTTAGTAAACGATAAATATTAGTTGAGCAGAATCGGGGTTTTACAGTTAGTCAGCTTTCATTACATAATTCCTCTTAACATAAACAAACTTATGAAAGATTACTAAGTGTTAAACCGGGATAAAGCTAAACTTTATTTTCTGTCCCCTTCAAGGAACAAAAAATAATTAGTTAAACAAAATCAAAACACTCCTAAAATCCATTTTTCATAAACACTAGGAAATCTAAGATTTTTTAAAAATATTGTTTTAAATGCCAAATTTTCAATATACCTTCACTTTCAAAATCATGTCTAATCTGCCGATATCCAAATGGGATTTTTCTATTTCTAATGATAAAATTACCATATAAAATAAGAAAGAAACATAGGAGGTAATTATGTTTATAAAAGAATTCATAGAGATTTTATTGGAAGGCGGACTGCTTATATTACTTGCTGCTGCAGGAATGTGCCTTTTTGAAAGAACTCAGGACGAAGAAATTCACGAAGAGGAATGTGAATGTAACAGCGTAAAGAAAACTACTCCATTTTATAACTTTATCATAGAAGATCCTGACAAAATGAAAAAGATCCTCTGATACTATAATAAAAACAGGACAGGATTAAGAATACTCTGATATATTCAATATTATTTATTTTTACAGATTATTACTGTATATTTTTAACATATTTTATAATTACTCTGCTTTCAGGGCTTTTTTGAAATACATAAAAAACTGCCCTAAAAAAGGCAGTCTATATTATATAATCAAGCACATAATTTTCATCATAGTTATTCAAAAGATCTTCAAGAGTTATATTATTCAGCAGATTATTTACTACTTCATCTATTTTTTCATATACCTCTTTACAGACTATTGATACAAAAACTGATTTATCGGCAGTTTCTTCACATTCAGGTATATCTATGGTTTTTTCCAGACATCTTAATATAGTTCCCACAGATATTTCCGACGGTTTACTGGCCAGCTTATATCCCCCGTATGCTCCTCTTGTACTGATGAGCAGTTTTTCCTTATTCAGTATCTGAACTATCTGTTCCAGATATTTTTCAGAAACACCCTGACTGGCTGCTATATTTTTTAATGATATACATCTGCTTTTTGTGCAGTTTCCTGCGAGTTCCATCATAAGATACAGACCGTATCTTCCTTTAGTGGATATTCTCATTTATTATCACCTTTATTTAGTTATATAAAATATATTTATTTACTACGCGAAATATTATATCACATTTTATAATTCATATCAAATTACTAGGATTTTTTTCAATGCATTTATCAATTATATTCTATAATATATATTTTTAAATTGACTTTTTATATACAATCATATAAAATAAATCATACTAAAAAACTATGAATTGAAACAGGAGAGGTTATGGAATTAGATTTTATCTTTATGAAAGAACAGATCCCGTTATTTGTAAAAGCTTCTATACTGACTCTTCAGATAGCTTTACTCGGAATAGCCGGCTCTGTTCTTTTAGGCATAGTAAACAGTATCATACTTTATTACAAAATAAAAATACTTAATAAAGTTGTTGCTGTATATGTAGAGGTTTCAAGAAATACACCGCTGTTAATACAGATTTTCTTTTTATATTTCGGTCTTCCGGCACTCGGCATAAAATTAAGCAACTATACCTGTGCTCTAACCGGAATAATTTTTCTCGGCGGAAGCTATATGACAGAAGCTTTCAGAGCCGGGCTGGAATCCATAGAAAAAGTCCAGATAGAATCCGGACTAAGCATAGGGCTTTCCAGAAGACAGCTTATGCGTTATGTGATATTTCCGCAGGCATTTCGTATTGCACTGCCTGCTACAGGAGCAAACTTTATTTTTCTCTTGAAAGAAACTTCGGTTGTTTCTGCAATTTCCGTGGCAGAGCTTTTATATACTACAAACAGCCTTATTGCGATATATTACAAAACTTATGAAATGCTGTTTTTACTTGTTATTTCATACTTTATCCTTATAGGCCCTCTCTCTTTTATTTTATATATCACAGAAAGAAGGATGAAATATGATTAATTTAGATTACGGCAGTCTTGCTCAGATTTTTTCTGCTTTGCTCGAGGGATTATGGGTTACTTTGAGAATTGCTTTGCTTTCGATAATTTTTTCCGTTATTTTCGGAATCATTCTGGGAATTATTATGAATTCAAAAAATATTCTTGTTCGTGTGATTACCAGAATATATCTTGAATTTTTCAGAATTATACCTGTTATTGTATGGCTTTTTATAGTATTTTTCTGGATCCCTATGGGAACCGGCCTGAATATTACAGGTGAAGGTGCCGCTGTTTTAGTATTTTCCATGTGGGGAAGTGCTGAAATGGGTGATCTTGTGAGGGGAGCAATAGAGTCCCTTCCGAAGATACAGTCTGAGTCGGCTAAATCTATAGGATTGAATAAAATACAGATATACTACTATGTTCTTATACCTCAGGCTTTGAAAAGGGTTATTCCCTCTGCCATAAATCTGAGTACCAGAGTTATTAAGACTACTTCCCTTGTTGTTCTTATAGGAGTAGTTGATGTGGTAAAAAAAGGACAGCAGATAATTGAAAGGACAAAAAGTGCATTCCTTATATATGCTCTGTTATTCTTCATATATTTTATAATTTGCTATCCATTGTCTTATTATTCCAGAAAGCTGGAAAAATCACGAGAAAAATAATATTATTGCGAGGTGAGAACAATTACAGAATCAATATTGGAACTAAGTAATGTTTCAAAATACTATGACAAAAAGAAAGTACTGGACAATATAAGCCTGAAAATAAAAAAAGGCAGTGTTAATGTCATTCTCGGTCCGAGCGGATGCGGAAAAAGCACGCTTCTTCGCTGTCTGAACGGACTTGAACCTATACAGGAAGGAAATATCGTATTTTCAGGAATAAACTTAAATGATAAAAAAATAAAATGGGAAAAAATAAGACAAAGAATAGGCATGGTTTTTCAAAGCTATGATTTGTTTCCTAATATGACTGTCATTGAAAATATACTTCTTGGCCCTCTAAAAGTACAAAAACGTGATAAAAACGAAGTACTGGCTCAGGCTGAGGAACTTTTGGAGAAAGTCGGACTTGCAGACAGAAAAAATTCTTATCCCAAAGAACTGTCAGGCGGTCAGAAACAAAGAATCGCAATTGTAAGAGCACTTTGTATGAATCCGGAAATAATGCTTTTCGATGAAGTAACTGCTGCTCTTGATCCGGAAATGGTAATGGAAGTTCTGGAGGTTATGCTGAATTTAGCAGGACAAGGAATAACAATGGTAATTGTTACTCACGAAATGAGATTTGCCAGAGCAATTGCCGACAAAATTATTTTTATGGATGAAGGAAAAATATGTGAGATGAAAGACCCTGAGACTTTTTTTACAAATCCTGAAACAGAACGTGCAAAATTATTTTTAAATAAATTTACATATATCGAAAATATGAAAAGGAGAGATTAATCATGAAAAAATTATTGTTTTTAAGTCTGATGGTTTTAGTTTTATTTGTATCATGCGGAAACAAAAATACCGATGATAATAATGCAAAAACTAGCGGAGAAATAGAAAAAATTCAAAAAAGAGGAAAACTGGTTGTAGGGGTTTTCACTGACAAACCGCCCTTTGGTTTTATCAATGAAAAAAATGAAAATGACGGCTTTGATATCGCACTGGCAAAACAATTTGCAAAAGATCTTCTTGGTGATGAAAACAAAATAGAATTTGTTCCCGTGGAGGCTGCAAGCAGAGTTCCTTTTCTGCAGTCAGATAAAGTAGATATTATTATGGCTAATATGACTGTTACCCCTGACAGGGAAAAAGTCGTAGATTTTGCAAATCCGTATATGAAAGTCGCTATACAGATCTTGGGAAATGATAAAGATAATATAAAATCTTTAAATGACCTGAAAGGTAAAAAACTAATTGTCAATAAAGGTACAACAGCTGATATATTTTTCACTAAAAATTATCCTGATATAGAGCTTCTTCGTTTTGACCATAATACAGAAGCTTTTCAGGCCCTGAAAGACGGCAGAGGTGTTGCTCTTGCACATGACAGTCTTCTTCTTTATGCATGGGCACAGACTAATCCGGGCTTTACTATAGTTAACGAAAAGCTTGAAGAACCATCTCCTATTGCTCCAGCCGTAAAGAAAGGAAACAATGAGCTGAGAGAGTGGATTAATAATGAACTGACAGAATTAGGAAAACAAAACTATCTTCATAAAATTTATGATGAGAAACTAAAAGATATCTTCGGAGCAGCAGTAAGCTCCCCTGATGAAGTCGTTACTGAGGGTGGTATATTAAAGTAACTCTTTTCAAAATATAATATCTAAGACCTTGATTATTTCAGGGTCTTATTTTTTAGCCCCTTGACAATTAATTCTTTTAATAATAGAATAATATCAGGTTCGCAATATCTGTATCTAAAGGAGTGTAGCTATGAAGAAAAAATATTTCAGTATAATAAGCGGAGCATGGTGCCTTGTTACTTTATTTGGCTTTGCTAATTTTCTGGCTTTTTACTATGCCGGTTATAAATCAAAATCAAAAAAATATATTTTCATCGGGCATATATATTTAATATTAAAACTGGCTTCCGCTGTAATCAAACTAAGCTTTTTCAGTTCGCTGATATCTTTTTTGTCAATAACAGGATATTTTTTCGGAATAATTTTTGCTTTTGCTACAATAAAAGCTTTTTATAAAAGATTGAAGCTTTTGGATTTACTAGGTCCTCTTATATTGAATTCTAAAATAAAAATGATATATACCTTAGATAATCAGGCATTAGATGAATTTGTCAAAGAAAATGAATATTTTTTTGAACAGACGAAACCATTTTCAGATGCTGCAACCAGAAACAACAGTTATTCACAGCCATATGTATCCAAAGCTGATGAAAATGAACCGGCTCCGGAGCTAGCATCTGATATCAGCGATGACACCAATATAGATATTATAGTCAATATTATTGATGAGAGCGGGAATAAAAAAGAAATTCACAGAATGAATATTGATAATATTGATTTAGAAGATTCGATTGATATTACAGATGAAAATGAACCGGCTTCGGAACTGGCATCTGATATCAGCTATGACAGCGATGTAGATATTATTGTCAATATTATTGATGAGCGCGGGAATAAAAAAGAAATCCGCAGAATGAATATTGATAATATTGATTTAGAAGATTCGATTGATATTAGTGATATTACAAAAGAAATTATAAAGAAAGCTGTTACTGATATTGAGAAAGAAATAAAATATGCTTTTGAAGATTCTGAAAATATGGTTACTTTTAGTTCTAAAACTAAAATGAAGAAGAAAAAGTAAATTTATGCTAATATTACAGCTGCTTATTTCCAAGTATAAAATTAAGGCTTTTCATTTTAATAAATTATTTTTAAAAGGAGAATTTATGAGTTCAGAAAATAAAAAATCTATACATGCTTTTTGGGCTATTCTTACAGCCTTTGGTATTTTTAATGCCGTACTTTTTTATTACGCCGGTATAAAATCAAAATCCGGAAAATATATAAAAGTAGGTCATTTTTATTTATTTTTGATTCTTCTTTCGTTTTTCGCAAATTCAAGTATTCCTTTTATTACCAATATTTTAACTTATTTATATTTAGGCGGTTATATTTTTGGACTGGTTTTTGCTCTAAAAACCTTGCCTGCATACAGAAAAAGACTTGCTATGTTGGAATATGCAGACAGCAGTACTTTAAACAGCAAAAAAATATATCTGTTGGATAACCAAAGTCTGGAGAATCTAATAAAAAATAATTCACCTGTTCCTTTGGAAAATAATATAAAAACATCTGTTTTTACTGATTCAAAAAGCTTTGATCCTGTTATTTTCTCGGAAAACAGCGAGGAGGAATATCCAAAATATCTTGGTATAAAAACTAAAATAAATATAGATCCTGAAGAAAAGCTATCTGCTCTTCCTTTTATAACAAAGCAGCTTGTCAGAAAAATTATATTAGAAAGAGAGCTGGGAAGCGGATTCAGAAATACTGATGATCTGCGTAATAAGCTCGGGCTCAGTGATCGTAATGCCAGAATACTTGCACAAAGAATCGACTTCTCATTTAAAAATAAAAAATAAAATATTCTTACTGACAAAGGGGCTTTATGATTGATAATTTTATATTTACAATAAATGCTGTTCTCCCTGTTTTCATAATGATTTCACTGGGTTATATTTTTAAGCGTATAAATCTTATCAATGAAAATTTCATCAGCACTGCCAATAAATTCGTTTATATGGCTGCCATTACGGCATATTTATTTCGTTCCACTGCCAGAACTGATTTTCATGAAATTATGGATTTAAAGTTCATCTTTTTTATTGTTGCAGCAACTTCATTTAGTTTTTTAGCTGTCTGGATCGGAGCTGAATTTTTATTTAAAAATAAGGCTGTTATAGGAACTTTTGTTCAGGGCTCTTTCAGGGGAAATTTTGCTTTCATTGGAATTCCTATGGTTATAAGTATCCTGGGAAGTGAAGATGCGGCAAAAACATCACTCGTAGTTATGTTTGTCGTTCCCATATATAATATTCTTTCTGTTTTCATACTTTCTGTACGTTCCTCAAAAAAGAAAAAACTGAAAATAAAAAGAATACTAATAGATGTTCTGAAAAATCCGCTGATTATATCTATTATGTCCGGTATAGTTTTTTCACTTTTGAATATAAAGATACCGTATCTTCTGGATAAGCCTCTTGAGTCTCTCGGAACTATTTCCACTCCGCTTGCACTTATTGTTATCGGAGGGTCTTTCAGTTTTAGGAGTGCAGGAACAAAATTAAAGCCTGCAGTTTTGGCAGCTTTGTTAAAAACTACTATAATTCCTTCCCTTGTGATATTTTTTGCTGTATTATCAGGTTTTACAGGTGGGGATCTTATTATCATATTTGTTATGGCAGCTGCTCCCACAGCTATCAGTTCATATATTCTCAGCGTTATCATGGACGGGGACAGTGATCTTGCAGCCAGCATTGTTATATTTTCTACAATTATCACAGCTTTTACCAATACTCTGGGAATTTATCTTTTCAAGAGCTTTGGAGTTATATAATTATATTAAACAAAGGGAGTTTTTATGGAAAATAATACATTAAAAGAAACACGAAATTTTAATTTCTGGTTATTATTCTTATTTTTTGGAATTTTCAATAATTTTATATTTTATTATATAGGTATAAGGTCTAAATATCAGAGATATATTCAATTTGGTCACTTTTATACAATTATATGGCTGTTATATATATTCTCACTTATAATTAAAGATCATTCATTTAGCTCTATTATACCTTTAATATATATGTTTTCTTATCCGGCTGGAATATATCTCGGATTTTCTTCAAGAAAATATTATAGTTACCGTCTTATTTTACTTAAAGAAGCAGCTTTTTTAAATTTGATAAATCAAAAAATTACTGTAACTGACAATTACGATCTTTATTATCTGATTAATTCAACAGTTCCCGAGCCGGGTTCTGTTTTTGAATAGCTGATAACACTAATAATATTAAAATAAGGGGTGACATATATGAATACTGAAAATAATAATAATAAAGATAACGATGCTTTGGGGATCCTTTTAATTTTTCTCTCTCTTGGCGGAATTTTTAATTTTATAATATTTTATATATTAGGAGCCAGAGGAAAATATAAGACCAGTACATTATTTGGTCATTTTTACTTCGCTGGTTTTATTCTTTTATCTTTGTTTGAAGTATTTGATAAAATTCTTCATCCGCTGATACTGTTTGTCTATTGTATTTTAATTATTGCATCATATATTATTGGATTTCTTGCAATTTGTGTTTGCTCATATGATGCCTATAAAAGACTTTCATTTTTTAAATACCTTGATGATTTTACTGTTAAAAATAAAGATTTTTACGCTATGAGCAATGAAGAGCTCAAAAACTTTGTTATTGAGCAAAACCCGCAGGCACTAAAAGATGCTGTATCTTCAATTACTGTAAAAGATCCTTCTCTTAATGAAAATAACTCACTTGAAGTAAAAACACAGGTATCCGATAAGCCTAAAATATCAATTAATACTATTAAATATGAAGAATTATCAGCTCTTCCTTTTTTCAATTCAAGTTTTGCAGAAGAAGCTGTTGAAAATAGAAAATCCGGAATTCTCTTTAATAATATGGAAGACCTGAAGGAATTTCTTCATATAGATGATCAATCTGCTGCTACTCTGGAAAATTTAGTGACTTTTAGTACCAAGAAAAAAAAATCAGCTAAAAAAAATACAAATAAATAAAGTAATTATAAAGGGTCTATATCAAAAAAGTTATACCTTCTTGATACAGACCCTGTTATTTTACCATGCTATTTTAAATCCTGCTCTTATGACCTGATTATCATTGCCGTCTGCTATTCCTTTATTATATTCTCCATATAATTTTATTTTATCTTTAAATCCGTATTCTATTCCAAGACCGAGATTCAGATCATTTCTTCCTGTCTCTCTTGAATCTACAGATACTGCATCACTAAATCCTGCAAGATTTATATCTCTGTCTTTATAAGGATTTCCCACTTCATAAGAATATTTTACTTTTGGTATTACTTTAAAGCTTGAAGTATTATTGTTAAATACTGTCATTTCTGATTCCAGTCCAATTTCAGGTCTTACTGAAAAAGCATCTGCTGCTTTTACGTCCATGCTGTATCCGTTTCCTTTTTCTGCATAGCCGTCCTGTGATAAGTAATCCATGCTTATCCCTGCCATTGGTCGTAAATTTACTCTGTCTGTTATATCATAAGTGTATTTCAATTGCGTTTTAGCATTTACAGACCACGAATCAAAATCTCCATTTACTTCTTGGTTTGTATTATCATAAGTTATTTTTCTGCTTGTATCAGTTGACGAGATATTATAACCAAGAGTACTTGTCCATGTCAGTTCATCTGTTATTACCTGTTCTACAGCTCCTTTTATTGTCCATGTATCTGTAGTCTGGTTAGATTTACTGTCATCTCTGTAATCTACATCAGAATTAAGATAGCCGACAAATCCGCCGACAGATGTTTTATCTCCGGCTTTTTTCATTATTCCGGCTGTAAAGCCATAGCTGTCTTCATCATAGCCAAGGGCATTTTCTTTAGTGTCTGCCTTTGTATTTCCGCCAAGAAAATTGAGATAAAATCCCTGATTAACATCTGATTTTTTATCTAATAATTCAAATATCCCATCTTCAAGTATTTTGTTCTGCTGAAGCTGCTGATATGTCAAATTTGCTGTTATACTTTCACCTGTTATTTCTTCCTGTGCTGTTTTGGCTAAAGCTTCTGAAGTCACATTTTTCTTTAATGAATTATACAAAGCATTCTGAATATTATTATTTTCAGAACCTGAATAATTATTTTCAAGTACTTCACCCAAATCTCCGCTGAATACATCGCTAAAATCTTTTCTTTTCATTACCATGCTGTAATTGTCTTCGTCTTTTTCCGCAGAAGCCGTGAATAAATATGAATCTGATACTATACTTCCTGTACCTGTTACATCATTTACTTTTACACTTTTCAAAAGATAGCTGTCTTCTGACGAATCCAGAGTTCCCTCAGCATTTAGATACATATCCCCCTCTAAATTCAGTGTAGAAGCCTCTATCCCTCCTGTTTGTGTATCCAGCACAAATTTCCCTTCACTTTCTACTGTGAATTTTCCAGAACTTGTTATAGTTCCCGCATTTACTAATGTAGATGTACTATCCAGAACATAGGCTCTGCCTCCGGAATTGCTATTGTTTGCCTCTGTACTTACAGTATCTTCATAATCAGTATTTGCCTGAGTTACAGGACTGTTCCCGTCAAGAATTATCTGTGAATTCTGCCCTATTCTTAATGTACTGTTATTTTCTGCTTTTATTCCTATTGCATTCTCTCCATCTATACGTATTATTCCGTTATTTGTAAAATTAGTATTATTTATATATACCCCTGTTTTATTATCACCTGTTAAATGTATGGTTCCATCATTTATTACTATCGGCTGAATATCTGAATAAACCATTTTTGAATATATCCCGTAATTACCTTCATTAGCTATTATTCCTGTTTCTTTATTCACAAAAATCGAGCCTGTTCCTGTTATATATACACCATTATCTGAACTATTCCTAATTTCACCGTAATTATATCCCTGACCTTCATTAGCTATATACATACCATCTGTATCAGTATTTGATATAAGCCCTTTATTTTCTGCTCTTCCTCCTTCCAGTACATAAATTCCTATTGATCCGGTATTAGATATAATCCCAGTCTCTTCATTTATAAAAACAGAGCCTGCATCTATTACATATGCACCATAACCTGAGGTATTGCTTATCTCTCCGTAGTTATATCCACGGCTGTTATTGGTTATAAATACACCAGTTTTTCCATTATTTGATATAACTCCTTTATTTTCTACTGTTCCTCCAAAAGTCACATAAATTCCTCCTGTTCCTGCATTTGATATAACCCCTGTTTCTTCATTCACAAATCTGGAACCAGCACCATTTATATATACACCATTACCCGATGTGTTTCTTATTTCTCCAAAATTTCGACCCTGCCCCTGACTTTCCACATACATGCCCCCTATTCCGTTATTAGCTATTATTCCTTTATTTATACCTTTTGCAGAAGAGCTTATATGTATACCATCTTTTCCATTATTTGATATAATTCCTGTTTCTTCATTTATAAAAACAGAATCAGAACCAGCCACATATGCACCATTATTAGAATTATTTTTTATCTCTCCATAATTGTAACCCTGACTGCTGTCTACTGTAAACATACCATATAATCCGCTATTTTCTATTCTCCCATAATTTAATGTTTTGCTTCCTGATTCTGAATACATTCCTATATCACCTGTGTTCTGTATTATTCCAGTTTCACTGTTTATTCCTTCACTGCCTGAAACTGCATGTATTCCACTATTACCGTCATTTTTTATTATACCGTCATTTTGAGCTGTACTTCCTGTACCATCAACATACATTCCATAATCAGTTCCGTTATTTATAACCCCATTTTTTGTATTTACAATCGTTCCGCCGTTTTTTGCTATCATTCCATATGCTTTTTCATTACTGACAATCCCGAAATTTTCTGCTGTGCTCCTGTTACCTTCTGTATATATTCCATAATCACCGGTATTTTCTATTATTCCTTCTGCATTATTTACAGTTTTCGCTCCGTTTCCAGCATACAAGCCGTAATTCCCCGTATTTTTTACTGTTCCATTATTTTCAAAAACAGACTCACTGCCTAGAGCATATATACCAAAATCATCATTATTCTCTATCACTCCGCTGTTAACAGCCTCGCCATTACTAATGTATAACCCGAATTTTCCGCTGTTTGCTATAATACCGTTATTCTCTGCTTTAGTTCCTACATTAAGAAAAATTCCATAATTCCCTTCATTCTCTATTTTCCCTGCAAAATAATTATTCAGTACAGTTCCGGAATCTTCCAGATATATCCCGTAATCTCCTGTATTATTAATTGTTCCTTCATTTGACATTGCAGCACCGGACTGAAGAAGCACCCCGCCTCTGTTCCCGCCTATTGTTCCTTCATTTATAAAATTTGCATTTTTTACTATTTCTGCTGAAAAATTCTTAGCCTCATTATTTGTATAATATGATTCTATAATATATTTATTTGCTACACTTGTATTATCATCAGTTACCCATAAAGCTGAACTGTCATTTCCCGCAATGTTTTCCGTAGTTTCATAGTTCAGTCTACTTCCCAAAACTGTTTTTTCTGCTTTAACTATTCCATTTTCTTTAACCACGGTTATTTTTTCTATTTTATCTTCTGAAGTATCAGAATCTGTAGAGTTATCAGATGATTCACCAGAATCTTCAGTATTATCAGACAAATTTTCTGTTTCATTACTGTTATCATTTTCATTGCTATTTGAAGCATCAGGTATTTCTGGAATTCTTATTTCGTTTTCACTGCTTGTATCAGATGATTTTTTTACCTTTTTATTTTTATCAGATATTTTATATTCTGTCCCTAAAATAATGAATTCGTTTTCCTCTTTTACCTCTTTGGCCATAGAAACGGAATTTATTGCCAATAGTAAAAAGATCGTATTCATCAGTTTTTTTGGTTTTTCTTTCATTTAAACTCACTTCCTGTTTTTATTCATACAGCAATCTTTAATATATTACTGTCTTATATTTTAATTATAACACTCGTAATTCAGCATAGCAACTTAATTATACAAAAAACAATCATATAGAAATTTTTCATTAATTTTAATGTTACGATTCTGTTACATTAAAATAATTTTCTAAGATTTGCAATATTTGCAAGATATTTTAAAACACTTTAAAATAAAAAGATCATGAGTATTATTATATATCTCATAATCTTTATATATTTTTTTATAAATCTTTATTTAAATAATAAATTATTTTTCAAACGGAAACCAGCCGTCTGTATTTTCTATCTGCTTATATAAAGCATCGGGTATAACCAATTTATCTTTAGAACCACAGCTCATTTTTACAGCTATTTCATTCTCATGGTCTTCTTCTGCCTTTTTTACCCAGTCAGGCTCCATTATCAGTTCTCTCCCCAGTGCTATCATATCTGCACCATCATTAACTATTTTCAGGGCCTCATCCGGCGTATGAATACCTCCCACAGCTACTACCGGTACTCTTCCGTTAACTTTATCAATTATCATTTCTACCATTGACTTATCGTACCCTGAACCCATGCTCGGCTTAGCATGTACATCCTGAAGAGATATATGGATATAATCCAGCTCTTTGCTTATCAGATTTTCTACTAAAACCAGCGTATCTTCTATTCTTATTCCCGGTGTCTCTATTTCTTCAGGTGAAAATCTGTAACCTACAATAAAATCTTTTTTCCCGTATTCTTCTGCTACTCTTTTTACTTTATCTATTACTTTCATCGGGAAAAGCATTCTTTTCTGTATATCTCCGCCCCATCTGTCAGTTCTTCTGTTTGAGTGCGGTGAAAAAAACTGCTGTATCAGATAAGTATTGGCTCCGTGTATTTCCACGCCGTCAAAACCTGTATCTATAGCTTTTTTAGTTGCCTTTCCAAAATCTTCTATAATTCTGTCTATTTCCGCTTCGTGTAATTCACGCGGAATTACATCAGGAGTTCTGGGACTTGGTATATTTCCGGCACTTACTGCCTGACCGCCGGGAATCAAAGCCGGCACAGCCATTCTTCCCCCGTGATGTATCTGCAATATAGCTTTTGTTCCTTCATTTCTGATTATTTCAGACAGCTTTTTCAAATTCTCATCTGCATTTTCTGCAAATGCCGTAAACTGCCCGGGAAATGCTATTCCGTCAAGAGAAACTCCTATACATGCAGTAATGAGCATTCCTAATCCTTTTGCTCTTCTTTTATAATATTTAAGCTCCTGTTCGGAAACCGTTCCGTCAGAATTTCCGGAAAATGTTGTCATTGGTGCCATTACTATTCTGTTCCGCACTTCTGCACCATTCTTTAAAGTTATTGGAATAAATAGATTTTTATACTTTTCTTTCATTATAATTACCCTCACTTTCCAAATTAATTTGTTTATACAATTATAAGTCATTATAACAGATATATGGAAAATAAGGAAGTAAAAAATAAAAAGATTAAGCATATAAACCAGATCTTATGTGTAATCAACCAATATTGTGATTATATGGAATCTTTTGATAGACTGTTGTGTTCTAAGATAGTTATATTAATAGCGTGATTTATTTGTTGATGATAAAAAATATAAAATACATTTACATTCTAAGATAGTTATATTAATAGTTGCCTAACTCTAACCTAACTGTTCCATTTGAGGATATTTACATTCTAAGATAGTTATATTAATAGCCTTGTATGAAAAAGACCTCTATTTATTATACCTTAAATAAACATTTCTGTCGATCACTTTTTTTCGTCTGCCAAAACTACGACATAATTATGTCATAGTTTATCAAATTATGTACTCTAATACTTATAAAATATAAAATTGTCGATCTCCGGTATTTTGCTCCTTACCAGAGATCGACAGATTATCTATTATTTTAAACAATATTATTTATTAATTCCAAAGTTAGAAAATCCGTAGATTTTAGATTCAAATCTGCATCAGATAAAATTTCAAAATCTCCAATCCCTATTGAAAAAATATCCGCATCATTAATAGCCTGAATTCCGGCATAGGAATCTTCTATTCCCACACACTCTGACACTTCTAGTCCCAACAGTTCAGCACCTTTCAGAAAAATGTCCGGAAACGGCTTTGCTCGTACAGAGCCCGGCTCCGCTATATTATCAAAATATTCATATAATCCGGTTTTTTTCAAAATCAGGGGTGCATTTTTGGAAGCAGAAGCTAAAGCAAGCTTATACCCGTTCTTTTTTAACTCAGATATAAAACTCTCTATTCCCGGCAGAATACTTTCTTTATTTAATTTTTCCAGCAATTCCAGATATCTGTCATTCTTTTCCTTCATCAGTCTTTCTTTTTCCTCTTCTTCCAAAGCTACATTGCCAAACTCAAGTATTTTTTGAAGTGAATTATATCTGTCAATTCCTTTTAGATTTTCGTTGAATTCTTCATCTATCTCTATCCCCAGCTTATCTGCTGTTTCTTTCCATGCAAGATAATGAAACGGTGCTGTATCTACTATAACTCCATCAAGATCAAATATTACTCCTTTTTTCATCTTTTATTTCTCTCTTTCTAAAAACAGCTCGGCGAACTGTCATTTTTCTTTTAGTTATTTTAATTATAAAGCTTTTTGCTAATATAAAACTCTTAGATAATCTTTTAATTCATACTTTTGCTTATTAACAAATATTTCCAGAATGTCATTACTTTCTGAAAATAATTCTACAGATTTTTTATCTATTTTTATCCTAAATGCTTTTTTTCTAAAAACCAGAGGAAATTCAAGTTTTCCCCAGTTATCAGGAAGTACAGGCTCTATATTCAGCATTCCGTCATTTTCACTTATTCCCCCAAAGCCCTTTATACATGTGAGCCATACAGCACCAAGAGAGGCAGCATGTATTCCGTCATCCGAAGAATGCGGATTTGGACCGAGATCTATAAGACAGGCTTTTTGAAAACACTTGTAAGCAGTTTCCTTTTCTCCGAAATATAAAGCTGTTATTGCATGGATAGCCATACTCAGCGATGAATCATGAATTGTTTTGCTTTCATAATAATTCCAGTTTTTTCTGATAATATCCATATCGAATTTCTCTTTAAACAAGTATAAAAACATCACAAGATCTGCCTGTTTTAATACCTGCATATCCACTACCTCATCACGTGTATAATCTTTTAGTATCCCCTGTTTTGAATCACTGCCCGCATATCTGCTTATATCTATTATTTTTTTTGAAAGAAAAGTATCATCCTGAGGAATTATACCCGTTTCATCAGGCTCAGGGAGATAGATATTCGCGGCAAAATTCCTGAATAATAGTATTTTTTCTTCTAAGCCGAGTTTTTCAGCCAGCTTCAAATATATTTCATCTTTTTTATTCTCAAAGCTTTCTAATAATTTTACAGTTTCAGAAACTGTATATTCTGCCATATAATTAGTATACGTATTATTATCAATATGCTCTGTATACTCATCAGGCCCTATTACATCCTTTATTACATATTTACCTGTTTTAGAATTGATCTCTGCTCTGCTTACCCAGAATTCAGCACATTCAGCCAGTATTTCCAAACCTGCATTTTTCATAAATTCTGTATCCCCTGTTATATGAAAGTATTCTATGACTGCATAGGCTATGTCTGCCACTATATGTATCTCTTTTTCCGCAGACCATACTCTGTTTGCTTTTCCTGTTTTTATATTCATTGCTGCAAATTCAGGTGTTTCTTCTTTTCCGTCAAAAGCACTTTCCCAAGGAAATAATGCCCCTCTGTAGTTTTTGGAAGCTGCTTTTTTACGTGCTTCATCAAGATTTCCATATCTGTACTCCAAAAGCTGTTTTGCTGTTTCAGGGTTAGTGTAAAGAAAAAACGGAAGCATAAATATTTCTGTATCCCAAAAAACGTGCCCTTTATATCCTTCGCCAGTCAAACCCTTTGCTCCTATGCTGAATCTGTTATCATGAATCGGAGTCATAATCTGCATATGGTATAATGAAAAATTTACTGCAAAATTATCGAATTCATCACTGCTTTCTATATTAATTTCGCTTTTTTCCCAAAAATTATTCCAGCTTTTCGAGCTGCTATGAAACAGCTCGTTATATCTGCTGTCTTTCAGTTCTCTTATCTTATCCAGAGAATATTCTCCGATATTAATATCTTTATTAATAAATTCCTTATCAATAGATGTATAAACCAAAGAAATTTTTTCCATTTCTAAAATTTCTTTTTTCTTTATAACTCCTATGATTTCTGCCAGAAGCTTTCGCCGTTCTATTGTAAAAGACTTCTCTAAAGCCGGATTTATATGCAAAAATGTATTAAGATACATATCTATATTGCTTTCAGTTGTCCTCTGTACATATTGGATAAATTTATCATCATACACTCTCTTCTCAATTTCATGAAAATGCTGTACGCCTGAATTAGTCTGTCTTCCGTCAACGCCGGTTTTTATTTTTACATTACTGTCTTCATCAAGAGCCACTATACTCACTTTCGAACATACAAGATGCCTGTTTTCCAAGGATACAAAACGTCTGAAAATCATTTTAAATTTCTTATTTCCTGTATTTTCCCATATAAGCTCTCTTTGCAGTTCTCCTGTTTTCATATCAATAGTAAAATTATATTCATGTATTTTCCCTTTCAAAAGACTGAATCTTTCATTATCAATAATTATTTCAAATGCTGTTATATCAGCAACATTAGGAAGCTCAGCAACTTCATTCAGACCCGCCCTGTTATAAGTTCCGGCTATAAAAAAGCCCCGGCACTGACCGGCATATTCTTCCTCAAATCCTGCTCTGATTCCCATATAACCATTTCCCAAAGTCATCAATGCCTCATGCTTTCCTGATGTTTTTTCTGAAAATACATTCTCTTCTATTCTCCATTTATCTATCATAGCTCTATCTCTTTTCCTGTTTCGGCTGAAGTATACAGAGCTTCCACCAGCCTTTGAATTTCATAACCCTCTTCTGCGTTTGTAATAAGGGCATTTTTATCTCCCTTACACGCATTTATAAAGTCTCTTACACTTTTTTCCTGCTTATCTTCAGCTGCCAAAACGGCTTTTTTTATATCAGTCAGTTCACCGTTTGCCTCTGTATATATTTCCATATCTGCAAGATTCATTCCGCCCTCTGTCCCAAACAGCTCGACATTCATTATTGTGTTTTTTTCTTTTATGTTCAGGGCAAATGATGTTTCCAGATTCCAGACACTGCCGTTTTCAAATTTTATATAACCTGTAAGAAAATCCTCCACTTGAAATTTTTCTGGATTCCATTCACCTAAAGTCCCTTTATTTTTCATATTTCCTATTTTAGTATATGAAAAAGCAGAAACTGATTTTATTTTCGGAAATCCTGCGAGATATAATGCTGCATCAAGCATATGAACCCCGAGATCAATGAGCGGACCTCCTCCCTGCAGCTCTTTATTAGTAAAAACTCCCCATCCGGGAATTCCTCTTCTTCTCAGAGCCTTTATCCTGCCGTAATAAATATCTCCAAGCTGTCCTGAATCCACTGATTTTTTCATATATTCCACATCCGCAGAGTGTCTGTGGTGAAAGTTATAAGCAAGAACCCTGTTTTTTTCCTTTGACAGATTAAGCATTTCCAATGCTTCTTTTGCCTTTATCCCCGGCGGCTTTTCACAAAAAACACTGCAGTTATTTTTTAGTGCAAGCATCACATTCTCATAATGAAATTTATTAGGAGTGCATATACTTGCAATATCTAAGTCCAGAGCCTCAAACATCTCTTTTGCAGAGGAAAAATAATACGGGATATTATATTTTTCTGCTATTGCACGAGCCTTTTCAGGAATAGTATCTACGATTGCCGTTACTTCCACTTCTTCCGGATATTTTTGATAATTTGCTATATGTACCGTTTCTGCTATCTGTCCCGCTCCTATTATTCCGGTTTTTAATTTAGACATAAAAATCTCCTATTCACAGCTTTTTAGATATTCCAGTGATTTCTGATATTCTTTTTCAGGATTTTCACCCCTTATTCTGCATTCATACACTACATATCCCTCATAATTTATATCTTTCAGAGTCTTAAACAGCTTTTTAAAATCCATGCTTCCCGATCCCGGCTGAAATCTGTGGTTTTCCGCAATATGTATATGTTTTACCTTATCCTTATTATCTATAAGTGACTGAAACATATTATCCTCATCTATGTTCATATGATATGCATCAGCTATTAATTTTACATTCTGAAATTTTCCTTCTTCTATTATGCTTCTTGCTGCTGCAAGAGTATTTATCATATGATCCTGATATCTGTTAAGAGGCTCAAGAAATATGACAGTATTTGTTTCTCCTGCCTTTTTATCCAATATTTTTAATGAATCCAGTATTGCCTTTCTGTCTCCCTCTGCACTTCTCGGAGACTGCATCGGAGGCAGTCTGAAAGTAAACATTCCCCATGCTGCCGGAACTACAATCCCTTCTCCTCCTATCTCCTGCAGGGCTTCCAGTATTTTTTGTATATCCTCTATCCCGTTTAATCTTCTTTCTTCTATAAAATCGCCTATCCAGCCTCTGTATCCTCCGCATGCACTTACTACGGGAAGTCCGGTTTCCTTTATGGCTTCTTTTACTTCATCAAGATTATTAAGCAATAATGCTCCGTCTATTTCATAACCGTCAAACCCCATATCCTTTACTTTTTGAAATCTTTCTTTCAGATCTCTCGGCAAAAAAGCCTGATCCTGTGTACAAATTTTAAACATCTTGTTTCCCTCCTACTATTATTCCCATTTTTATGCTTAAATCGGGATGCTGGTCAACATATTTTTCATATGCTTCTGCTGAATCCGCAAAATTTACTACCGGATCTATAATATCTTCACAGTCAATATAATTACTCATCAATAGATTCCAGCATGTATCCTCTATTCTTTTTCTGTTCCATCTTGGATAATCAGGGTTTGGTTCATTTGATGCTCTTGAAAATACTATTTTTGCATTGCTGAAATGTGCCTCACGTCCAAAATTCAAACCTTCGGGAAACGGCTTTGCAAAAGCTACATATGATATTGTTCCTCCGTAAGCTATTCCCTTTAATGCAGCCTGAAGAGCCTGTGCACTTCCGCTCGTTTCTATGACAGAATCCGCTCCCATCTTGTTTGTTGCTTTTTTTATTTCCAATCCTACATCACATGCTGTAGGATCATAACAATAATCAGCCCCGTATTTTTTTGCTATATCTCTTCTTATTTTTATGGGGTCTACACCTATTACTATTCCGGCTCCTGCTTTTTTAGCAAGCTGTATTAATATCTGTCCTATTGCTCCGAGACCTATTATTACCACATAATCCCCGGCTCTTACATTAGCATCACGAAAACCGCTCATGGCAAACTGTGCCGGATCATAGCAGACTGCATTTTTCCATGATACTCCTTCGGGAAGCTTTCTTAATTTATAGTTATCCACCGCATTTACTATCTGTGTTTCTCTTATAGGACCATATGAACATACAGTATCCCCTATTTCATATTCTGTAACATTCTTGCCCTTTTCAGTAATTTTCCCTACAAACATATTACCAAGGTTAAATTCCCCAAATACTACACCTCTTGCTTCATCATCACCCCTTTTTTTGAAAATCTGCCATTCAGGATCATAGTCTTCATCTATAAAAGGACTAAGTCCCCTGAAATCCACTACCTCTGTACCATGCTTCGGCGAAGCAAATTCCACTTTTACCTTTACTTCGTTGTCTGCCGTTTCTCTGTCTTCATAATCCAGTAATTCAGCCTTTCTGGGTGCTGTAGCAATTAATGCCTTCATGATTTTTTCCTCCTGTTTGTTATCTTATAAAATTTGTTTTTTGTATTTATTAAGCCAGTGAATGTTATCCCTTTACTCCGCCGGCTACCATATTTCCCCTTATGAATTTTTCCGATACAGCATACATTATTACTACCGGAAGTGCTGTTACTAATGATGCTGCCATCATTCTTCCCCAAATATAATCAGGTGTATTAAATAATGCATTAAGCCCTATAGGCAGTGTAAAATATTCCGGTGATGATATGAATACCACTGCAAATAAATAATCATTCCATGCAATCATAAAACAATATATAAATACAGATGCAATCCCTGCAAGGGAAAGTGGTATTATTATTTTGAAAATAATCTGTATTCTGTTCAGCCCGTCTATCATTCCGGCTTCTTCCAGATCCTTAGGTATTGTATCAAAGTAACTTTTCAGCATATAAATTGATGTCGGCAGTGTCTGTACCACCAATGTTATTACCAATGCTGTCTTCGTATCATGCAGCCCGAGCTTTGACATTATTCTGAACAACGGTACCACCAGAAGAATTCCCGAAAACATATAGACAGTATAAAAGCTGTCATTTATAACTGTTTTTCCCATGAAATTCAGCTTTGACAAACTGTATCCTCCGAAAATTCCCGCAGCTACAGATATTATTGCTGTAAATACCGCCACATAAAGACTGTTCTTAAAATAATTCAGAAACGGAAATATTTTCGGGTTAAATATATCTCTGTAATGTTCAAATGTTATATTTTTGGGTATTATAGTCGGCGGATACTGTATTGCTTCTTTCGCACCTTTTAGAGACGTAGACAGCATAATTATAAAAGGAAATAAAATTATAAAAAGCATAAATACCAGTGATACATAAAACACTATTTTATTAATTCTTCTCGCTGTTTTACTGTTTCTGTTCATTTATATCCACCTTCTTTCTTATAAATATTATAAATGAGAATATTATTACAAAGAGCAGTATGGAAATTGCCGCCGCTTTACCGAGATCATTTCTTGCAAAGGCCATTTCATATAGATATACTCCCAGTATATTTACTTTTTTGGTCAGCAGATATACATCCGCAAACATATAAAATACCCAGATGGTTCTCAGCGTTATTACTACCATAAGCACAGGCTTTATACACGGAATGGTAATGGCCAGAAACTGCTGCCATTTATTTGCCCCGTCTATTTCCGCCGCTTCATACAGTGTACTGTCCAATGTCTGTAATATCGCCAGAAATGATAAAAATGCATACGGGAAAAATTTCCATACTGAAAATAATACTACCAGTATAAAGGCACTTGTGGGATTATCAAACCATAGCGGCGCCTCTTTCAAAATATGCAGTTTATCTACAAGAATATAATTTATGATTCCATATATATTATTAAACATATATTTCCATGCAAATACCAGAGATATTGAAGGAACTATATAAGGAAGTATTATCAATGATCTTGCTGTTCCTTTAAATTTGAAGTTTCTGTTTACAAAAATGGCTGCTCCTAATCCTACCACAGTACTTCCCGCTACGGAAAAAAATGTATACAAAATAGTAAGAAGCAGTGATTTATAAAAATTTACATCTGTTATAACCGTAGAATAATTTTTTATTCCCACTAATTTAGGTGTCAGTCTTGGATTTAAAGGAATTTTTTGAAAACTTATTATAAAGTTATAGATCATAGGATAACCTATCAAAAGAACTATTAATAATATGCTTGGAGCAAGAAGTGCCACAGCCAGCTTTGTATCCTTATAAACTTTATGTTTTTTCATAATTTTCTCCTATTTTTTTATTTATTGCCGCTGTTTTTATATAAACACAGAACTAGTGCTGTGACCTGTTTATTTTTAATTAAACTGTCAGGTTCACAACACTATTATAAACTGTAAATTTTATCATAATTCTGTTATTTTTTATTGTACAATTTCAGCTATCTGCTCCTGTGCTGCTTTCATACCTGCAGCTATATCCTTATTATTTATCACTATTTCATTAATCATTCCGCCTATAATTCCTGCATTGGTAATATCTCCCATTACTATGAAATTTTTCCCGTCCACTACACCAAACATCTGAAGGTTATTAAATGAAGATGTCAAATCACTGCTGAATGCCGAAAATGTTTTTATTACTTCGTTAGATGTATATTCAGAACTCGTAGCTACAGATTTTATTACAGGCTGTAATCCGCCCGGAGACATAAGTATCCATTTTGCATTAGACTGATCTTTTAACATAAATGCTACAAATTTTTCTGCTGCTGCCTTTTGATTATCATCAAGACCATTTGTAATAGTAAGTGCAGAAACTACCCCGAAAGCCGCTCCCTGTTTTTTTGTAGGAACAGCGTACCCAAGATCATCTGTTATTCCTTCTTTATATGCAGCCGGAAGTATATAAGTAGAATAAATCACCATAGGAGCCGATCCGTTTAAAAACGCATCCTTTACCTGTGATACGTCATTTGATCCGGGCATTGTATATTTTGCAAGCTCCTGGTAATATTCTATAGCTTCTTTCATTTCAGGAGTGTCAAGGGCTGCTTTTCCTTCTCCGTTCAGTACATTTGCCCCGTTTGATAATGCAAACTGTGAAAATACCTGTTCTGTCATTACACTTTTTGCAGTAGCAAGTGCTATCCCGTATTTTTTATTCGCAGGATCATTGAATGCTTTGGCTGCTGCCAGAATATCTTCCCATGTTTCAGGCTCTTTTAGTCCTTTTTCCTGAAAGGCTTTTTTGTTATACCATACACCCTGAACCCATCCGCTGATGGGAACAGCTGCATAATTAGCCCCGTCTTCTGTCTTTAATACTCTTAATGCGCCGTCATAAAAACTGTCAGCACCTTTATCCTGTATTACTTTATTTACTGCCTCATAATCTACAAACTCATTTTTAGCCATTACTTTTGCATAATCATTGCTCACTTCTATTATTGCCGGAAGTTTTCCGCTTGATCCGAGTGTAGTTACTTTAGTCTGGTAAGAGTCTTCATCTACTGGTATTTGTTTTATTTTTATATCCGGATTTTCTTTCTCAAATTCTGCTATTATTTCATTTATCTGATCAAGTCTTTCCTGTTCCACCATTGAATGCATAAATTCTACAGTTACCTGCCCGCCGGCTGCTGCACCTGTTCCAGATGTTCCTGCATTATCTTTTTTTCCGCAGGCAGTCAGAAAAATAATTCCAGTAATTAAAATCATTAACCTCATACTTATTTTTTTCATAATCTCTCTCCTTTATCTAAATATTATTTAATTTCCAGCCATGTAAATCCATAAGGTGCAAGCCTGACATGATTTTCATCAGTCAGAGAATTTTCAGCGATCACTGTACGGTTTATTTCATAAGGAATTTTCAATGTGATCTCTTTATCTGAAATATTATTGATAATCAGAATTTTTTCCTCTTTATCCACAGATATTCTGATAAAAGAAAATACCTCACTGCCAAAATTCTGAATTATTTGTTCCGCATCAGGATTAAAAGCTTTTTCGGCCTTTCTTGCTTTTATCAGTTCTTTTAGACGGTTATAAATTCTGCTTCTGATTCCGTTTTTATTTTCCAGTTCCGAAGTAATTTTTCCATATTCCAGCTTTTCCCTGTTTATTGTACGATTCATTCCAGTAATTTTTACCCCCTCATGGTAATTCTCGGAACCGAGTATACTATGTACATATATTGCGGGCACTCCCCTAAATGCAAGTAAAACAGCCTGTGCATTTAAAAATTTTCCTGTTTTCATCTCATCAGTATCATTCTTTCTTGATACTGCATTTATGTATGAAGAATTTATTTCGTAAGGGCTTAATGTACCATCTGTATTTTTTTTATAAGAAACCAATGCACCTTCTTTTTCAAGATTTCTTACCATTTCCAGAATTTCTTTTTCTTCAATAATACCTCTTACAGGATTTATCCCTATTCCGTCATGTGAAGCAAGAAAATTAAAATATGTCACTTCATTACCCGGAACTTCCAGATTTGAAGCCCATCTGCTGATTGCCGAACTGTCCCCGTGCATAAATGTGTAAATCACCAGCGGAGGAAGCGGAAACTGATATACCATCTGTGCTTCATCTCTTCCGTTTCCAAAATATGAAATATTATCTTTATGAGGAACATTTGTCTCAGTTATTATTACAGTTCCCGGATCAGTTTGTTCCGCTGCATCCCTGAAAAGCTTTATTATTTCATGTGTCTTTTCATGGTGTATGCAGGTAGTCCCCGCTTCCTTCCACATAAATCCCACAGCATCCAGTCTTATCCAGTCTGCACCTTTTTCCAGATAAAAGAGTAATACATCAAGCATTTTTACCAGAACCTCAGGATTTTCGAAATTCAAATCTATCTGATCATCACTAAATGTCGTCCAGATATATTTTTTACCGCAGGCAGTATCAAATTCCGAAAGCAGCGGAAGCGTTCTGGGTCTTGTAACCAGACTAAGATCAGTATTTTTATCTATTGCTATGAAAAAATTATCATACTCGGGATTACATTTCAGATATTCCTGAAACCACTCACTTTTCGCAGATATATGATTGCATACAAAATCAAACATTAATCTGAAATTCTTCCTGATTTTTTCTATATCAGCCCAATCTCCCATATTTTCATGTATTTTTTTATAATCAATTACAGAAAATCCGTCATCTGATGAATATGGAAAAAATGGAAGAAAATGTACCAGTTCAAATACATTTTTAAAATATTTCTCTGAAAAGTCATCAAATGTTTTCAGTGTTTTTTCGCCTGTTTTGTATATCTGGTCTCCGTATGTTATCAAAACTACATCCTTTTCATCCCATTTCACTTTTTTCTGATCCTTTTGTTTTTTCCGGGCATTATTTATCATGGTTTCTATTATTTCTGTATATTTTCCGGCTGTTTCTTCTCCGTACACTTTTATCAGTCTTTCTCTAATCGTCGCTGCCAATTTAATAAGCTCCCTTCTGTTTAAATATTTTAATTTTCTATAAACTTATTTTTTTAAGTATGATATTTAGAGTACCTTTTCAGTATCTATATCAAATAAATGACATTTTTCCATATCTATCTTAAATATTCCGCTGTCCTTCAGGCTCAGACTTTCATCCTGATTCAGTGTCAGTCTTGCCGTTATCTGATTTCCCTCACTCTCAAAATACACTATCTCTTCATTTCCCATCTGTTCTTT
>RCMY010001127.1_pt1 | contig 25382 bp, 20 predicted proteins | sample 2041341 | NCBI WGS metagenome assembly RCMY01 (sample SAMN09708234, study PRJNA481090) | Marine sediment metagenome, whole genome shotgun sequencing project.
CCCGGCCGCGTGTGGTGGTGCCGTCACCGTCCACCGGCCGAGCGCCGAATCGTAGTAAAGGTCAGGCCCGGGAACACCACCAAAGGTGATCGACGTAACAGTGGTCGTGCCGCCTGTTGACACCACCATGGGAACTGCTGAACCTTTCGGTGGACCACCGGTACCCAACTGCCCGTGATCGTTGCGTCCCCAGGCGTAGGTGTGGCCATTGTCACCAATCGCCACCGAAAACTCTCCGCCGACAGCAACACTCGTAAAAGTCACCCCGCGAAGCATCCGCCGCTGAGAGCGTGGGCGCACCGAAAAGCCTTGTGGCATGCAAACCGTCCCCTACATGAAATCTGACAGGTGGAGACGGTGGTGCGAGGTCTTTCAGACACAGCCCGTGCCGACATGCACGAAACCGACTCTCCGAGTGCGTATTGGTTCTGGTGCGGATCTTGTATGCGGGAAACACTGTACGTCGCGTGAACGGCAGCGACGGGAGTCCGGCACTTGGCCAGCTTTCCCGTTGCGTTCTACTCCTTCAACAAAAGGCGTGCGGTCTCCGCGTAATCGCCGACGATCAGGGGGCGCGGGCCCGGTGGTGAGTTGTCCGGCGGGGAAGTGTCGCTCGCCAGATCCCTGCTGTGAGTTCGGCGGATTCAGCCGCGAACCACTTACTCGACCGCGCACGTCCCCGTATCGTTAAGCGCAACCCTAGGCCGCCGCACGCTTGGCGTCGCGGACCACCGGGCGCGAACGAATCGAGGGGTGCAAGATGCACAGGAAACGCGTCGTCCTCCTCACCATCACGCTAGTCGCCCTCGCGTTGCTTGTCTTCGTGCTGCTGTTTTCCCAGAAGGATGGCTCTGCGGACCGTTCCCCGGCAGCGTCGCCGTTCAGCCCCCAGCCGGAGGGTCGCGCCCTCGTGTGGAGTGACGAATTCGATGGACCGGCGGGCTCGCCGCCCAACCCCGACTACTGGACCAACGAGGTCGGAGGCGGGGGCTGGGGCAACGAGGAGTTGCAGTTCTACACGGAGGGCGGAGCCAATGCCGCGCTCGACGGTGCAGGCAATCTTGTACTCACCGCTCGACCTCTCGATCCCGCTTCATCCGACCAGTCGTGCTGGTACGGCCCCTGCTCTTTCACCTCCGCTCGCCTCATTTCCGCCGACAAAGTGACACTGGAGTTCGGCCGGGTGGAGGCGCGCATCCAAGTTCCTGGAGCGGGCGGCGTGTGGCCGGCATTCTGGATGCTGGGTGCCGACCTCTTCGATGTCGGTTGGCCACAGTCCGGTGAGATCGACGTCATGGAGTTCGTGGGCAATTCACCGACACGGATCATCGGCACGATCCATGGTCCCGGTTACTCCGGTGCCGAATCCTTCGGCGGCTTCTACGACCTCGGCTCCCCGATCGCCGACCAGTGGCACGAGGTCGCGGTGGAGTGGTCCCCCGGACACATCGCGTGGGAGGTTGACGGCACCGTCTACCACCGGGCCGTGCCCGCGGACGTGGCACCGAACCCTTGGGTCTTCGATCACCCATTCTTCCTCGTGGTCAATCTGGCAGTCGGCGGGAATCTCGGAGGTGACGTCTCCGATGACTTCAGGCAGCCTCAGGAGTACCGCCTCGACTACATCAGGGCGTATGAACTTTCCGGCTGACGCTGTCACAGCGCGAACGAACCGCTCCGCCGCGCGTCGCTGATTCCCCGGAAAAGTGAGGGTTGCCCAAGCTGAAGGCCGGTTTCCTCTGCGTTGCCCTCTTGATCGCCTGGCTGCTGGCCACCAACCAAGAAAGCCCTTGACAGGCATCAACAATCGGCGCATTATATCAAAACAAGATATGAAATAGCCGACGGGGGCTACCCCCAATTCTGGGGTGGAACGCTGAGTCGGATCTACTTTGGGGGGATCATGAGTGCCATCACGAGCAAAAGATCAATGAAGGCAGTGGCTGGCGCATTCGCGGTGTCGCTGTTGTTCCCGTTAGTGGCCACATCGGTTGCCAGTGCGGCTGAGTCCCCGTGGATGGACACGTCGCTCGGCGCGGACCAGCGGGCAGAGTTGCTTCTCGCGGAAATGACCTTGGAAGAAAAGGTCGATCTGATGACGGGGAACCAGGGGGACGAACCCTATGGCTTCTTCAACGCCGGGATCCCGCGGCTAAACATTCCGGCCCTGAAGATGCAGGATGCCGGCGCCGGAATTTCACCCCGTGGGTGGTCATTGCCGGACACCGGCCAGCGCGCCACAGCGATGCCCAGCGGGATCGCACTCGGTGCCACTTGGGACCCGGCGCTCGTATCGGGTTATGCCACCGTGGTTGGCAATGAGGCCAAAAACACTGGCGGCAATGTGCTGCTCGGCCCGAACGCGGACCTCATTCGGCAGCCCTGGTGGGGTCGCATCAACGAGACCGAGAGCGAAGACCCGTTCCTGACCTCTGAGCTGGTAAAACCATTCATCACCGCGGTTCAGGACAACGATTTGATGGCAACCATAAAACATCCGATCGCCTACAACCAGGAACTCTTCCGCTCGGACGGACAGAACGCCGTCATCAGCGAGCGGGCCCTGGCGGAGGTGCACAACCTTCCATTCAAGGCTGCCAGTGAAGCAAATGTCGCTTCGGCCATGTGCTCGTTCAACAAAATCAACGGCGTTTTTAGTTGCGAGAATGAATTCGTTCTGAATGATCTCCTCCGCGAGCTTGGCGGGTTCAAGGGCTTCGTGATGACCGATTTCGGTGCGATGCACAGCACCATCCCGGGCCTCGAAGCCGGCACGGATATGGAAACGGGTACAGCCAATTTCTATGGCCCGAAGCTCGTGGAAGCGGTGAACAACGGTACGGTCGACGTCGCGCTGGTTAATCAATCAGTGCTTCGGATCCTGAAGCCGATGTTCGAGTTCGGACTGTTCGACACCGACTACACACCATCTCCGATCGACGTCCAGGCGGGCAGCGCAGAAGCACGCAACGTGCAGAACCAGGCGATCACGCTCCTGAAGAATGACGGCGGCGTCCTGCCGTTGGCCAGATCGACACAGTCCATTGCCGTCATTGGCGCAGACGCCAACATCATTGCCTCACCCGGTGGAGCGCCGTACGTGTCGGCCACAGTGCCGGTGCCGGCACTGGACGGGATTCAGGCGAGGGCCAATAAAGCGGGCATCACGATGACGTACTCCCCCGGCAACGACCCCGTCAATGGCACCAACCTTCTTGAGCGCGAAAACATGACGGCGGTGCCGTCTACGGTGCTTGCGCCCGCGTCGGGTGGTGGTTCTGGGCTCACTGCAGAGTATTTTGCGAATGATTCGTTCTCGGGCAGTCCAGCGATCACTCGCGTGGATCCTCAGGTGAACTACGACACCGGCTTCTTGGGAGGTACAGGCGTGCTGGCGTCAATCTACGCGTCACAGGTGGAAAAGACACCGGCCGTGACCCCGGGCGCCTTCGACCAGTCAGTGCGCTACAGCGGCACCATCACTGCCCCCCTGACAGGAACCTACAAGTTCAACCTCACTGGTTGGGGAGATGCAACCCTGCAACTCGATGGCGAGACGATTGTCGACATGACCGGCACCAATGGTTTGCGCGACGTCTCCTCTGCGGACCTGGACCTCGTAGGCGGTCAGGAGTACGCGCTGCAGGTTGACTATGTGGCCAACCGCGCACAGCAGAGGCTTGAGCCCGGCACGTTGCTGCTCCAGTGGTCGACGCCTGACGGTGCATTCTCGCCGGCTATTCAGGAGGCGGCTGCGGCGGCTGCGGATGCGTCCGTCGCTGTCGTGTACGTCCGCACCATGGAAGGCGAGATCCGGGACCGGGTCTCACTGAAGTTGCCGCAGAGCGCCGACCAGTTGATCACCGCCGTCCGGGCGGCCAATCCCCGGACTGTGGTTGTCTTGGCGACCGCGGGCGCAGTGACTATGCCTTGGCTGGGCGAGGTTCCAGGGGTGCTGCAGTCCTACTTCGGTGGCCAGGAGGAAGGCTCGGCCATCGCCAGTGCACTGTTCGGTGACATCAACCCGTCGGGTCACCTCCCCATTACGTACCCGCGGAGCGAGACTGCGGTGCCTTACGGGTTGAAGACACCGTGGGCGTACACGGATCCGAACATCCCGCACACCGAGGGCATCAACATTGGATACCGTGGCTACGCCGCGCAGGACATTGAGCCCTTGTTCCCGTTCGGGCACGGCCTGTCCTACACCTCATTCAAGTACAGCGACCTGAAGGTCATCCCGGCGGCAGGCGACAAGCAGACCATGATCCGCTTCCGCTTGACTAACACCGGTGGTGTCGGCGGCGCCGAGGTCACCCAGCTCTATCTCGGGGAACTGCCCACAGCGGTCGAGACACCGGTCAAGCAGCTTGCTGGCTTCCAAAAGGTGTACCTCAAGCCGGGGAAGTCCGAATGGGTGACGATTTCCGTTCCCAGCCAATCGTTGTCCTACTACGACACCACGTCAAAGACGTTCATCACCCCGGAAGGCAAAGTGAACTTCTTCATCGGCAGCTCCGCCGACAATAAGCGACTCAGCGGGTCGTTCACCGTCAAGGCGGGCACCGGGTGCTCCGACACCCGCGCAACCGTCATCATCGGTGGGATCGACACCAAGGTGGCCAACGCCAAACTCAGCGACGGCTGCACAATCAACGACCTCATTAACGAGAACGGCGAGTACAAGAACCACGGCGAGTTCGTCAAGCACGTTGGGGACATCGTCAAGACCCTCGTCAAGGACGGGGTCATCTCCAAAAAGGACGGGGCCGCGATCAAGCGAGCCGCGGCCCGCTCGGAGGTCGGAAAGAACGCTGGAGAGATCCCGATCGGCGCGGCGATCCCGAACAAGATGGAGCAGCCTGGATCGCTGACCATGCGGGTCGGCGAGTTCTCCGGCCTGGTGCAGCTGGAACACGCCGAGGACGTCGACCGCCACCATTTCGGGGGTGACCTGCCGACGATCGTGGTGACCGACGCCAGAAGCAACATGCAGGCCGGTGGATCCGGGTGGAGTGTCTCTGGGCGCGCCTCGAAGTTCGTCTCCGAAGAAGAGGACGAGTTCGGTGCCAAATACGAGGGCTGGCTGCCATGGACCACGGAAGAGGATCGCCCCGGTCTTGATGCCGGGCCGAGGGTTGACGGGCAGATGCGGGGCGGATCAGGTCTGGCAAGCCCCGCAACGCTCGTGTCAGCAACCAATGAGGGCAGATACGGGTCGGCCACCGCCGGCGCTCATCTGCTCCTCGAGGTGCCGCTGGACACCCCACCGGGTGCCTACAAATCCATCGTCACCCTCTCCCTCTTCCCCGTGGATTAGGGGGCTCGCTCGGGCCGCCACCAGGCGGCCCGAGCGGTGGCATACCCTCACACCGTTGGACTCAACATGATCACGACTCGCCCCGGCTCCCTCCTCGCCTCCGTTGCGCTTGCTGTCCTAATGATCGCGGGGCCAGCCGGTGCAGCCTCCGCAGAAACTCCGGACCCGGTGGGCGAGGTCACCTGGTCGATCGTCCCCGCTGATGCTGCGGGCGTCCCTGACCAGCGTGTGTCATTCCGGCTTGACCTGCAGCCTGGCGCGACCGTCACCGAGCACGCGCTCGTGACCAACTTCTCAGCCGGACCGGTGACGTTCGACATCCTGGCCGCCGACGGAGTCCTCTCGTCGTCCGGCGCATTCGATCTGCTTCCCCCGGAGGAGGAATCACGCGGCGCAGGTGCCTGGGTCAAAGTCCAGCCGACCGTTGAGGTGCCAGCGGGCGGTTCGGTCCTCGTGCCGTTCACCTTGAACGTTCCAGACAACGCCACTCCCGGCGATCATCCTGGCGGCATCGTTGCCGGGATTTCCCGCACGGGCAGTCAGGCTGATGGCCCGGAGTTCGGCATCAACACCCGCGTCGGTGTGCGAATCCACCTACGGGTCGCTGGCGAGATCGTACCCGCCCTCGCTTTCTCCGACGTGAGCACCCGATACGAGATGTCCTGGAACCCGTTCGCGCCTGGCCGCCTTCACCTGAAGTACACCGTCGTCAACGAGGGCAATGTTCGTCTCGGTTCCATCCAACAGTTCACGGCATTCGGCCCGTTCGGGGTGCTGACTGGTGCGGAAGGTCCGTCCGGTACCGTCATCGACTCGCAGCGTGAGATCCTGCCAGGCCAGGACACGAGGGTCGAACAGGTGCTGGAAAACACTTGGCCACTCGGCCTCATCACCACAACGCTGCGCGGCACCCAGGGCTCCGTCGGTGAGGACGCCCCGTTGCAGCAACTTGAGCAGGAAACGTTCGAAACGACCACCTGGGCGATCCCCTGGATGCAGTTGCTGGTGCTGCTGGTGTTGGCGCTCTTGGTCTTCGCTGTCGTCAAGCTGGTGAAGAGTCGGCGGGCGAAGCAGGCTGCAGCGATCCAACGCGCCCGCGAGGAGGGAGCCAGGGATGCGGCGGCCCGCGCCGTCGCGACATCTAGCCCCGACGCCGTCACCGTGTCGGCTTCCCCACAGTGAGCATCCAGGAATAAACGTCAGCGGGTCAAGCGCCAGGTTTGCGCGCGAACTTCGCGCCGACTTCGATCGAAAGGTCGCTACCTTCAGTGGGCAGCCGATAGCTCTTTCAGCGTGCTCGCGTACGAGAATCGGAGCCAGGTAGTCCACATAGAACGAGAACCGGATTGCGGTGTGCTGGCCGGTCTGGTTCCGCAGCGATTCGGATACCCACAGCAGGCGGCTGGCGCGACCCACATCTCGCTCCGCAGCCGCAATCGCGGTCAGCCCCTCCACGACCACACGTGCGCGCTAAAGAGAGAAACGACACCCCAAGTGTCGGGCGACGCCCGGCCCAGAACCATTTAATAAAGAGAGGCCCCGCAAAGAGCAATGGAGACATCTGTAGCTGGGGCGGGATTCGAACCCGCGACCTCACGATTATGAGTCGTGCGCTCTCGCCAACTGAGCTACCCAGCCATGACATCCGACTGACAACAAAACTACCGGATGACCGAGCCCCCTGTGGGAATCGAACCCACTACCTCTTCCTTACCAAGGAAGTGCTCTACCGATGAGCTAAGGGGGCGCACAAAAGCCCGCGACCAGCGCAGGATTGGCACCGTAAGAGACTAGCACCCGCACGTCCCCAGTTTAAACGAGTGACGAACCATGACTGGCACCCAGCGAGCCGTACCTGATTGAACCTAGTTGGCGTTCGCCTTCAGCCACTCAAACGGGTCGACCGGCTCCCCGTCGATATGGATCTCAAAGTGGAGGTGCGTTCCCGTGGACTCACCCGTCGAGCCAACAACCCCGACAGCATCCCCTACCTTCACCGCTTGACCCACTTGAACACGCATCGAACCGTCCAACATGTGCGCGTAAACACTCTGAATGTGCTGCCCGTTGATCACGTGGTCGATAATCACGTGGTTGCCGAGACCCGCGTGCGACGGGGTCACGCCCGTGACGACGCCATCCGCGATCGCCTGGATGATGGCCCCGGCACCCGGGGTGAAGTCGACACCCTTGTGCCAAGGAGAGCACCAACCGCACGGGTCAAGCCGGTAACCGTAACCGTCACTGATCGGAACCGCGATCGGGAACGGCCACTGGATAGTGCCATTCGGGTTGTTTGTGTAGAGGAAGCTGCGGTTACCGTAGCGAAGGAAAATCTGTTCCCGGAACGACGTGGCCGTGTAACCGTCACGCGAGAGCGTGACGCCGGCAGCCGACTCGACACTGATCGACTGCAGTTTCGCTTGCGTCGGAGCGGCGACCGCGCCAGCGGAAGTCTGCTCATCGCCCGGAAAGAAGGCGTTCGCCGGAATCGACGTCGCCACCATCATCAGGCCAGCACCGACCATCGCGCCAAAAGTCATCAACTTCTTCAGCATGCGACGCTTGAACGGCTTGCGCTTCAACGATGCAGCAGCCAAAGGACGTGGAGCAGAAGGTGGAGCGCTGCTGGGACGAGACGTGCCACGGGGAGACCTCACCGGGCGACGAGCCTTCGGCTTTTTCGGACCCCGAACGCTTGGCAGTGAAGATTCAGTCGCGGCCTGGACTACTGCCGTCGTCGGCTGCGGAACCACAACCTCTGATCCGGGCGCCGCCGCGTGCGGAAACACGACCTCGGGAATAGAAGAAGCAACAGATGTCGGCTCCGGAGCGGAGGCCGCGGCGAGAGCCGCCTGCTCTCGAGCTCGAAGTTCGCGGCGAGTCAGCGGAACGTTGGGATCGCGGTCAGGAGAACTGCTGGAGCCTCCAAGCCCGGGTTCCGACACGAAATCACTCACGGGCTACCGCATCACAATCCGCGCGGAAAATGGGAGCGCGAGCGAAGGCGCGACTTGAAACATCGTCAACTTCACTCTCGAGCTCCTCAAAATCAGCCGCCTGCCATTGGTTGCAGCGCTGACACCGTTCGTATCATCGGGTTGAATTGTAACGAACTCATAAAGGATAGCGGAAAGGGTCAGTAAAATACCACCCCCTTAGCCCGCAACTCAGGCGATACGGAGCCTCCCCTAATCACCCATTGCGCGACGGCAATGCCGACGTTTAGAGGCCGCTCTCCATCAACGCATTCTCAAGTTCCTCGGCCAATGCGGGCTCCGCCGCGAGAGTGAAATCCTCCGAAGGCCGGGCACCGCGCAAACCGCTCACGCGGGCTCCCGCCTCTGCAGCAATAAGTGCGCCAGCCGCGTGGTCCCATGGCTGCAGACCACGCTCGAAGTAGCCGTTGAGCCTGCCCGTCGCAACAGCGCACAAGTCCAGTGCCGCGGAGCCCTGACGCCGGATATCGCGGATGCGCCCAATCAACTGCACGAGCACCTTCGCCTGCTCGATGCGCCGCTCCGCGCGATAGCCGAACCCCGTGCCGATCATCGCCTGAGCCAACTCGACGGGCGGCGCAACGTGAATGGACGCGCCGTTCAGGGTCGCCCCGCGGCCCGCCTCCGCGGCATACAGCTCATCCAACGACGGATTGACAACGACTCCTGCGAGCGCCGACCAGGTTTCCGGCTCAGGGTTGCCCTCGACGACGGCGATACTCACCGCGTACTGCCGGATGCCATACAAATAGTTCACGGTGCCATCAATCGGGTCAACCACCCACGTGAGTCCCGACGACCCCTTGAGCGTGTTGCCCTCCTCGCCGAGGATGCCGTCATCCGGTCTCGCCTCCGCAAGCAGCGAACGGATGAGGTCCTCCGTCTCGCGATCCGCCTCCGTAACGATGTCTTCCATGGACGACTTCGACGCGGCCACCGTGACGCCCTCGCCGCGGCGGCGCATCGCCAGCTCACCCGCTTGCTTGGCGATGGACGTAGCGAGAGTCAGAAGTTCAGATGGAGAAGTCATGTGTCCAGTCATATCACTGGAACATCTGGTGGCAAGTACAGGATTCGAACCTGTGAAGTCTGAGACGTCTGATTTACAGTCAGATCCCTTTGGCCGCTTGGGTAACTTGCCAGGTGCTCCGGCCACATGTATTCATCTGACCGGAGACAGGACTCAAGAATAGCGGGTTGCGGAGCACTCCAAAAACACTCACCCCGTCGAGGCGGCCGCCGCATACCGATTAGCCGCATTCGCGACCGTCTGCGCATAGGCATCCGAACCGTTAAACGCGAGCACGCCAGCGCGCCAGCCATCACGATCCGTCATGTCGCCGCTCGCCCTGCACAAGTAGTTGGATGTCGCCACAACCGCGTCGTCAAGGTTCTGCGGGTCCTCCACGCCATCGCCACTGCCGTCAACGTGCCAGTTGCGCCAGGTTTGCGGAATCAACTGCATGGGGCCGACCGCGCGATCAAAATCTGCGTCACCGTCGATCTCGCCGCCATCCGAATCGGGGATGTGCGCCGCTGCGTCACCGTCGAGCGCAATGCCGAAAATGGGCGGTGTCACCAGACCGTCCTCCCCGACCGACGATCCGCCGTGCCGGCCGTGGTCGCTTTCTGCTGCGCCGATGCCCGCGAGCGTCGTCCAACTGAGCCCGCACTGCGGCATTGCCGCGGCCTTGTTGATGGCGGCGCCCGCGTATGCGGCGAGAGCGCGCGCAGGAATTCCGGATGCCGCGGAGACCCGCTCCACCCACTCGGCATCCACAAGCCCGGCGACGCCGTTTCGCGTCGGTTCGCTTGACGGCGGCGGCGCCTGCACTGCGACCGCGAAATCTGGGGAGCGCGTGGGCTGCGGCTCGGACACCAGGACACCGGCCCGAGGAGCGAGCGCCACAAACGCGATGGCTGCGATCAACGCCAGGCAGGCTGCAATAACTGCCGCAATTACTATTGCTCGCGAACGCGTGGACATGCCGGTAATCCCATCACACATCCGCAACCCGCGCCGCCCAGCTACCATTGGGCGCATGGCAGATTCAACTTTCGATGTCGTCAGCAAAGTAGACAAGATGGAGCTCGATAACGCTCTCCACCAGGCGCAAAAGGAGATTTCTCAGCGATACGACTTCAAAAACGTCGGCGCCGAGATCGACTACAGCGGCGAAAAAGTGCTCATGAAGGCCAGTTCTGAAGAACGAGTGAAGGCCGTGCTCGAGGTGTTCGAGTCCAAGCTCATCAAGCGCGGTATTTCGCTGCGCAGTCTCGACGCTGGCGACCCGTACGCGTCAGGCAAAGAGTTCCGCATTGAGGCGGAAGTGAAGCAGGGCATTGCGCAGGACGACGCCAAGAAGATTGGCAAGATCATCCGCGACGAAGCGCCCAAGAGCGTGAAATCGCAGATTCAGGGCGACGAACTGCGCGTCAGCTCCAAAAGCCGCGACGACTTGCAAGCCACCATGGCCATTCTCAAAGCGGCCAAGCTCGACGTCGATTTGCAGTTCGTCAACTTCCGCTAGCCCACCGCAGCGCCAGATCGGAGGCTCGTGCAGGCCACCCCCTTCGCCCTGTGGGTAGCGGGCATTCTGGTCGCTATCGACTTCGTGATCCGCGTCGTCGCCATCATCGTCATCCCGCGAAACCGGCGCCCGCAAACCGCCATGGCGTGGTTACTCGCCGTCTTCTTTCTGCCGTACATCGGCATTCTGCTCTTTATGCTTCTCGGCAGCAGACACTTGCCCAAGGGGCGACGCGACAAGCAGGACGAGATCAACCAATACATCCGCGATACCACGGAGGGAATGGACCAGCTCACCCACGAAGACGCGTGGCCGGAATGGCTTGAACCGATCGCCGAACTCAACCAAAACCTGGGGGCGATGCCGCTGGTGGGCGGCAACGACGCCCAACTCCTGCCCGACTACTTCGAATCTTTGCAATCGATGACGGATGCGATCGGCGAAGCGAAGAAGTACGTTCACTCCGAGTTTTACATCACGGCATTCGACGACACGACAGCCCCGTACTTCGACGCGCTGGAAGCCGCGGTTGCGCGCGGAGTGAACGTGCGCGTTCTGCTCGACCACATCGCATCGTGGCGCTCCCCCGGATATCGACGCACCATTCGACGCCTCAAGGCCACGGGTGCGCAATGGAAGCTCATGCTCCCCTTCCAGCCGTTGCGCGGGCGGATCCAGCGCATCGACTTGCGGAACCACCGCAAACTTCTCGTCATCGACGGGCTTGTCGCTTTCACCGGCTCGCAAAACATCATCGACCCCGGTTACAACAAGCGATCCAACCTGCGCAGAGGCTTGCAGTGGAAAGACCTCATGGTGCGCTTCGAAGGCCCCATCGTCGCGGGAATCAACGCGTTATTTGTGACCGACTGGTACAGCGAAACCGACGAACTGCTCACGCGCGAAGCGGCACCTGTACGCAACGTGAACCCCGTGCGGGACCGCGTTGGCGCGCAAGTCGTTCCCAGCGGCCCCTCGTTCGACGGTGAAAATAATCTCCGCCTGTTCAACTCCCTGCTGTACGCGGCGCAAGAGCGAATCATGATCTGCAGCCCCTACTTCGTGCCGGATGAGTCGATGCTGTACGCGATCACGACGGCAGCCCAAAGCGGAATCGACGTGCAGTTGTTCGTGTCTGAGATCGGCGACCAGCCGATGGTCTACCACGCGCAGCGCAGCTACTACGAGGAACTCCTGAAGGCGGGAGTGCGCATTTGGCTTTACCGCGCACCCACCGTGCTGCACCCGAAGCACTTCACGATCGACGACCAAGTTGCCGTCATCGGCTCAAGCAACATGGACATGCGCTCCTTCAGCCTCAACCTGGAGATTTCGGTCATGGTGCGCGGGCACTCGTTTGTGAACGAACTGCGTAAGATCGAGGAAGGCTACCGGCAGAACAGCCGCGAACTCCTGCTCGACGAATGGCTTGAGCGGCCATTCTTGACGCAAGTTCTCGACAACCTGGCCAGGCTCAGCGCCGTCGTTCAGTAGCGCTGCAACGCGCTCACGGTTGCTCGGTGGTCGCGATGTCGACCATCTCGTCACGAGGCACCACTTTGATGCGCTCACGCTGTTGCGCTTCGCCGAGCGCGCGCTCGTGGGCGTCTAGCCGACGCCAACCCTCAATCGTCGTGTAGCGGATGCCGCGATCATGCAGCATCTCGACAACGGCATCCGGTGCGGGCTCGGTCGGAGTCCACCACTCAGCCTGATCGCGAAGAAGCGAGTGCACCGTCTCGAGCGCGTCGCTCTTCGTCGTCCCGATGAGGCCAACCGGGCCGCGCTTGATCCAACCGCTCGTGTAGACGCCGTGCACTTGCTCGTCATCGTCGTCGATCGCCCTGCCAGCGCTATTGGGAATGACCCCCCGGAACTTATCAAACGGCACACCCTCAAGTGGTGAACCGAAGTAGCCGATCGCGCGATACACGGCGTCCACCGGGATGTCGCGGAATTCGCCCGTGCCGACCACGCTGCCCTCACCGTCCGGCACGGTGCGCTCGATGCGGATCGCAGTGACATGGTCTGTTCCCAAAATTTCCACCGGCTTGGAGTAGAAGTGCACGTGAACGCGGCGGGATGCCTTGCCTACTTCCCGTTCACGCCATCCGGTGAGAATCCGGTTGATGACCAACAGTTGTTTGCTCGTCGCGATGGAGCGTTCATCCGACTCATCAACGCCGAAATCGGCGTCGTCGAGGATGATGTCCACGTCGCGAAGCTCGCCAAGTTCGCGCAGCTCCAGGGGGGTGAATCGCACTTGCAGGGGGCCGCGCCGACCAAAAATGTGCACATCCGTGATGGGCGACACGGCGAGACGGTCATACACGTTTGCGGGCACTTCGGTGTCGAGCAAGTCTTCAGCGTGCTTCGCGAGCATGCGCGAAACGTCAAGGGCAACGTTGCCGTTGCCGATGACCGCCGCCGCACGGTGGGTGAGAGGCCAATCTCGCGGAACGTCGGGGTGGCCGTCGTACCAGCTCACAAACTCGCTCGCGCCAAAACTTCCGGGCAGGTCTGTTCCAGGGATGTCCAGTTCGGCATCGCGAATGGCCCCCGTCGTGAAAATCACGGCGTTGTAGTGGCGCTTGAGATCATCCAGCGTGATGTCCGTGCCGAATCGCACATTCCCGAAAAACCGGATGTTCCCGCCATCAAGCACGTCGCGGAGGGCGTTCACGATTCCTTTGATCCGCGGATGGTCGGGGGCAACCCCGTACCTCACGAGACCGTACGGGGCAGGCAATTGCTCGAACAAGTCGATGGACACGGCAAATTTGCGTTCGGCTTTCACGAGCAAATCTGCGGCAAAAATGCCGGCGGGCCCTGCGCCCACAATCGCCACTCGCAGCGTGGTTTCCTGCAATCCCGTCACCTCGTACCCGTCAGTTCGAACGTTTAACGAGAGTGTCAGCGAACTTCGTCAAAGCCTGACGAACCGGGCCAGCCGGCAACACAGCCAGTGCTTCCACTCCCTCACGCGCCCAACGGTGTGCCTCGTCGAGCGTGGCCCGCGTCACAGGGTGTGCGCGCAATTCTGCGACAGCCGCATCAAACTCGCCGCTCGCGGCGGGCCCGCCACTTGCACCGCGATCGATTCGCTCAAGAAGCGCCGCGGCCTCCGGGTCATCGACGGCCTGATTGCGAAGGTAAAGGAGAGGAAGCGTGGCCACTCCCGCGCGAAGATCAGTGCCAGGGGACTTTCCCGTTTCTTCCGCCGCCGCTGCGAGATCGATGACGTCGTCGATCAGTTGGAACGCGACGCCAATCTTCTCGCCGAAATTCCGCACCGGTTCTTCAAACTCGCGCGGGGCATCCGAAAATATGACACCCATTTGCGCCGCGGCAGCGATGAGCGAACCCGTCTTGTCGGCAAGCACTTGAAGGTAATGTTCGATCGGATCGTCGTCGGGGTCTGGACCGATCGTTTCGTGAAGTTGACCGAGGCAAAGTCGCTCGAAGGTTTCCGCCTGCAACTCAATAGCTTTGTCACCGAGTCCCGCGATGAGGCGGCCAGCGCGCGCAAACAGGAGATCCCCCGTGAGAATGGCTACCGAGTTTCCCCACACCGACTGCACGCTGGGTACACCGCGGCGAAATTCTGCTTCGTCCATGACGTCGTCGTGGTACAGGGACGCAAGGTGGGTGATTTCGATGGCTTGAGCGGCCACAATTACTGCGGGAGTATTCCCTTTGCCAAGCTGGGCGGTGAGCAATGCCAGCGTGGGCCGGACGCGCTTGCCCCCCGCCTCGAAAAGGTACCGCGCGGTCACATCGGCGAGGTTGTCCGCGAACGTCACTTGCGCGAGCAGGCCAGACTCTACGAGGTCGAGGCCGTCGCTCAGCGCCACCGCGAAGCGTCGGTCCTCCGCGGAGGCGAACAGCGTCTCGCCTAAGCCGAGCGCCGACTGCAACTTGTGTCGTCGCCTTACGTGCTGCGTACTCCGCGGTGAACTCAACGTGATGGCGCCTTCTTTTCGGCGGCCTTCGCGCGTGCTTTGCGCTTCGGCTTGTGACCTCTGTGGAGTGCGACAACGCCGGCAGTAAGGTTGCGGTACGCGACGCGCGTAAATCCGGCACCGCGAAGCCAACGGCTGAGCGTCGCCTGGTCTGGCCATTCGTTAATCGAATCGACGAGATATTTGTACGCTTCCGGATGGGAACTGGACAGCGTTGCCATGACGGGAAGAACGTGCTTCAAGTACGCTCCGTGCCCCGCCCGCAACAGGGCGTGTGGCGGCCTGGAGAACTCGCACACGACGACGCGGCCTCCCGGCTTCACGACGCGGTACATCTCTTTGAGCGCTTTGCTTGGGTCCTCAATGTTGCGCAAGCCAAACGAAATCGTCACGGCGTCGAACTCGTTCGCAGCAAAGGGAAGCGCCATGGCATCCGCTTCGACAAACTCGATGTCGGGGTGCTTCTTCCGGCCAAACTCGATCATTCCCGGCGAAAAATCGACGGCGACAACTTCCGCTCCCGTGCGCGCAATTGCCGCAGAGCTGGTACCAGTTCCCGCCGCAATGTCGAGGATGCGCTCGCCCGACACTGGGGCGATCGCCCGCACTGTGTGGAAGCGCCAAATCCACGAGTTTCCGGCGGAAAGAACGGCATTCGTGAGGTCATATTTGCGTGCAACTTCGTCAAACATCGCCGAAACCTCGTCGGGCTGCTTACTGAGATCCGCCGTGGCCATGCACACCAGTCTATTCGGCCACCGGGGGGCCCCGCCGACCTCACAGCGACGGCTACGCTTGAGGGGTGAGCGCTCGAGAAATTACCGCCCCTGCCCTCACGGTTTCGACGATCGAGATCGACGACCCGGCATCGCTTCTCGAGTCGCTCCCCAAGCGCCAACAGCTCGTGTGGCTTCGACGCGGTGACGGAATGGTCGGCTACGGAACCGCCATTCGGCTCGAATTTGCTGGTGCGTCCCGATTCACGGATGCCTCGGCGACGTGGCGCGACATCCTGCGCAATGCCACGGTCGACGATGCCGTGCGCGTGCCGGGCTCGGGACTGATCGCGTTCGGCACATTTGCCTTCGCCGCGGGCTCCTCGGCAACGAGTGTGCTCCACATTCCCTCCATCATTGTGGGCAGGCGTCACGGGCGCGCGTGGCTCACGCGAATAGGTTCGGCCGTCGACACCGGTACTGGCGCGCCGCCTGCGCGAATCCCGGATGCTGCACCGAGCGTTGACTTCGCACCGGATGACTTCACCCCCGACGCGTTTCTCGCCGCCGTCGACACCGCCATTAACGCGATCGATGCCGGTCGCGTCAGCAAGGTCGTGCTCGCGCGCAAAATTGTTGGGCAACTTCCCGATGACGCAGACACTGCGCCGACGCTCGCCGCTCTTGCCGCCGGATATCCGGACTGCTGGACGTTCGCGGTCGACGACTTCATCGGTTCGAGCCCCGAAACCCTCGTGGCCGTTTCCCGCAACATCGTGACTGCGCGCGTTCTCGCCGGCAGCGCGGCCCGCGGAACCGACAGCATCACCGACCAACAAGCGGCCGTGAACCTGGCGACGTCGGACAAAGATCAGGATGAACACCAGTACGCCGTGCAAAGCGTTCTCGCGGCACTTCGCCCGCACAGCGAAGGCGTCACCGCGAGCGAAATGCCGTTCACGCTCCGCCTTCCCAACCTGTGGCACCTCGCGAGCGACGTCGAAGGGACACTCTCCGACGGCTCGACGTCTCTCGATCTGGTCGATGCCATTCATCCGACAGCGGCCGTCGCTGGGACACCCACCGACATCGCGGTGGCGCTCATCGACGAGTGGGAGCCGTTCGACCGAGGCCGCTACGCGGGGCCCGTGGGCTGGGTGGGTGCGGATGGCGACGGCGAGTGGGCGATTGCGCTGCGCTGCGCCCAAATCGATCCAGACGGAACCGTGCACGCGTTTGCGGGAGCCGGAATTGTGGCCGAGTCAATTCCAGCGCACGAACTCGCAGAAACCTCGCTCAAGTTTCGCCCCATTGAGGAAGCCTTCACTCCCTAGAGCGTCTCGCGACAGTCGGGTTACGACGCAGCGAGGCGCTTCTTCTCGGCTTCGACGTCGAAGGTGGCGAGCGGCCAGTGCGGATCAAGTCTGCGAAGTGCGTCGAGAAGCAACCGTTGCACGGCAACGCGTGCATACCATTTGTGGTCGGCCGGGACGACAAACCAGGGCGCGGCATGCGTAGACGTTCTCTCTATGGCGACCTGGTAGGCACGCTGGTATTCTGGCCACAGTTCCCGTTCGTCGACATCGCCGGGGTTGTACTTCCAGTGCTTGTCGGCACGCTCAAGCCGCTCCGCGAGTCGATGGCACTGCTCACCCGGACTGATGTGCAGCATGACCTTGATGATGGTCGTGCCCCTCGCGGCGAGTTCCTGTTCAAAAGCCACAATCTGCCCGTAGCGCGCCTCGATCTCCGCGGGAGGGGCGAGACTGCGCACGCGGCCGATGAGGACATCCTCGTAGTGCGAGCGGTCGAACACACCGATGATGCCTGGGCCGGGAAGTTGCTGACGGATTCGCCACAAAAAGTCATGACTCAGTTCTTCGGGAGTTGGCTTCTTAAAGCCATACACTTTCGTGCCCTGCGGGTCGATGCCCCCGATCACGTGCCGGATGACGCCGCCTTTGCCCGCCGTGTCCATCGCTTGCAGGATGAGCAGCACGCGTCGCTGCCCGCCCGACCTGCTTTCCGCGTACAGGCGCTCCTGCAGGTTCGCAAGCTCGGGGACCGCCTCCGCGAGCAGCCCTTGGCCATCACGTTTGCCCCCGTCGAACCCCGGAGTTGCCGCCGTATCAACGTGGGCGAGAACAAATCCGTCGCCGACGCGAAGCAACGGCGCCGGATCCGACGCCCACTTCTTTCGCGACTCGTGTTCTTTCGACATGTGCCGATGCTACCCGCGCACCGGCTCGTCAGCGAGGAAGTGGCACTTCGATGATTGTTCTTTCGTGCGGGCTCACAAGAGCTTCATCCAGTTGGCCCCGGTTCTCCGCCCGCACGTATTTCCACCCGTACGCTCGTGCGAGATCTTCGATCACCACGGCGTGCGGCGTGTACAGGACGCGATCGAAGGCTCCGCCCTCGGCAGTGCCGAAAACCTCAAGCGAGTCGAAAATCGTTCCGCCACCGTCGTTGCCGACGATGAGCTGCATGCGGGGAGTTGGTTCGCCAGGCGTGGCCAAAAGCGAGCCGACGTCGTGGAGAAATGCCAAGTCGCCGATCACCACGCGCGTGGTTCCTGCCGCCGCGTTTCCTCCTGCGCCACCGGCGTGCACCGAGGTCGAGTCGAGCTGACTGGACAGAGCGATTCCCGCAGCCGTCGCGATCGTGCCGTCGATGCCCGCGAGACCGCGGTTGGCGTGCACGTTGATGTTCTTCCCAGGAACCGCCTGGTCAGCCTCCCGGATGAGCCTCGACGAGGCGAAGACCAGCCGATCGTGCGGCCACGTTTTCTGCCACACGGCCTCCACGAGCATGCGGCGCGTCACCGGTTCGCGAAACACCGCCAACTGGGCCTTCGTGAACTCCCTGACGGCGTCAGAGTCATCTGTTCGCGCACTCGCGGGGTCGACGAGGGGCTCTGTTGCGAGCAACTCGCGGCTCGCTGTAACCCAGCTTCCGAGCCACGCGGGGTCTGCAGCATCCGGACCTTCCACGACGTCGATGGCGTCCACAAACTGCGAGACCCTGTGACCCGGGTTGTACGGCTCAACCGCGTGGCCCCTCACGACGATCGTGTGCACTCCCTCACGCTGGATGAGCTGAGGTATTTCACGGCTCAGCGTCGGATGCCCGAAGACGATGACCCTGCTCACTCGCCCGCCGAAGTTGGACTCCGCCAGCAGTTGCCGGTAGGCGACGACGAGGTTGCGGCCAAAATGGGCGCCGCTGGAGACCTCACCAAGCAAGGGTGCTCCGAGCGCTCGCGCTGTCTCTTCTGCCGCAGGCCCAGCCCCGTGCCCCGCCACGACGACCGTGTTCGGTTGCACGGCAATAGTCGTGGCGACATCCGGCAGCGGCGCGGGCTCTGGGTCCGATACAGAAAGTCCGTGAAAAATTGCACGGTCGATCCATCCTGACAGCGGTTCCTTGAAGGCCATGTTCACGTGGACGGGCCCAGTTGCCCCTGAGCGCCCTGTTGCAGCAAGGAATGCCGCGCGGGCAAGCACTCCGGGGTACGCGCGGTCAAACGCGCCGACACTCGGTGCCTCCACTTCGCGAGCGAATCGCACGAATTCGCCGAAAAGCCCCAACTGGTGCGTGGTTTGGTTTGAACCGATTCCACGAAGCTCTTCCGGCCTATCCGCGGTGAGCAAAATCATAGGCACGCCGGAATGATGGGCCTCAAGAACGGCGGGCATCAGGTTCGCGACGGCGGTGCCGGATGTCGTGATGACGAGGGCGGGAGCGCCCGACTCCACAGCGATACCGAGTGCGAGAAAACCGGCACTTCGTTCATCGACGCGCACCGAAAGCGTCAGCAACCCCTCGCGCTCAAACTCGGCGGCGGCAAGCGCGAGCGCTTGCGAACGCGATCCGGGGCAGACGACAACGTGGCGAACGCCAAGCTTCACGAACTCCGCGAGCACGGCTGCCGAAAATTCGGACGCGCCGCCTGTCGGTGTCACTTGTCGTGGGAATCGTCGTCGAGTTCGGCGATCTCCCTTTCGAGCCTGCGAATGCGCTGCTCTTGAGCGGCATCCGCCGAAAGGCTGTGCAGAAAGTTGGGGTCATCGTCGGGGGCACGATCGACGCGGCTACCGCCACGACCGCCGCTGCGGTCCTTACCGATCGCGAACCAGAGAGCACCACCGATGATGCTGAGGAAGATGGTGACAACGATCCAGGCGGGCTTTGAGATGCCGCGAGCCCTCCGCGCATCCGTGATGATGCAGTCAATGACGGCATAGACCCAGAACCCGACAGCAAGGGCGGCAACGGCAAGAGTGAGAAAGGCCCGCATGTGCTGATTGTAGGCCAGCAACCCGTGGGTCCGCTGGTTGCAGCAGGCACCCGGCCTGTGCGTGCGACGTAGACTTGGCGTGTGAGCTCACCGCGCAAGATTGTCATTTTCTCGATATTGAGACTGCTGTTGTTCGCCGTGCCATTCACTATCTTCATGCTCATGAGCATTCAATGGTGGGCATCGGCGCTTCTTGCCGCCGTCATCGCGCTGTGCCTTTCATATTTGCTGTTGGCCAGGCAGCGCCACGAGGTCGCGTCAACCGTGCAATCGTGGCGTGAAGGCAAAAATACGGATTCCGACAACGAGTTGGAAAACTCCGCGCTCGACCGTGCCGCCGACAGCGCGGAATAGCTCCTCGCGACTAGAACGCGATTGTGGCCGCCAGCCCGACGCCGAACACGAGAGCGTTGAGGCTCGCAAGTTTGAGGACGAGCAAAAACTCCTTGGGGGTCTTCGCCGTCAACGCGATGATGGTTGCCGGGATCGCCAGCAGGAGCGCGAAGTACACGAAGTACGAGTACTCGTAGAAGAGCACGAAGAAGATGAGAAGTCCGAACGGCACGAGAATGAACACCGCAAACAGGATGCGTGACGTGAGGCTGCCGACCAGTACGGAGAGTGTCCGCTTGCCCGCCATCTTGTCGTGCTCCAGGTCACGCAGGTTGTTGGCCATAAGAACCGCGCTCGCGAGCAAACCGGCGGCGACACCGGCGATCCAGCTTTCAAGATTCACCGTCCCCGCCTGCACAAACGTGGTCCCCGCCGTGGCAACAACCCCAAAGAACACGAACACAAACACTTCGCCGAGGCCGTAGTATCCGTAAGGGTGCTTACCTCCCGTGTAGAACCAGGCGGCGAGCACGCAAGCCGCACCGACCGCCAACAGCCAGTACTGCTCGCTGAGAACCACGAGCACAACGCCGGCGACAGCAGCAACAGCAAAGAAGAACAGGGCGACGGCAAGAACCGTCTTCGGCTTCGCGGCGCCAGACCCGGTGAGCCTCGATGGGCCGACGCGGAGCGCATCCGTTCCGCGTACGCCGTCGGAGTAATCGTTGGCGAAGTTCACGCCGACCTGAAGGCCAAGGGCGACCGCGAGACACAACAACGCCCGCACCCAATGCCAGCCGTCGAATCCTTCAGCAGCGTACGCCGCAGCGGTTCCGAGCGCGACAGGCGAAACCGCGAGAGGCAGCGTGCGGATGCGGGCCCCGCCAATCCAGTCGCGCGCGGTGGCTTTCGCAACAACGGGCACGGGTGACCGACCGCCGGGGCGACCACCCTTGCGCTTTTTCGACTTTGGCTTCGCCTTTTTCTCGTACGTGGGGGTCTCAGCCACTCGCTGTTTCGATGACTGTTTCACCGGTTCTCGCACGGCACCTTTGACGGGCGTTTTCGACGGATCCATGCGCTGCATTTTGGGATTGCTATTCCTGGCCACGCCCCGATCTTACTTACGTCGAGCCGTTCAGCAGATTCGTGAGCGCGTTTCGGTCCGGTTTGCCGCTCGACAACACGGGTATCGATTCCACAACCACAACCTCCGCTGGTCTCGCCTCGACGCCAAGATCTCGCTCGACGGCGTACCGAATTCGCTCCAGCGATGCGGCTGTCGTTGCCACCACCACGGGCACCTCACCCCACCGCTCGTGCGCGCGGCCCACGACCACTGCGCCACCAAGCCCCCCGAGCGCTGTGACAATCCGTTCGACGGCGGAAAGGGAAACTTTCACGCCGCCAGAAATGATGACGTCGTCGAGGCGGCCCGTGATGCTGAGCACGCCGCGGGTGATCGACCCCGCATCCGCCGTGCGATACCAGCGGCCCGTGGCATCCGCGTAGAACTGCCGCGACGTGAGCGCATCGTCGCCAAGGTAACCTTCCGCAAGCGTTGGCCCGCCAAGTTCGACTTCGCCTTCGCCTTCGCCTTCGCCATCGTCATTGACGACGCGCATGGTCACATCGGGGAACGGCACGCCGTCGTACACGCAGCCGCCGCTCGTTTCGCTCGACCCGTAGCTGCGCGTGACATTCAGACCCAGATCGAGCGCGTGAGCGAGAAGCATCGCAGGCGTGGACTGACCGCCGACGAGAATCCGCGTGAAGCCGCGAAGAATGTCCACAGCCTTAGGGGTCTCCAAAAGTGCAGCAAGTTGGGCGGGAACGAGCGACGTGAACCGCGCCTCGTTCCTCAGCTTCGACGCAGCCTCCACAAAAGCGAGAGGGTCGAAATGCTCGCCATGCACCACGACGGGTTCGGTGCGCGCGGCAATCGATCTCACGAGCACGTTGATTCCCGCGATGTGGTGGACAGGCAAAGCCAACAGCCATTGCCCTTGCCCGCCAAGCGCGGCGGCAGAACCCTCAGCACTCGCCAGAAGTGCTTCAACGCTCAGCGCGACCCTCTTGGGAGCGCCGGTAGATCCGCTCGACTGCACGACAAGCGCGACGCGCGAAGGCACCGTGGGTGGGACGGGAGTGCGCACCGCGCCTCTCGCAAGCGGCAACACGGCCGGCCCGCCATCCAACGCGCTCTTCAGCGCGGCGAAAACAGCCTGGCCGCTGTCGTCGATGACGGAGAGCGCACGTGACATCAGTACTGCCAGGGAAAAGGCGACCAGTCGGGTTCGCGCTTCTCCAGGAACGAATCGCGACCCTCCACCGCTTCGTCAGTCCCGTACGCCAGCCTGGTCGCTTCACCCGCAAACACCTGTTGGCCGACAATCCCGTCATCAACCGCGTTGAACGCAAACTTGAGCATGCGAATCGAGGTCGGCGACTTGCTGAGGATCTCCTGCGCCCACTCGTATGCGGTCGACTCCAGTTCGGCGTGCGGAACTGCCGCGTTCACGGCTCCGGCCTCCACTGCACGCTGCGCCGAATACTCCCTGGCCAAAAAGAACACTTCGCGAGCGAACTTTTGGCCCACTTGGCGCGCGAAATACGCGCTGCCGTACCCGGCATCGAACGAGCCGACATCCGCATCCGTCTGCTTGAATCTTGCGTGCTCTGCGCTCGCGATCGTCAAATCGCACACGACGTGCAGCGAGTGGCCACCGCCCGCCGCCCACCCTGGGACAACGGCAATGACGACCTTCGGCATGAAGCGGATGAGGCGCTGCACCTCGAGGATGTGTAGCCTGCCGGCTGCTCCTGGTTTCTGGTCTTGTGAATATTGGTAGCCGTCACGGCCACGAACTCTCTGGTCTCCGCCGGAGCAAAAAGCCCACCCGCCGTCGCGAGGGCTCGGCCCGTTGCCGGTGAGAAGCACGACGCCGATGCGCGGGTTCTGACGAGCGTCGTCGAGAGCGCGATACAACTCGTCGACAGTGGGCGGACGGAAAGCGTTGCGAACCTCCGGGCGATCAAACGCGATTCTGGCGACACGCCCCGCACGGTCGTGATGGTAGGTGATGTCGGCGAAGTCTTCGAAGCCGGGCACCTGCTCCCACAGCGAAGCATCGAATAGTTCTGACACGGCGCCCATCACAGCGACCCAAAGAGCGAGAGCACGGTGCGGAGCATAAACGGATTTGCGATCACAGAAACAATCATGGCTGCAATTGCCCATCCGCGGTACGGGCCGCGCACAAGAGCGACTACTCCCAGCGCGAACGGGATCACTGTCAGACCGTTGAGGAGCTGCGCCGTCACTGTCGCGGCAGCCAGACTTCCTGTGGTCGCAAGATTGATGGCGACGCCTTCGGTGATGAGAAGCGCCACTGCCAACACAAAGGCGACAGAGGTGAACGGCAGGGGTCTGCGTGTGGACTCTTCCGCGTGATGCACTTTCTCCAACGTGCCAACGGCCGGCGTGGCGTGCTCCATGCCGGAGGGCTCCTCAAGCGTCATCAGGTGAAGCCCCTTTCTCTCAAACAGGCAAACCGCCTCGACACGGTCTCCAACAGGATATTCCACTCGCGAACCCGGCAGACTGGAGACGTGTACCCCTCGCTGCCCGAGCTTCTCAGCACCGCTCGCGTCGTGTCGCTTCCGCTCGCCCAGCGTTTCAGGGGGATCGATTCTCGCGAGGCACTCCTGTTGCGTGGACCCTTCGGTTGGACCGAGTTCTCGCCATTCCTCGAATATGACGACGCGGAAAGCTCCGCGTGGCTTGCTGCTGCCCTCGACTTCGGTTGGCACGAACCTCCCAAAGCGGTGAGAACCTCGATCGGGGTCAACGCGACTCTCCCCGCCGTTTCGGCGGAAGAAGTGCCTGGGGTACTCCGCCGCTTTCCCGGCTGCCGCACCGTCAAAGTGAAAGTCTCCGAGCGGGGTCAGAGCCTTGCCGACGATGTCGAACGCGTCGCGGCGGCGCGCAACGTCATGGGCGCAGAAGGCCGATTGCGGCTCGACGCGAACGGAGGTTGGAGTGTTGACGAGGCGGAGCGGGCCATCCGGATGCTTGCCCCCTTCGACCTTGAATACGTTGAGCAACCCTGCGCAAGTGTGCCGGAACTCAGCGAGCTCCGCTCCCGCATCGCAGACCTTGGGATCCCCATTGCGGCCGATGAAAGCGTGCGCAAGGCGAGCGACCCGCTTGCCGTGGTGCGCGCTGGTGCAGCTGACATTCTCGTCATCAAAGCACAACCGCTTGGCGGCATCGCTGCAGCGTTGCGCATCGTGGCGGAGGCAGGTCTTCCCGTGGTCGTCTCAAGCGCTTTGGACACCTCGGTGGGGCTCTCCATGGGCGCGCACCTTGCTGCAGCGATCCCTGAGCTCGACTTTGACTGCGGACTCGGCACAGCCGCTCTGCTCGCCGCGGACGTCACAACGGCGCCTCTGCTTCCCGTGGGCGGTGCGATTCCCGTGCGCAGAGTGGACGTGGACGAAGAACTTCTAGAAGAGCACAAGGCACCCGCTGAGCGAACAGAGTGGTGGCGTGACCGGCTTGCGCGATGCCGGAGCCTGCTCGACTAGTTCTTGTTGCGACCGGGCACCGGTTGGATGAGGTCATCGTAGATCGCCGCACGCCGCTCGAATTCTTCCCGGTCTGACTGCTTCAACATGAAGTCGCCGTGGTAGGCGATCGAAAGGTACTCGGGCTCCCAGCCACTTTTCGCCACCGCGGACTTTGACGCCTCCGTGAGAATCCCGGTGCGATCGTGGGAAAGGTCAAGAATTGTGAACTGCAGACTTCCGCGGCTCACAGTCAGTGGTTGCCCTTCGACGACCCACCTTCCTTGACTCTCCAGCGTGTAGTCGCCGAACTCCTGCACGGCGTCTGGCCCTGGAAAGTTTTGCAGCGTCGGATCTCCAAACCCATTGCGCGCCATAGCCTTGATGACGATCTCGACAGCGCGTTGCTTCTCCTCGACTGTTCGCAGCGTCTGGGTGGTCTGCCAGTTCACACTGTCGTAGGTGTTGAGCAGCGATGTGCCGTGGAACCGGTTCGACTCGTACGCGACGACATCCTCGCCTTTGGCAACCCAGGTGAACCCGAACTCGGCGGTGATGGCCTCGCGGACCTCGCTCATCGCCGTGTCGACACGCACCGAAAGTTGCTCGACGCTCTCGTTCGAAAGCACGTCAGCTGGCGAGACTTGCGGCA
>RCMY010001128.1_pt1 | contig 25369 bp, 19 predicted proteins | sample 2041341 | NCBI WGS metagenome assembly RCMY01 (sample SAMN09708234, study PRJNA481090) | Marine sediment metagenome, whole genome shotgun sequencing project.
TTTGTCCAAAGCTTAAAACTCTTCGGTACACCACTAGGTTCAATAATCCACAAATAGGAATCTCCAGGCGTATCACCGCCTTGGGTGTAAGTAACTAAAAGGGCTTCCGAGCCATCTTCCATATCTACTAAATAACGTTCAACGCCTCTGTCGAAAACTTTATATGGTGCAACCAGCCAAAAAGAATCATTATTAAAATAAGTCTGCGCATCTTCAATAAGGCTTTGGGTAGTTTCGTATGAAACACTTTCATTATTAATATATGCCTTGCTCGAATGTGGAGTTATTAAGTCTAGGTCCACAACATTGTCTCCCCAAGAAACCTTCACGATGGCTTTTTCTCTATTCCATTTATAGGAGTGGTCTCCTCTAAAAGACCACTCAATAATTTTTGTGCTATTGAATTTTTTATAATGTAAGGCATCAAGCATTCTGTATGCTAAAGCATCAGCTTCTGGCCCCGATTTGCCAGTAGGTAATGGCTCATTATAGAGATAATACAGCACGCCGAAACCTATGGCAACGAACAAAAACAGAAATACTAAAATCTTAAATAATTTCTTTAACATAGGATATTTAAAATATTCATTGATAATTTATTATACTAAATTTGATAGAGGTGAATCTGAAAATTTAAACTCATCTAAAACCCAACAGCAGCATCATCGCCACGCTTATCTGCACCACCTTCTAGTTTACCATTTGATAAAACCCGAATCGCATCAACCTTACCTATTATAGGAGAACGCTCTTCATTGATGATATAGCCTTTAGATTTTAAATCTTCGATTAATGTTAGTGAAAATCCGTCTGGTTCAAAAATGACCATATCGGGCAACCATTGGTGATGAAACCGCGGAGCATTTACTGCGTCTTGCATGCTCATTTTAAATTCATATCCATTTAAAATGGTTTGTGCTACAGCAGTAATAATGGTAGACCCGCCAGGTGTGCCAACAACCATCCAGAGTTTGCCATCACGCTCAACGATAGTGGGTGTCATACTGCTAAGCATTCTTTTTTCTGCTGCAATACTATTAGCTTCGGCACCAACTAGGCCAAACATATTCGGCACACCAGCTTTGGAGCTGAAATCATCCATTTCATTATTTAAAAAGAAACCAAGTTCATCAGAATATAGTTTAGAGCCAAAATTACCATTTAAGGTTGTTGTGACTGAAACTGCATTTCCATTTGCATCAACGATAGAGTAGTGGGTAGTTTCCATACTTTCTACAATTTCTACTTGACCATGAGAAACATCATCTGAATTTGTGGCTTTCTCAAATGAAAAATCAGACATTCGTGCTTTCATATAGCCGTCTTCAAGTAAAACATCTAAAGGGATTTCAACAAAATCAGAATCTCCTAAATAGTAATTCCTATCAGCATAGGCGCGGCGCGAAGCTTCGGTAAATAATTGAATTGTTTTCTCAGAATTATGCCCGAATGAGGCGATATCATAAGGCTCAATCATTTTAAAAATCTGATTCATGGTAGCACCACCGCTACTTGGAGGTCCCATAGAAATGATGTTTAAATCTCTATATTTAAACGTAATTGGTTTTCTCCAAACAGCTTGGTAACTAGCTAAATCTTCTTCAGTTACAAATCCACCATTTGTCTGAATAAAACTTGCCAATTTTTGAGCAACTTCACCTTTGTAAAATCCATCTCTTCCCTTTTCAGCTATCCTTCGCAGGGTTTGTGCGAGTTTAGGGTATTTTATAAGATCACCCTCTTTATAAACTGACGCAAATTTTGTGCTATCACCATTCACTTTAATGAAAACTTCTCTATAGTTATCAAGCATTTCGGCTTGCTTGGCCGTAACTATTACTCCATTTTCTGCCATGGCAATTACAGGCTCGAAAATAACTTTTAAAGGTAGTTTTCCAAATTTTTTATGCACTTCTATAATTCCTGCAACCGAACCAGGTACGCCAACAGACGTAGCGCCTAATGTGCTCATATTAGGTATAACATTGCCTAAAGAATCTAAATACATATCTCTATGGGCAGATTTAGGTGCTTTTTCCCTAAAATCTAATGAACCTATGTCGCCATTTGCATTTCTGTATACCATGAATCCGCCACCGCTGATATTTCCTGCTCTTGGGTACACAACAGCAAGTGCTAATTGCGTGCCAACCATAGCATCGAAAGCATTACCTCCTTTTTGCATAATATCACTACCAATTTTTGAGGCTTCTTCACGTGCAGAAACGACCATGGCTTTCTCGGTAACGGTACCTGTAGGACTTGCAGGGTTTTCTTTACAACTAATGAAACATATTAGTGTAGCAAACACTAAAGCTATTTTTACTTGGCTCATAATTAATTTAATAGTTTAGGTGGATAATCTTAATGTTTTGTTTTATAATTATATAGTTATTTTTTATCTAAAAGTGAAATAAATTTTTGTTTCGAATATGTAATTAATTCTTCGAAGAATTCTGTGAACTCTTTTTCGAAGGCGTCATAATGCTCTTCTAAGTCTAAAATAGCGAAATTCATTTTAGATTTATTCTTGGTTCTACGATTCATACCATTCAGCACACGAGCAATGCCTTCCATTTTAGAGTAATTGTAAATCCAATTATCGGTAATCATATAAGGCATCATTCTTCTTACGCCATCAGGTAGAATTTCATAATTGTCTTCTAAAAGGTTATAGAAATCATCAACAAAAACCTCTAAGGGTATGTCAGAATATTTAGACCAATTCTTTGCTAGAAAATGATCGTAGTAAATATCCACGATCACCCTACTATAATGACTATAGTTGGCATGTAATCGTTTACTACTAATTTTTGGTATATCGTGTGTATCGGTATACGTGTCTATAAAACGATGCAATTTTATTCCTTTTTGAACTTTTTTGGGTAGATGGTCAAACTTATTACTACGAATACTATCGGCGATAAAATTGCCTATAGTAATTTCTTTATCATTAAAAGATAGATATATATGCGCTAAAAAGTTCATTCGCCTAATTTATGCTTCCTAAATCGAATTTACAAAGAAGGACCATAGTGGTAAGTACGAACCCTTTATATTTGCAAAAACTTATTAAGAATATATGACACTAATAAAATCTATTTCAGGAATACGAGGAACTATTGGAGGAAAGCCAGGGGATAATCTTACCCCAATTGATGCAGTTAAGTTTGCCGCATCTTATGGTATTTGGCTCAAGGACTATTCTAAAAAAGATAAATTAAAAGTGGTTATAGGTCGTGATGCACGATTATCTGGAGAAATGATTCAGAATCTTGTGGTTTCTACATTAATAGGTTTGGGTATAGATGTTATTGATTTAGATTTATCTACCACACCAACAGTAGAGATAGCAGTGCCTATGGAGAAAGCTGATGGCGGAATAATATTGACTGCAAGTCATAATCCAAAACAATGGAATGCGCTAAAATTATTAAATGAAAAAGGTGAATTCTTAGATGCGGCACAAGGTGCAAAAATCCTAGAGATTGCCGAAAAGGAAGACTTTGATTTTTCTGATGTTGACGATTTAGGAGAAATTACTAGGAACGATAGCTATATTGATATTCATATTGATGAAGTTTTAAATCTTTCTTTGGTTGATGCTGAAGTAGTGAAAAAAGCCAAATTCAAAGTTGTTGTAGATGGTGTTAACTCCACTGGTGGAATCGCTATTCCTAAACTGTTGAAGGAATTTGGAGTAGAAGTGGTGGAATTGTATTGTAAACCAACAGGACATTTTCCTCATAACCCAGAACCTTTAAAGGAACATTTAACAGATATAAGCAAACTTGTAGTTAAAGAGAAGGCCGATTTCGGAATTGTTGTAGATCCAGATGTTGATCGTTTAGCGTTTATTAGTAATGATGGTGAAATGTTCGGTGAGGAATACACTTTGGTGGCTTGTGCAGACTATGTACTTGGTAAAACAAAAGGTAATACAGTGTCTAATCTTTCTTCTTCACGTGCATTACGTGATATTACTCAAAAACATGGTGGTACGTATGAAGCTGCGGCAGTTGGTGAAGTAAATGTAGTAACTAAAATGAAAGCTAATAAGGCTATTATTGGTGGTGAGGGTAATGGAGGAATCATTTACCCAGAAAGTCATTATGGTCGTGATTCCTTAGTAGGTACAGCATTGTTTTTAATGCTTATGGCAGAAAAAGGTGGTACAGTTGCAGAGCTTAGAGCTAGTTATCCTAGCTACTTCATGAGTAAGAAGAAAATTGAATTGACACCAGGTTTAGATGTAGATGGCATTTTGAAATCAATGGCTGAAAAATATGCCAATGAGGAATTGTCTACCATTGATGGTGTAAAAATAGATTTTGCCGAGAATTGGGTTCATCTTCGAAAGTCGAACACAGAACCAATCATTAGAATTTATACAGAAGCAAAGAGTCAGGCAGAAGCTGATGCGTTAGCTGATCGTATTATTAGTGAAATAAGTACTGTTGCTGGTTTATAAAAAATTATAAGCCGGAGGCAACTATCTGCTTCCGGCTTTTTTATACTTCAAAAACATTATTCTATTTCTGCGAAGGCAGCAGGTTTCTTATCCCTATGCTTCCAACGTTTATGTGTCCATAAATAATATTCAGGTTTTTCATGGATTTGCTCTTCTGTCAATCTTAGAAACTTATTCGTTATCTCATGTTCTTCAGTTTCTTTTCCATTTAGGGCTATAGGTATAAGCTCTGCTTTATAATGACCTCGTTTTACCTTACTAACTTTTAGGAAGACTGTAGCTAGTCCTGTTTTGCGAGCCAACGCTTCCCCACCATTAAAAATGGGGACTTTTATACCCATAAAGTTAGTCCAATAGTGCGCTCTATGTGCTTGTGGTGATTGATCACTCACCATACCGTAGGTAGCGCGAACATTATCTCTGAAATTTTGAATAACGGTTTTTGCTGTCTGGCCTTGTGTAATTAAGGTAGTATTCCATCGAGCTCTTGTTTTTCTGATGAATTTATCAAAATATGAATTATTCATTTGCTGGTAAACGGCGTATCCTTTAGAGTTGACATAATTGTTGATGCTTACATTCCATTCCCAATTGGCATAATGTGCACAAAGAATTATAATACTTCGTTCTTTTTCAATTTCAAGTAAAACTTCAGGATTTACAACTTGGTATTTTTGAGCTACAGCCTTTTTACTAAGGTTCATGGTTTTTACCATTTCTAAAAAGGTATCGCAAAGATGTTTGTAAAATTCTTTTTCAATACGATTTATTTCTTCCTTCGGCTTATCTGGAAATACCAAATTCAAATTGTTTTGAACAACTTTGCGTCGATAGCCAAACACATGGTACACAAAGAAAAAGGCAATATCAGAAAAACCATAAAATAATCGATGTGGCAAAATGGAAATAACCCATAGAAATGGGTAGATTAAAACAAAGGCCAATAGTTGCATTCTCCAAAAATTATGGGCAAATATAGTTATATTTGACGCCAAATAAATACCAGATAATGTACAACATTGATATAGCGACAATTGCAATAATTGCGGCAAACGTATTGGTTTCATTTAAAGGATTTAATGATACCTCTTTCTTTGAGCGTTATAAATTCAGTATTGGAGCTATAAAAGCAGGACAGAAGGAGCGTATGGCAACTTCTGGATTTTTACATGTAGATATTTCGCATTTATTATTTAATATGCTTACACTTTATTTCTTTGCAGGTGTGGTAATCAATTGGTTCGGTCCAGTTCAATTTTTCATCATCTATGCAGTAAGTCTTTTGGCAGGTAGTCTTTTGGCGATAAGCTTTCATAAAGACGAACCCTACTATTCTGCAGTTGGTGCAAGTGGTGCGGTTACAGGTATTTTATATTCAGCCATTCTATTACAACCCACTATGCAACTAGGCATTATGTTCATTCCTATTCCAGTGCCTGCGTATGTAGTTGGTATAGGATATTTACTTTATTCTATCTACGGAATGAAAAAACGTTTGGGTAATATCGGTCATACGGCTCATTTCGGTGGTGCAATTGGCGGCTACGCTTGTACGTTATTGTTTATGCCAAGTTTGTTACAGACTGAAACTCTAATGGTTGGCTTATTGGCGCTCCCAATTATCTTACTTTTCGCTCTTGAGAAGATGGGTAAGATTTAAGAGATTTTGCGTTCTTTGTATTCCATTTGATTATTTAAACTAATAATGGGTGCATTACATCGGATTTCACTATATAAATACAACAATCGGGTATTACAAGTCGTTATTAAAAAAACCCGTATTAGAAATGAATTCAACCCTATCTATTCGAAAAATTTGGTCAATAGCTATATCTGCTACTTTTTTAGTAGCAAGTTGTAGTGATGAAACTACAATTTTTGAAAACCCAGAAGATAATTTAGTAAAGGAAACCAATCAGTTAAAATTAGACAATAGTGTAAGTTTCGACCGTGCTGGAGTTCTTGATATTTATGAGGATCCTATTTCTAGCGCAAAAAGATACAATGCGACAGGTAAGGCAGAACAAGCTGGGGATTACCCGCTTACTTTGGTAGCGCAAATTGCACCTCCATCTTTTGAAAATGGAGAAAATTTAGCAGCTACACATGTAGCTATAGATGGTGATTATGGTTATGTATCCTATAATACTGTTGGTCAAGATTATGTAGGTGCTGTCGATGTTGTCGATATTAGTGATCCTAATAATCCAATACTTACATCTAGAGTTTATTTTACAAATGTAGACCTAAATTCAATTGCTTATGATGCAGGTTATGTTTATGTAGCTGGAGGTGTAGATTCAGAGAAATCTGTTACAGCAACATCAAATTCACTAGTTGCTAAAATAGCTGTAAGTGGGGGTAGGCTTAATACCTCTGACATTACCTTCGGATTTCAAGAAGGTTTTAATGCTACAGATGTTAGCATAATGAATAATAATGTTATCGCTACAAGTGGTCAAGATGGTTTCGTTGTTATTTATGATAAGAATGACATGAGTATTTTGAATGAAGCTGCCTTTGCCGATTTACGTTCCGTAGCTTATAATGGAAATGAAATAGCTGTTTTAGATGCAGCCCAAGGTGTTAGTTTCTTAGATCAAAATCTTAATGTTACAAGAAGTATACGTATTGAATCAGATTTTGGAATAGATGCTAAGCGTACCTTAGATTTTTCTAACGATAATATTGTTGTTGCAGAAGGTTCTAAAGGGGCTGGTATATATAATGCCTCTTCTGGTAGCTTTGTTGGGTATTTGCCTATTCTGACAAGCCCCGAAAACGCTGAGCAAGGTGATATTGTAACTAATGGTGTTGCAATGAATGAGGATGTTTTACTAATGGCAAACGGCGCAGGTGGACTTAGTCTTAATGAAAATAAAAGCGGTAATATTGAAGGTGTTGGTGTTATAGAGCTTACCGGTTCTATAAATTACGTAGCATCTAAAGGAGATTATATTTTTGCAGCTTCAGGAAAATCCGGATTTCAAATTATTAAATTCAATAGACCAAGTGAAAGTTTAATTGCTAGATGTACCGGTCTTGAGGATTATGAGGGTAATTCTAAATTAAAAGTCAATGACGACGATATACAAGCATTTAGTGGATCCAAACGATTCGATGAAATTAAGGTAGAAGGTGAGTTATTGCTTTGTGGTGCATGGACGGTCAAAAATGATATTGAGCTCGGTGAAAATTCACTTTTTGAAATGAACGGAGTTATTGTTGTTGGAAGAGTAAACAAGCAAAAGGAGATAATAGTTAAATCTGGGGCAACACTTCGTATAGAGGGTAATATGACAATTTATGGTGATTTAATCCTTGAAGATGGAGCTACAATTGAATTTTTAGGAATTAGCTCTATTGCCACTATATGGGGTGAGGTTGAGAAGAAGGGAACTGTTACGATTACAGGTACTTTCAACGATTATTATGATAAGTTCTAGTAAATAGAAGATTATCAATAAAAAAGCCCTAAAGTAAATTACTTTAGGGCTTTTGCTTTTTACCATTTGCGTGTCTAATTTAAAAGTTCAGCAACTTTTTCTTCAAGTGCCGGACCTCTTAAATTTTTAGCGATTATTACTCCGTTTTCATCTAATAGAAATGCTGCAGGAATTGCATCTACATTATATAGTTTTGCTATTTGATCGTCGAAATAAGCAATGTTAGAGATATGATTCCATTCTAAACCATCTTCTTCGATCGCTTTTTTCCAAGCTTCTTCTGTTCTATCTAAAGAAACACCTAAAACATTTAAACCTTTATCATGGTATTTTTTATAAACGGCAACAATATTAGGATTTTCAGCTCTACATGGTCTGCACCATCCTGCCCAAAAATCAATTAAAGTTACCTTGCCCATTACATCTTTTAACGCTATTACTTTGCCTTCAGGATTTGGACCTGAAAAGTCAGGTGCAACTGCTCCGAGACTTGAGTTTTTGCCAGCTTCTTCAGATTTTTTTAGTTTTTCAATACCTTCGAATATCTTTTTACCAGATGGCGAGCTTTTAATTTCCTCAGACATAGCATCGTAAATACCTTCAATTTCCGATAAAGAAACTGCTTTTGTAGCAATTGCTCTATCAAGAATTAGTGCAGATATTAGTGCCTTTGGGTTGGCTTTTACATAGTCCAATTCAAAAGTCTTATACTCTTCCTGTAGTTCTTTGAACTCATCTTGCAGGGCTAATGCAGCTTCGCCAGCGGCAGCTTGCATGTCTTTTTGTATAGATTGAGCCTGCATTGAAATTTTTCTTGATTGCTCCATATAATCAGCAAAAGCATCGTTTTGAAAAGTCCCGCTTATTTCTGCAAATCCCATGCTATCTCTTTCAGCATTAAATTGAATGTCGCCGTTTTCTATTATCACAGCAGTATAGCCAGGCAATTGTTCTACAAAAAGATAATGCAGTTCAGGGATATCAGCTTTTCCGGTGAATTTAAAATCACCATTGGTAGTAATTGCGGTGTCTACTTCTACAGGTTGATTGTTTTCACCTATCTTTTTAAGAAATACTTTTGTGCCATCAGGTATTTCACCTCTTAATTTTCCATTTAAGGTGAAGCCTTCTGGATTGGTGTTGCAACTGAACATTAAAATTCCAGTTAGTAAAATTACAATGCTATTTTTCATAAAATTCACTTAGTTTAAGTTGCAAATGTACTTATATATGAGATATAAAAAAAGACCCCTAACACGATGGTCAGAGGTCTTTTTATTAGATTTAAGCTAATGATTAAAACTGGTAACGAATACCAAGCCCTATATCAAAATCGAAATTATCAGAAAACCCGTCATAGCCAACTACGCCTAATTCAGGTCTAAAATCCAACGAAAGAATTAATGGAATATCAAAATTATATTCGATTCCAATATCACCAGCAGCAAAAATAAATAAACCGCCATCGTTATTGCTGTTTGGATTATTTGGAAAATCTACACTGCCTAAGCCACCTCCGACACCATAGTACCATTGAAAATCTCCTTCAATAGGTCTTACCCATTGGTATAGACCTGCAATTTTAAAAGCATTGAAATTTCTGCTATCTCGCCAGCCTAAGTCAAATTCTAATCTATTACTTTGGCTAAGTGATTTTTGGTAACTGATTTCAGCGCCAAATCCGTCACTATCCCCCAAACGTAATCCTAATGCATGATCGGCTATTTCCTGTGCTGATATAGAGCAGGTAGCCATAAATAATAATACTGAAATACCTTTTAAAATCTTCATATAGTTCATGATTTTTGTGATGAAAAATGAGCTTATTTGTAATGTAGCTCACACAATAAAACTTAATTTAGCGGTCAAAATTGTGCTACGTTGAAAAATAATTTACTGTCAAAGTTACAACAAGATTTAGAAGGGGAGTTACAATATGATAATCTGACAAAGGGACTCTACGCTACAGATGCTTCCGTTTATCGAAAGATACCCGTTGGCGTGGCTTTCCCTAAAACAGTATCTGATATAAAAAAAATCGTCCTATTTGCTAAAGAGCACAAAATAGGATTGATACCAAGAACGGCCGGCACATCATTGGCAGGGCAATGTGTTGGTGACGGATTGGTGGTTGATGTTTCTAAGCACTTTACTAAAATTGTTAGTTTAGATGAAGTAAATAAGCAAGTAACGGTACAGCCGGGTGTTATTAGAGATGAGCTGAATCTTTATTTAAAACCTTACGGATTGTTTTTTGGCCCTAATACGTCAACATCAAATAGATGCATGATTGGTGGTATGGTAGGTAACAATTCTTCTGGAACCACTTCAATACAATATGGGGTGACTAGGGATAAGGTTATTTCGCTTAAAACAATTTTAGCAGATGGCAGTGAGGCGGAGTTCGGGCGTATTTCTGAAGCACAATTCCATCAAAAACAACAGAGTAATACATTTGAAGCATCACTTTATAATAGTATTCATAAAGAATTAATTAATAAAGAGATAGCTGAAGAAATTATCAATAATTTTCCTAAGCCAAAAATTCATAGAAGAAATACAGGTTATGCTGTTGATGAATTGTTGAAGGCTGATGTATTTGGAGGGCAACAACCATATTTTAACATGGCAGAATTGCTGTGTGGTAGTGAAGGAACTTTGGCATTCACCACAGAAATCACAATACAATTAGATGAGTTGCCACCTTCTTATTCGGCAATGGTAGTAACACATTATACTTCGTTAGAAGATTGCTTAATGGATGTCGTTCCTGTAATGGAACATCCTTTGCAATTGTGTGAAATGATGGATAAGGTAATTCTAGATTGCACCAAAAATAATAGGGCGCAAATGGCAAATCGGTTTTTCGTAGAAGGCGACCCAGAGGCTTTACTAATGCTGCAGATTAACGCACATACCGAGGAGGAACTGAAAAAAGCAATTACCTCATTAATAAAAACAGTCGAAGATTCTGGTTTAAGCTATGCAAATGCAACTTTGGCTGGGGATAACATTGCCAAAGCAATTGAGCTTCGTAAAGCCGGATTAGGACTCTTAGGAAACATTGTTGGTGATATGAAAGCGGTGGCATGTATAGAGGATACAGCGGTGGCATTGACAGATTTAAAGGAGTTTATTGCTGAGTTTACTTTGATTATGAAAGGGTTTGACCAAAAGGCAGTGTATTACGCGCATGCTGGTGCTGGTGAATTACATTTAAGGCCTATACTTAATCTAAAGAAATCTTCTGATGTTGCTTTATTTAGAAACATCACTACAGATGTAGCAAAACTTACAAAAAAGTATAGAGGTTCTTTTAGTGGTGAACATGGTGATGGTATTGTTCGGGCAGAATTTATTCCTTTAATGATTGGGGATAAAAACTATGAACTTCTAAGAAGAATTAAATCTTACTTTGACCCACAAGGTATTTTTAACCCAGGTAAAATTGTAGATGCTTACCCGATGGATAAGTCGTTTCGATATGAAATTGACCGCGTAGAACCTGTGATTAAGACACTTTTAGATTTTTCTGATAGTGAAGGAATTTTAAAAGCAGCTGAAAAGTGCAATGGTAGTGGCGATTGTAGAAAAACACACCATATGAGTGGTGGAATGTGTCCGAGTTACCATGTTACAAAAAACGAGAAAGATACCACACGTGGTCGCGCGAATGCATTACGAGAGTTTTTAACGAACCCAAAAAGTATCTCTAAAAACGGATTTGATAGTTCAGAAATAAAAGAGGCTTTTGATTTATGCCTTAGCTGTAAAGCATGTGCCAGCGAATGCCCTAGTAATGTTGATATATCAACATTAAAAGCAGAATTTTTATATCAATACCAAGAAACAAACGGGTACCCATTACGAGGAAAATTGTTTGCTTATAACACCAAACTAAACGGATTAGGAAGTAAAGTTGCGGGTTTAACCAACACAGTTTATGAGTCTAAATTATTGGGAGGTTTTCTCAAGAAAACAAGCGGAGTAGCTAAAGAAAGGAGCTTGCCCAAAGTTTATAGCTTTAATTTTAATAAGCACCTTCAAAATGCTGTTGCTCAAAATAATATATCAAAAAATAAAGTTATTTTATTTATTGATGAATTTACAAGGTATTTAGATGTAGAAGTTGGTAAAGATGCAATAGAATTACTAGCTCGTTTGGGATATGAAGTGGAATTATATTTCGCTGAAAGTGGACGTACCTTTCTTTCTAAGGGGTTTTTGAAACAAGCACAGAAACTGGCTGTAAAAAACACGAAAGAATTAAAGAAATTTGCTGACTTGAGATTACCTATTTTAGGATTAGAGCCATCAGCGATTCTAACTTTTAGAGATGAGTACAAACGTATGACAGCCGATAAAGTGGTAGCTCAAAAAATTGCAGACCATTCATTTTTGATTGAAGAGTTTTTGGCAAAGGAAATAGACGAAGGACATTTGAATGCAGCAGATTTTACTAAAGAAGTTAAGGATATAAAAATTCATAATCACTGTCATCAAAAAGCACTAAGTAATCAAAAGGTAACTTTCGATGTTTTAAATCTTCCTGTAAATTATAAAGTAACCATAATTCCTTCAGGATGTTGTGGCATGGCAGGTTCTTTTGGTTATGAAGAAGAGCATTATGAAACAAGTATGAAAATTGGAGCGTTAAAATTATTTCCAGCAGTTTCAAAATCTGCCCCTGGTACAATAATTGCTGCAAATGGCACTAGTTGTAGACATCAAATATTTGATGGCACGAAAAGAATTGCAAAACACCCGGTAAGTATTTTGAAAGAGGCTTTGGTGAATTAAAAACCTTTATAGCTTCTTAGTATCTAAGAAGTCGCCATTTAAAATTAAAATTAGGGTCAAGACTATATAAATATGTAAGTAGTTCTTCTGCATGACAGACATAAGAGCCTAAATGAACATCAGAAAGGACTGTTATTTCAAGACGGCGTTTTTTCAAAGGCGTGATTTTGATGGTGAAATTAAATCTAACTAAAGGTTATTTGTTTATAACATAGGTCAATAATCTATCCTCATTAGGATAATTAATAATTATCACAATTGTTGAGGGTTGTCATCATATTAAGCACTTTTAAAATTTTTCTTTCATGCATTTAACATTTACCTTTGATTCTTGCGATAAAGTAAGTTTTGCAAGCAGTATCAATTAATTTAGAAAGTACATATTATGGCCGGTAATACCTTTGGAACCATATTTAGGGTAAGCACTTTTGGAGAATCTCACGGAAAAGCAATTGGAGGAGTAATTGATGGGTGTCCGTCTGGAATTGAATTGGATTTAGAAGCTATTCAACGCGATTTAGATCGTCGTAAGCCAGGTCAATCTGCCATAGTTACGCAACGTAAGGAGCCTGATGAAGTAGAATTTTTCTCTGGAATCTTTGAAGGTAAGACAACTGGCACCCCCATTGGTTTCGCCATACATAATACCAATCAAAAATCTAAGGATTACGGTCATATTAAAGATTCTTATAGACCATCTCATGCCGATTATGTTTATGATAAAAAATATGGATTTAGAGATTATCGTGGGGGAGGTAGAAGCTCAGCGAGGGAAACAGCCAGCAGGGTAGTGGCTGGTGCCATTGCAAAGCAATTTTTAAAAGGTGTCGAAATACAAGCCTTTGTATCTCAAGTTGGAGATATGAAGCTAGAAAAAGACTATAAGAATTTAGATTTGAGCTTAACGGAATCAAATGCAGTTCGATGTCCTGACCCAGAAATGGCGATAAAGATGGAAGAATATATTAAGTCTATTAAAAAAGAAGGTGATACCATAGGCGGAATTATTACTTGTGTCGCTAAAAACGTACCTGTTGGTTTAGGAGAACCTGTATTCGACAAACTTCATGCAGAATTGGGTAAAGCAATGTTATCAATTAACGCGGTCAAAGGTTTTGAATATGGAAGTGGCTTCGAGGGAGTAAAAATGAAAGGCAGCGATCATAATGACCAATTTAATAGCGACGGTTCTACCAAAACCAACTATAGCGGAGGTATACAGGGTGGTATAAGTAATGGAATGGATATCTATTTCAATGTAGCATTTAAACCAGTAGCCACTGTAATACAAAGCTATGAAACTATAGATAAAGAAGGTAATAAAGTTCAGGCTCAAGGAAAGGGAAGACATGATCCATGTGTTGTACCTAGAGCAGTACCAATTGTTGAAGCAATGACCGCTATGGTTTTAGCCGATTATACCTTACTTAATAGAACCATTAAATTATAGGGTTCCTTTCTAGTACTTTTCCTGTCAAAATACTATCTTACTTCCCTAAACTATATGTTATATGAGGAAGCTTGAGTTGCATTGGCAAATTCTAATTGGTATGTTGGCGGGAGTTCTATTTGCTTTAGCAATGGTTCAATTAGAATGGGGTCCGAAATTAATTTCAGATTGGATCAAGCCTTTTGGGAATATTTTCATTAATTCATTGAAACTTATTGCCGTTCCTCTAATCTTAGCTTCATTGATAAAAGGAGTATCTGACCTTAAGGATATTTCCAAATTATCTCAAATGGGTGGTCGTACCATTGGTATTTACATAGCTACCACCGTAATTGCTGTAACTATAGGTTTAGGGGTGGTAAACATTGTAAAACCGGGTGCTTCTATTAGTGAAGCTACCCGTACTGAACTAGTAGAGAATTACAAAGGGGATGCCGAAGCCATTAAATCCAAAGCTGATAAACAAAAAGAAGCCGGCCCTTTACAGGCGTTAGAAGATTTGGTTCCGAGTAATATTTTTCAAGCAGCTTCTGATAATGGAAATATGTTGCAAGTCATCTTCTTCGCTATATTCTTCGGTATTGGTTTAATACTAATCCCTGAGGAACAATCAGCTCCGGTTAAAAAGTTTTTTGATGGATTCAATGAAGTAATTCTTAAAATGATAGACCTTATAATGTTAGCAGCACCCTATGGTGTCTTTGCGTTATTGGCTGCCTTAGTGGTGGAATCACCTAGTTTAGACTTGTTTAAAGCCTTAGCATGGTATGCATTCTGCGTTGTGCTAGGACTAACTTTGATGTTAGGGGTATATCTGCTATTAGTTTGGGTTTTCACAAAAACAACACCTAACACTTTTATGAAGGGAATGTCACCTGCTCAACTATTAGCATTTTCAACAAGTTCAAGCGCGGCAACCTTACCAGTAACAATGGAAAGGGTAGAAGAGCATCTAGGAGTCGACGAGGAAGTAACTAGTTTTGTACTACCGATTGGGGCTACTATTAACATGGATGGTACTAGTTTATATCAAGCAATTGCAGCAGTTTTTATTGCACAGGCCTTTGGTATGGATTTAAGCTTATCTGCTCAATTAGGCATAATTGTAACGGCTACATTGGCATCTATTGGTAGTGCGGCAGTTCCTGGGGCAGGAATGGTTATGTTGGTAATTGTATTGGCACAAGCCGGAATTCCTGAAGCAGGCTTGGCCCTAATTTTTGCGGTAGATAGACCATTAGATATGTGTCGTACTGTTATAAACGTTTCTGGTGATGCTGCAGTGTCAATGATGGTTGCAAAATCGGTAGGTAAATTAGGTAAGCCTAAAGTTAAAAATTGGGATGATAATTACCATAAGCCAACGTAGTATTAGAAGTACGAACTGCATTGAATATTAATGAATCGGAAATAGAAATTTAAACCTTATTCAAAATAGAAATCAAGGCTAAGTATCAAATTTTCTAAACGCTGCGGTTGAGAACATAAATATCCCATAACACACCATACCAATGGCTACTGCTCCTAATAGCCATTTGCCAAATGGTTGTTCCTGAATGAATGAAAAGGCTTCTGCTGTACCTTTCACATTGTTAGATGACGCACCATTTAAAGATAGCCCTGCAGTAACGAAAAAGTATGAAATGATTGTAGTCACCAAGCCACGTGAAATTAAACCTGCATATCCTATTCTTTGAATGTATTTTCTTTTGGCCATAGCTGGAATGGACTTTAAATCGAACTTTTGAAGAAATTCGCCTTTGTAGACCTTCAAAAATTGATAAATTCCTTTACCAAACAGTCCAGCACCTATCACTGTAAATATTAGTGCACCAGTAGTTCCTGTTAATAAAGAATTAGTAGAGCGGCTGTCTGACTTAAATAATGAAATTATGTCAAAGGCATCGATAACAGACATCAATCCTATAATGCCATAAATACATCCGCTTATGAAAAATCCGATTCTTTTGATAATGCCTTTCATGTCTTCACCAATCTTTTCTGGGTCTTTTAAGCTTTCAAATATTCTCCAAATCGAATAACAGATAAGTCCAATTCCTAAAGTAAAAACCAAAACATTTCCAAAGGGTTTATTTTCTAAATAGTCAATTATCGCTAACTTCCCTGCTTTTTGCCCACCCATATTAAAAGCACTGAACAAGGCTAATAAACCAGTTAAAGTATAAACTACGCCTATTGAAATATATCCTAAAACAGCAAGTTTCTTAAAGTTTGAGTTCATACGTTTACGAATTATTTAATTAAACTTATTATTTAAATGAGGTAATCTATATTATTGATTTAATGATTATTATACTAATATATTAAATAGATTTATTTATTTTTATATAACGTATCAGCACCTTCAGCGGCATCCTTAAAATTCAAATCATCATCAACTACTCCTTGATAGGCTTTAATCCATGCATTTCTAAAGATACGAGAAACAGTTGGCCAAATTTTTGTCTTAACATTATTCAAATCACCTTCAATTGGGATTTTAGTAGCCAAGGTATCTTGCTTATGATTTTTCAGAGCGAATTTGAAAAAACCTACAAATCCCTCCCATAATGTTTTCAAGAATCCATCGTCTTTCCCAATAAGTCTAGCATTTTTAAGAATGGGTTTAAAGGAGCCTTTTAGATACCCGTCTGCAATTGCTAGTTCACCAAATAGGTCAAATGAACCTTCATCAAAATCGATGCCTGCATAATGATTGGTAAAATCATTTAGAGCTTTTGCATCTGCATTTTCTAGGCTAAAGGATATATCCATATCCGGAATTTCCTTAACCAAATTCATATCCCCATTAAGTATTACGTTACCATTGCCTATAGAAGTAGCTGTTGCGTGAATATTAGAAGGTAATGTTCTGGTTTTTTCCACAACATTTCTAAGGTTTGATGCCACAAGATTGACATTAGATAAATTTAAATCAATATTAGGGTCAGCTTGTAATTGCAAAAAAGCGAATTTACCTTTTTCAATTGTTAATAGGTTAACATCTATAAGAACCAAATTGGTAAGCGCTTTAGACCAATCTTCAGTATTTGCTTGACCAGTGGTGTCGTGTTGGTCTTCAAACACATAAATAATGGTTGGTTCGAACATATTAATTTCGCTTACTATTTTACCATGAATTAGTGCTTTCCATTCAATCGAAATATCGGTCTTATTAAAATCTAAGAACGGTACTTCACTGTTGGCATTGACCGTATTCAGATACATACCATTAATAGTGTATGCACCTCTAATGATTGATAAATCTATATCATCAACTTGACCATAGTAGCCTGGTATGTCGGCTAAGACATTGTTTACATAATTTTTTACGATGTAGGGGAGTGCAAGTCGTAATACTATTAATACAGCGATAATTATAACGGGAAGTAAATATCTCTTTTTTTTAAACCGTTTTCTTTTTACATGGTTCATATTATCTAACATTGATGTGTCAATAGATGATAATATATACCAATAATTCTATGTAAAGAGGTGTAATAATGGTTTGGGATAAAAGTATTGTGCATTGTGCTAAAATGAATTCACATCTGCACAAAACTTCGAATTTTAGATAAATTTATTCTTTAATTCTTCAGAGGGAATCATGCAGGATTCTTTTTTCCCGTACCATTTATAGCGATTCTTCGCTATAAAATCGTATACGATATTTCTAAAAGCCTCAGGTAGCCATAATAAAATAGAGGAAAGTGTTCGTAGTCCTTTTAAATTTTTACCTATTTCTAGTGCAGCGGTAGATTTAGTGTAATAAGCCACATTTGGCTCTATGAGAATTATAGAATCTATATCTTCTGTGCCAATATTTCTTTCGGTAAGTAACTTTTTACCAGTGTCACTTTGTAAGGCAGTAAATTTAAACAAGTCTTCTTTATCTTTTTTAATAATAAATTGAACGGTAGAGTTGCAAAGATTACAAACGCCATCAAAAAGGATTATTTTCTTATCATTTTCCACGGATTAAAGATACAATGGGTCTGAATAAAAACTTGCATCTTTATAATGTATTTAAGAAAGTAGTCAAATCAATTTCCTTAACTAGGTGTAGTTTCTTTTTTAACAGATACTTAGATTTTAGAATACTCTCTGGTAAAACGTTTAACATGACGGCGATTTCTTTAGTGGAAAGGTTCATGCGAAGAAAAGCAGCTAAACGAATCTCTTTTTCTGTGATATCGGCGTAAATGACCTTTAATTTGATATCAAAATCATTATGCACATCAGCAAAATAGCTTTTAAAGATTTCCCAATCCTTGTCTTCAGCATTTTGCTTTTTAAGTAACATGACAATATGTCTAAACTCAACTTTAAACTTTTCTGGAGAACTACGTAAACCTTCTAAATTCTCTCTAAATTCTTGAATAAACGTATTCTTTTACACTAAATAAAGCGTTTGCGAAGTAAGCTCCTTCTTTTTATGGGAAATTTCTTGTTTATAGATTTCCTCTTGTTTCTCGCGTTCCACTTTATTTTTTTCATTCGGTGTCGGAACCCGAATACTATAAGACCTGATAAGGCTAGGGCAGAGTATATTCTACCTGCATACAGCCCTTTTCTTAAATTGTTGATCTCTACCTCTTGATTTTAGGTTTTGATTTGTTCTATATATAATGCAATCTCATTATCTTTTTTATCGGTTACGATAATAGTTCGCATTTCCTCAATTTGATGCGATTTTTAATGGTGAAGAAACTAAAGATATTCTATTGAAAAAATGTTGAGTGGGATAAAGGTGACGGTATACTAGAATTGACCTAGAGGATGACCCAGGTAGTGAAATGCGAATCTATTTTTATGTTTGGAAAATTTACTAGATGTATTAGAGTTAGTTAATGCAGTCGGTATCTAAAGTTAGAAGATTCAACAACTTGGGTATCGGCTGTTGTTTTATCAGAGAAGAATATCTTATTTCAACTAATTAAGAAACAGGTGATACCTAAAATAATCAAATCAACATTTTTAAACACATTCAGAGCTTACTAAATAGCTTAAGGTGGTCATTTAGTCTTATAAATCGTATATGATTAAATGTAACTATCTTAAAATCAAAATAATATAATTTTATTTCTTTTTCTCCACCATTTCCAATTGGTCCACACTCATATTGGTGGTGAACATTCCATAATTTACTGTTGCCTTGCCCTTTTCAAGCTTGTCAATACTACCAACAGCCTTACCATCTAGCATGCGAACACGGTCTCCAATGTTAAAAATAGGGCGAGGCTTGTTCTTTTCCTTATGAATAGCTTTCTTCTTTTCGACCTTCTTCTTTTCTCGAATTACTTCAACTTCTTTTTGTACTTCTTTTGCTACTTGAACTTTTTTAGTGCGTTCGGCTTTTGCTTGATTAGCTGTTTTTTTCTTGCGTTTACTATTTTCCGTTTCTACGATGCGTAATAGCTCAGAAACTAATGGGCGTTTTTTGTTATCTTGAAAGTACTTGTCGGCAGCAACATTAATTTTGTTTCCTAATTGTATCATGCGTTGGTCATGATCATAGAGTTCTTGGTAATTCTCTAATTTCGACTTGACTTTCGCATTTAACTTTTCTAATCGCTCGTTTTCTTCCATTGCTTTTACTTCTTCCTCCTTTAATCTAGAGCCAGTTTCAGCCATTTTACTGCGTTCTTTCTGTAATTTGGCTATGGTAGCGTCAAAACGAACCTTACCACGCTCTATTTTCTTCTTAGCCTTATTAATAAGCGAGTAGGGTATTCCATTTTTCTGGGCAACTTCAAAAGTAAATGAACTACCAGCTTGCCCTAAAATCAACTGAAAGGTTGGTTCAAGGGTTTTTCCATCAAAAAGCATGTTAGCATTAGTTACATGAGGTAATTCATTGGCTAGTGCTTTAAGATTCGCATAGTGGGTCGTGATAACGCCAAAGGAACCTCGTTCATAGAATACTTCTAAAAAAGCTTCTGCCAATGCGCCTCCTAATTCTGGATCACTACCGGTACCAAATTCATCAATTAAGAATAATGTTTGACCATCACATCGTTTCAAAAATTGGTTCATGTTCTTTAATCGATAACTATACGTACTTAAATGATTTTCAATGCTTTGATTATCACCGATATCAGTTAAAATCTTTTTGAAGAAACATACTTCGCTACGTTCGTGAACAGGAATCAAAAGTCCACTTTGCATCATTATCTGTAGTAATCCTATGGTCTTAAGGGTAATACTTTTACCACCTGCATTAGGTCCTGAGATAACAATAATGCGATTTTCATTATGCAGTTCTATGGTCTGTGGGAATGTCTTTTCACCTTTGCGCTTATTATTTAAAAAAAGTAATGGATGAAAGGCATCTCTAAGATATAATCGATTATTGTTGTTTATTTTGGGTAATATAGCATCTATATCTTCCGCGTATTTAGCTTTTGCCGCTATAACATCCACTTGGGTTAAATATTCTTGATAATCTCTTAAAAGGGCTCTAAAGGGTCTAATCTGGCTTGTAAGATGCTTAAGAATTCGTTGTATTTCTTCTTTCTCTTCAAATTCTAGATTATTGAGTTCGCGACTATACTTTAAAGCTGCTTCGGGCTCTATATAAACGATGCTACCTGTCTTCGAAGTACCCATTACAGCCCCTTTCACTTTTTTACGGTGCATTGCTTTAACCGCTAAAACCCTTCTGTTTTCTACGACGGACTCTCGAATTTCGTCTAAATAGTCGGATGCTTGGTAGGTGTTTAAGGTGGAGGCAAAACTTTGACTGATTTTGCCCCGTACTTGATTTATTTGTCTGCGGATGCTAAAAAGTGGATCAGATGCATTGTCTTTAACCTCTCCGAAACGGTCAATTACATTATTGATTAAATCTGGTATTTGTGTATTGGGTTCTAATCTAAAAACAAAATCATTGAAAAGCGGATAATAATCTTTGAATTTTTTGAAAAATTTATGGTGCAGGGCAACAGTAACACAAATACTTGCAATACGTTTAAACCCTTTTAATTCTAAAGTAGTGTTCTCTATTTTTAGAAGTCTTAGGTCTGAATTAATACTATCGAAACCATGGTTGGGAATACGATTTTCACTAATTAGCGAAGAAAGGTATTCAGCTGTTTTACCTAGCTCTAATTTAATAACTTCATCTGTAGTAAATGGTGCAATTTCTAATGCAGTTTCTTTACCCAATTCAGTATGGCAACGAGCAGATACTTGTTTTAATACAGATGGAAATTCTAAGTCTTGTAAGGTTTTGGAATGTATGTTTGCCACGTTGCTTTTTAATAAGCTGCAAAGGTAAGGATTGCCACTCATATGAAGAAAGTAGGATTACTTTGAATAGTCCTAAAAATATCCTTATTCTAAATTGGATCACTCAAATAAACGTTGCTATCGAATCTACCTTATTAATTTCAAAGTTCAGTTTAATCAAGTTTAAGACCATCAAGAACACTAATTTTGTGAAGTGCTAAGTATTAATTACACTATTTATGGATTTAACAATGCCACCAAGTTGGGAACACTATTTAAAACATGAATTTGAAAAGCCATACTTTAAAGAACTTACTCAATTCATTACAAAAGAATATGAAGAGTACACGTGCTATCCAAAAAGTACGGAGATATTTTCGGCTTTTGAGCATTGTTCTTTTTCAGATGTTAAAGTGGTTATCATAGGGCAAGACCCATATCATAGTCCCAATCAGGCTAATGGTTTATGCTTTTCAGTCAAAGATGGAATAAAACATCCGCCTTCTTTGGTTAATATTTTTAAAGAAATTGAAACAGATCTAGGAGCGATTTATCCTGAAAGTGGAAATTTACAAAGATGGGCTGACCAAGGTGTACTGTTGTTAAATGCTTCACTTACCGTTAGAGCACATGAGCCAGGAAGCCATCAAAAGAAAGGATGGGAAAAATTCACAGATGCAATTATATCTAAATTGTCAAATGAAAGGTCTGACATTGTATTTATGTTGTGGGGAGGTTTCGCAATGAAAAAGGCTAAATTAATATATTCAGGCAAACATCATATACTAACATCGGGACATCCGTCTCCCTTAAGTGCTAATCGTGGGTATTGGTTTGGCAATAAACATTTTTCAAAATGTAATAATTTATTGAATGATTTAGGCAATAAATCTATTACTTGGTAAGTTATTTAGTTAGATTATTTCTAATTTTAAGAAAGAATTTATTTTGGGAATTAACATATACTCATAACTAACAACAAATAAATGAGCAATTTAGGTAGACTGAATTCAATATTACTAGTAGATGACGATGAAGCAAGTAACTTTTTGCATTCAATTTTCATAAATAAATTAGATTTAGATGTAGAAATTAATTCTGCACTCAATGGTCAAGAAGCACTTGATTTTATTTTAGGCAAAGGTCAAGACGAGTTAGCATTACCATGTATGGTTATGCTTGATTTAAGAATGCCAGTTATGGACGGTTGGCAGTTTATGAAATCGTACGAAGAGTTGGTTTCAAAAAAGTTAAAAGAGCAAATCACGATAGTTTTAGTTACTATCAGTGATAATCAAGAAGATAAGGATAGAGCCGTAACCAATGAGTTCATTGCCGATTTCTCTCAAAAACCATTATCTGATGATACGTTTAAGCAATTAATTCAAAAGCATTTTAGTTTAGCTACGATTTAGTTCAATTTAAAATTTTTGATAGCGGGATAGATTTATCAATAAGATCTAGCTCTTTTAAGGTGTCTTGAATCTTTATCAAGGTGCTTTCTGGTAGTTGCTTCTGACTCCATTCGGTTATTTGTAGCCATTCTTGAATGTCTTCTAATTTTTGTTGATAGCGATTTGCTAATGTAGAATCTATACGGGGTATCTGTTTGAATTCTATGGTATACATATTTATAATTTCTTGAATATGTTTCACCAAACTCTTGTTTTCTGATAGAAAATCATTTGTTCCTACCAATACAAAACATGGCCAAGGCGTAGGACAATTACCTAAATGTCTAAAAATACCGCTATCAACAAGCGGTTTGGTGGTAAAACGTTCCCACATAAAATAGTCGGCTTTGGCAGTGGTTAGACTTTCTACTGCACCATTTAGATTGTTTACCAAATTGAACTTCAACTTTTCTGTTTTCCAGCCCATTTGTTTCGCCTGTAGGTAGGCCATAAGGTGACTTCCACTACCAAAACGACTAATGGCAGCTGTAGTGTCCTTTAATTCTTCTAGGGACTTATAAGTGCTATTGGCATCTACATGAATACCCCAAAGTAGGGGAGATGCAATATATTCCTGTATAATTTTAACCTTGTTTCCTTCAGTAATACTTTTTATAATTCCTTCAGTAAGAATAATAGCTAAATCCGTTTCTTGATTTTTTAAAAACTCACACATTTTACCGGTTCCTTCAGGTATATCTGTCCAAGTTAAATCAATGCCTCTTTCTTTAAAAGCACCTTCGTCGATGGCTAAATGCCAAGGTAAATTGAAATGTTCGGGGACCCCTATAATTTTAACGGTTTTCATTTAGTTTAGTTTTAAGGTAATCATAAATGGCATATTGAGAACGAATAGGTTCATCGTGTTCGCTAAAGTTCACTCTTTTATTAGAATTTTCTAAATCTAAAACTCTTGCTTTTTGATTATCATTAATTTGAAGGTTTAAAATATGTTTTAGTTCATTAAAAATATCTTTGTCGAGTATTGGCACAAGAACTTCAATACGTCTATCTAAATTACGTGTCATCCAATCGGCAGAACCAATATACATAAGTTCATCACCGCCATTTTCAAAAAGATATATACGGCCATGTTCTAAATAGCGGTCAATAATGCTAGTAATATAAATATTATCCTTCATTAAGGCATTTGGGTCATCACTTGCCTTTAAGTAACAACAAAAACCCCTTACGATAAGGCGAACTTCAACGCCTGCATTAACGGCCCTGTATAGGGCAAAAATCATGTCAGTATCTTCAAGACTATTCATTTTTGCCGTTATACGTGCATTTTTTCCACTTTTGGCTACATTTATTTCATTTTGAATAAGATTTAGAAATGTAATTCGAGTGGTGAAAGGAGATATCAATAATCTCTTAAGCTTAGGTACAATCAGTTTACGTTCGAGTACATCAAATACCTGTTTTAAATCATTAGTAATTTTTTTATCTGCGGTAAAGAGTCCATGATCACAGTAAATTGTAGAAGTTTTTGCATTAAAGTTACCAGTGCCTATGAAGGCATAGCGTTTATTTTTATCAGCTTCTTTTCTAAAGACCATTGCAATCTTAGAATGTACTTTTACTTGGGGTATACTGAAAATAACTTTTGCGCCTTTATTTTCAAAAATGCGGCCCCACTTTATGTTGTTTGCTTCATCAAATCGAGCTTGGGCTTCCACGAATAAGGTAACTTCTTTTTTGTTTTCTAAGGCAGTTATTAAAGCATCTGCTAATGCAGAGGATTTGGCAATGCGATATATAGTCATTTTAATCGCAGTTACCTTTGGGTCATTTGCAGCAGAAGTTAGAAAATTTTCCACAATTTTAAATTTTTGATACGGAAAATGTATTATTTCGTCTTTTCTGGTAATGGATTCAAAAATGTCCTTAGATTTTGATAAAACCGGATGATCTAAAGCCGGCTTTGCCTCATATTGAAGATGTTCTTTGCCATTTGGGCTTGGAAAAGAGAAAAAATCAGATAGATTATGATACTTACCACCGGGTGATAAATCTACCTGACCTAAATTAAAGTCTTGTTTTAAGCTTGAAAGTAGCCATTTAGGCATTTTCTCATCATACAAAAGTCGGGTTGGTTGACCTGACTTTCTTTTTGGTAGAGATTTATATATTTTTTCAACAAGCTCATCATTAGAATAATCATCTTCTAAATAAAGCTCAGCATCTCTCGAAATTTTTATGGAATAGCATCCACTAATCTCTTTATGTGGAACTAGCTTTTGTGCAGATAAGCGAACTATATCATCTAAATAGCAATATTGGTGTCCTTCACCAGGTATTGCAATAAATCGGTCAGTTTCATCAGTAGGTATCCTAACGATAGTGTACTTCTTATCAACAAAGGTTATTACAAGATATAACGCACCATCGATCAATTTTAAATTGTTGGTATCATCATATACATGACAGAATTCATTAATACTAGAATCGAAAAAGTCGTTTAGAAACTTCTTCTGTTCATCACTAAAATTAGATAAATCTCTTAAAAATATAT
>RCMY010001129.1_pt1 | contig 25354 bp, 22 predicted proteins | sample 2041341 | NCBI WGS metagenome assembly RCMY01 (sample SAMN09708234, study PRJNA481090) | Marine sediment metagenome, whole genome shotgun sequencing project.
ATGGCAGTAGCTGGTCGCACGTTGCAGAGTCTGCACCTCTCGCCCCCACCGCGCAAACTCGGAGTCATCAGCTATCGGCTCAGCACGCGGCGTTCTACCAGCCATGTCTTCTGTTGTCGGATCTCGGTCATCCCCAGGGACGTGAGTCCTGGAATCTTGCGCCGATGGCGTCGGAGAGACGATGAGACTCCAGCCCGACATAGGTCGTTTGGCCCTCAAGTTTCGGCTTGGACAACCGACATTCTCACTATGCGTAGTGTTTTCCGAGCGATTCTCACTGTCAGTGTTGTCATGGCACTGGCCGGTGCAGCAATGCCGGCGATGGCGGGCCAGAGTGAAGAGGCAGCATTCATTGCTTCGATCAACCAGAGTCGAGCAGCGGCTGGCCTCAACCAACTCGCCGGGTTTTGGGATCTTGCCGACGACGCCAGGGTGCACACTTCCGAGATGCTGGCCGCAGGACAGATCTATCACAGCAGCAACAGTCAGCTGGCCTCCTACGCGACCGGATGGGCATTGCTCGGAGAGAACGTAGGCATGGGACCGAACCCTGCCCTCCTCCATCAGGCTTTCATGAACTCGCCGAGCCATCGCGCCAACATCCTCGGCGACTACGACCTGGTAGGAGTTGGCGCGCAAACTGACTCGAGCGGGACGATGTTCGTCACGGTGGTGTTCATGAAGTCCGCCGCGCCGGCCCCAGCGCCTACCACCACGACGACCGCTCCACCCACCACCACGACTACCACGGTTCCGCCACCCACAACGACGCCACCACCCCCCACTTCCACCACGACCACGACTCCCCCAATCGCGGCACCCACCACACCGCCAACTACCGCACCCCCGGCCACCACACCGCCGACCACACAGACGCCGTCCAACGCTTCGGACACCACGCAGGCGACGGCGGCTCCGACAACTGGCGCACCGAACGCAACCGCAGCGCTCGAACGCCGGGTATTCGCGGTCGAGGGATCCCGACCTGCCAACAAAGCATCCGGAGGGGTTCTCACACGGGAGATCGGGCGTTTCCGGCCCGTATTCGGCATCCTCGACTCCAATGGGAGCGAACCGATTCTGTTGCACACGTCGAAGGGCGTCCCTGTCACCATCGAATGAAGCCGATTCGGCGACGAGCCGAACTCCACGAGCCCGCTGTCATCAGACCCGTCATACAGGCGCCCAGTCACATACAGGCGCCCAGTCACATACAGGCGCCCAGTCGCGAAGGACGCCCAGTCGCGAAGGACGCCCAGTCGCGAAGGACGCCCAGTCGCAAAGGACGCCCAGTCGCAAAGGACGCCCGAGGAACCCGGCCGGCGATCCAACCGCACTTCCCCGAGCGGAATGATCATCGACTGAGCCCCTCGGGCGTTGTTCCGGGAACGTATCCCTTCACTCGGTGCCGGTCAACTAGATCGATTCGGCCAATGTTTCGCCTCGCATCGGCGCCCAGAACCTCGAGCTGTCTCCGCGCCGGAAGCAATCGAAAGAACAGCCGACATTCGGACAGACCAGCCAGCTTCGCCCGCCATCCACAGCGATCATCCACAACTGCTGTGGATATCAATATCACCGGCCACCGTCAAAAGTTTTCGCGCTCGGATGCAACCCTCACTCGCGCGAGAAGGCCAGCTTCACGAGGGGACCGAATGACAGCTCAACGAGCTCGAAGAACTCCCCAAGCACCGAGTCGAGCGCTGCCGCGTCGACATCGGCGTTGGGCAGACGGGCACGCAGCATGAGGCCCCCATCATCGGCAATTGCGAAGTTGACGCGAAAGCTCGAACGATTCCTGGCGAGCGCCAGTCGATAGACCGCTTCGGCATTTCGAGTCGGCTCCGGAATGACATACAACTCGGCCCGCAGCGAACGCTGTCCTGGCCTCCACCACACAGTCGAAGCATCCCGAATGTCCTGACGCATTCTCACAGCGATCTGATCGTCCACCTGCTCGGCGTACTCGACCGCCGAGTTCGGATCGTCGAGCCACGAAGCAACCGATTCCCAGAGAACGTCAGTTCTGGGAAGCACGATCGACAGCTCCGCTGTAGAGCTCGAGGAATCGATTCGCTGTCAAATCCCACGAGAACCGCTTCGACCACTCCAGGGCCCCCTTTGACAGGCGGGCGGCGAGCGGAGGGTCAGTCAACACATGGATCACAGCCCTCGCATACGCGTCTGGAGTCCATCCCTCGACCAGCAACCCAGAGCGTCCGTGCGACACCACGTACTCGAGGCCACCGACACATGCCGCGACCACAGGAGTCCCGCACGACTGTGCCTCCGCCGCGACGAGGCCGAACGACTCGCTGCGCGACGGGAGAAGAACCACGTCGGCCGCCCGATAGAAGTCAGCGAGGTCACCATGAGCGACCGGCGCAACAAAGTCCACGACGCCTGCAAGGTCCGGTTCGGCGGCACGGCTGCGAAGCCTGACAAGTTCTGCTTCACCTTCGGGGCCAGACGGTCCCCCGATGACAGTAAACCGGAATCCCGGAACTTCCGCGGCGATCAACGCAGCAGCATCAAGAGCCACATCGACGCCTTTCAATGGCTGGATTCGGCCAACGAAAAGGGCGTGGGGCCGGTCGACATCCCACCCGATACGCGATCGAGCCTCGTGGCGGTCCCCTGGCGAGAAGAGATCGTGATCGATACCGGGAGGAGACGTACACAATCGGGTCGGGTCGGCTCCGTAGTGCTCGAGCAGATCGGCCGCCTCGAGCGGCGTCGCAGCAATCACACAATCCGACTCCGCGATCACCTCTGATTCGGCCGCGATGCGAGCATCGGACTCCGGAGCCTCATCGCCTCGCTTGGTGAGATCTTTGATGCGACCGAGCGTGTGAAACGAATTGGCCAGTGGGAGCCCCAACTTGCGCTTGACGATCAATCCGGCCGAACCGCTCAACCAATAGTGACTGTGAAGAATGTCGGGAAGATCAGTCTCGATCAGCCCGATCACCCCTTCGGCAAATTCTTGGACCCAGTCGATCATGTCTGAGATCGGAGCCGGGGCAGCAGGACCCGCATCTACGTGAAACACCCGATATCCCGCGATGACCTCTACAACATCTGGCTGGGTTGCATCGGTCCGGCGCGTGAAGACATCCACAGCGACCCCGCGCTGCACCATCGTTCGACTCAACTCGTCGATGTAGACGTTCATCCCGCCGGCATTACCGGAACCCGGCTGGACGAGAGGAGAGGTGTGCATCGAGAGATATGCGACCTGGCGGATCATGAGTTCACCGAAGTCGTGATGCGATACAACTGCCTCGCCTCGGCACCGAGTCGGAACTTGTAGATCTCGTCACCTTTGAGGAAATCGAACCGTGGAATCCCCTCTTCGATGGCACGTTCGATCAGCGTCCCGACGATCGTGAACCGCGGTGGTCCGTCCATCAGGAGCAAGGCCACGCCCGTGCCCGCTGATGTCACGACGCCTCCGGCGATCGCGAACACCAGGACCTGGTTGCGCAGCTCCGCGGGGAGTCGCGAGAGCCTCGCCTGACTGCCACGCTGCCGCTGCAGAATCCCGATGATCACCCCGATGGCGAGGGCGTACAGGATGGAGCTCAGCACCACCCAGGGCGAGCCGCCGACCACGTCGAAGCTCGCGAAGAAGAGGAACGCAGCCCCGCCGATCGTGGGCCACAGCCAGCCCGGGTTGGGCCGGGTGTCCGCGAGCACGTCGAGCTCAGCTGCACGGGCGGCGTCGAGCGCAGTCAGGGCCTCGGCGGGTGAAGGGGTGGTCTGGTTCATGGCCGGTCTCCGATCGCGGTACTTTCCAGTTCGGAAAACATAGCCGATGCTTTCCGACTTGGCAAGTACTTCTCGGACCGCTCAGCGTGCAGGCCCCCTGAGGGTCACCTCGACGCGGCCGCCGACGTTGACGGCCGCTCGGGTGCAGCCAGCCTCGTCCTCCTCGACCTCCACGATCACGACCGCGTCAACCTGCAGACCAGCATCCGCCGCCAGACCGCGGGCAACGTCCCCTGCGGCTCCGACCGCGAGGCAGTCCTCGCCCAGCGCCGCGTCGAGGTCGCGAGCGAAGACCAGGTGCGGCGCGACGGCGCGAGCCACCAGCGCCTCGATCGGGATCAGGGCCACCGTCCTGTCAGCTGGGTCGAGCACGAAGTAGCTGCAGGTCTCGACGCCGTCCGCCTCCCCGCGCTCAGCGAAGACCGTCCAGTCGTCGAGCCCGAGCCGCGACAGCTCGCGCACGGTGATGTCGCGAGCCGACGCGAGCGTCGTGCACGTGGACCGCAGCCCTTCAGCGCTGTCGTCCAGCGCGGCCGCGAGCTCGATGACCGACAGGTCCTGCGCAGGACCGGGATCGAGTCGTGTCCATCCCGGCGACACCTGCGCGCCCTCGCTGACCACGATGATGCCACCGGCACCGGTGTCGTACGCGACGAGCGACGTCGCGGGGTCGCCCTGCTGCGCGAAGTGCGCTGCGCAGTCGCGGACGGGATCGCCCGTGACCGCGTTGACCACGCTGACCGCCCCGTCGGGTGTTTGGCATCCGACGCCAGCCGAGTCCGACCTGAAGAGCCCTGCGGCGCCAGCTGCAGCGGCCACACCGACCGAGGCGGCAGCCGCCGCGAGGACGAAGGTCCGCCGGGGCCGCCCCACACGTGATCGCCGGGACACCGGGCGGTCGATGGGCACGGACAGGATCTCATCGAACAGGACGTGCTTCGCACGCAGATCTGATCGGATGGCTGCCTGCTCGTCGGTCTCGAGCGGAAGCTGACCGATGGCCTCGTCGGTCGGGTGCGGGGAACGGTTCACATCACGTCCTTCACTTCGGGGCGGGCAGCGGCCCGTCTGCCTTCCACGTGTCCGGGCGACCCGTCCTGTTGCAGTCCTTCTGCAGCGAGCGATCTCGCGAAGCGCTGCCGTGCCCGGTGCAGCCGCACGCGGGCCGTGCTCGGCGTGCACCCGAGCACCTCTGCCATCTCCGCGGCGTCGAGGCCCTCCCACCCGACCAGCAGGAGCAGCTCACGATCGTTCGCCGCCAGTCGCGCGAACGCCGTCGCGACTGCCGACCTGTCCGGGCCGTCACCGGGCAACGCGGGGTGTTCGGGCGGAGGCGCGAGCCCGCGCAGCTTGCTTGTGAGGTTGCGATGCCGGCCCATGCTGCGGTGATGGTTTCCGAGCGTGCGTCGCGCGACCCCGTACAGCCACAGACGAGCGCGATCCCCGTCGGGGATCTCATCGATCCTGCGCCATGCGACCAAGAACGTGTCGCTCACGACGTCGAGCGCGGCTTCGTTCGCGTCGGTCCGCCGTCGCGCATAGCCGAGGATCCGCGCGTGGTTGGCCTCGTAGATCTCGCGGAACCGTGCACGACGACGATCGTCGATCTCAGCCGCTTGGCGGTCGGGCGACAACAGACGCTCCTCGGTGGGCACGGACCCCGTGACGATCGAAGCCCTCGCCCTGCACGTGTCCAGCACGGGCCGACCGTTACCGGTGCCCAGTGGATCAGCTGCGTCATTCCCCCGCCCTCCACGCACTCGCGATCGAGCGATCGTGGGACTACCGCAGCGGGCAGGCGATGAAGCGGCTGGGGCAAGTCCTCAAGGCGGTCGCTCTGCGCCACGGCCCGGTGGAGCTCTCCATCGACGCGAAGGCGGCGCCGGTGACGGGCCAGATCGGCGACGACCTCGGCCGTCTGCTCGACGTCGTCGAAGAGGTGGTCGCGTCTCGTCGACTTGCGCTGGTGATCACGCTCGACGAGGTACAGCGGCTGGCGCCGCGCGATGGGCCGGCGCTGGACGCCCTCTTCTCCTGGCTGACGACCATGGGGCCACCTCGCCACCCATGGCCTCACCACAGTGGATCGCGACGTCGCCGACGAGGCGACACGGGCCCTCACCGCCGCGATGTCATCGATGTACGCCTCGCGCTGGTCGGAGATCACCGCAGCGACGCAACGCGACTACCTGACCGCCGTCGCTTCGCTGGCTCCGGCCGACCGCGCGAGCAAGCGCATCGCGGGCGTGCTCGGCAAGACCTCGCCGGAGGTTGCGTCGGTGCGGGCACGACTCATCGCGGCGACCGTTCTCGTCGTCGACGGACCGCTCGTGCGCTTCTCGCTTCCGGGCTTCGACACCTGGATCGCGCTCAACGCGTGACGAACGGACCCGTTCGAAGCGGGCACGAACGGCCAAGCTGTCAGGCGACGGCGATGTCGAGGCCGGTTTCCTGCTTGGCGACCTGCCACAAGGTCGTGATGGCCGCGTCGCTGCCGGGACGCACGAGGTGTCGTTTGACGGGCGGCCCAGTCGCGACCCAGCGTGGCCCGTAGAAGCCTCCGCCCTCGGCGTCCGGGTCGGTCGCGGCGCGGAGCTGGCTGAGCGCGCCGAAGTCCGTGCTCATCCCGAGCTTCTTCACCCAGCGCTCGGAGACCGCGCCGATGAACCCCCCGCCGCCGTGCTGTTGGGTCGTCGTCTGGAGGTCGCTGTTGGTGAGGCCCGGCTGAGCCGAGAGCGCCTTCACGTCGACACCCGCGGCGTCGAACCGCTGCTGCAAACCGACGGCGAAGTGACGCATCGCGAGCTTCGTCTGGCCGTACATCCGCCAGGCGTCGTAGCCGTCGCGCATGTGCGGGTCGGAGGGATCGATCGCACGTCCCAAGTGCTGCGCGGTGCTCGACAGCGTCACGATCCTCGCGCCCGACGTCGCCACGATGACCGGGAGGAGATGGCTCACGAGCGACCAGTGGCCGAGCACGTTGACGCCGAGCTGGGTGTCGTAGCCGTCCTCGGTCGAGCTCTGTGGCAGCGCCATGACGCCGGCGTTGAGCATGAGGATGTCGATGCGGTCGCACGCGTTGAGGATCTCCTTCGCCGCGCGCTCCACGGAGGCCTGCGACCCGAGGTCGATCTCGACGATCTCGAGCGAAGCGTCGGGGTACGCAGCGAGGATCTCGTCACGTGCCGCCGAGGCCTTCGCCTGGTTGCGCGCCGCCATCACGACGTGCGCGCCCTTCCCTGCGAGCGCCTTCGCTGAGGCGAGCCCGAGCCCGCCGTTCGCTCCGGTGACAACGGCGACCTTGCCGCTCTGCGACGGCATGTCCTCGATCGACCAGCTCATCGGCGCTCCTTGTGGTTGGCCGACGGGCGAACCCTCAACCGGCGGCGCTCACCACACTACGACCTGGACGTGACCCCCAACGCCCACGCGCTCACGTCATCGAGGCCCGCGTTTGCGTCGCTCGTCGCAAGGACCAGTCGATCGCCCGCCTCGAGCACCGTTCCGCCCCGCGGCAGCGTCACCACGCCGTCGCGCACGAGCGCGATCACGAGTGCGTGGTCGGGCGGGGAGACCTCCGCGAGCCGACGACCGACGAGCGGCGATGACGGCTCGAGATCGACCTCGACGATGTCCAACGCGACGTCGTCGAGCGGGGTCGCGTGCACGATCCCGTCGCTCGGATCAGCGGGCGTCTCGAGTCCCAGCGCCCGCACGACGGGTCCTGCGGTCAGCCACTGCACGACGGTCGACGCCAAGACGACGAAGAAGACCACGTCGAAGATCAGGCTCGCCTCGTCGATCCCCGCCGAGAAGGCGATCGTGGCGAGCACGATCGGGACGGCTCCTCGGAGCCCGAGCCAGCTGATTGCGGTCATCTCTCGTGGCGGGATCGAGAACGGCAGCAGGCTGACGACGACCGCCAGCGGTCGCGCGACGAACAGCAGCAGGCCGACGAGACCCAGCGACACGGCCGCGACCTCGGGAAGCCGAGACGGGAAGACGAGCAGTCCGAGCAGGAGGAACAGCCCCACCTCGATGCCGCTCGCAAGCGCCCCCGTGAACGACCTCACGACCCACCGACGTCGTGGGAGCTCGGCGCTCAGGACCACCCCAGCGACGTAGGTCGCGAGGAAGCCCGAGGCGCCGATCCTCACGCCGACGCCGTAGGTGACCCCAGCTGCGGACAAGGCGAGGATGGGGAGCAGGCCCGAACTGGCGAGCGGGACCCGCTGCATCAGGCGCGCGCCGAGCCAGCCGCCGCCCACCCCGACGACGAGTCCTCCGATGAGCTGGATCGCTCCGAAGGCCAACCACGCCCCCGCGTCCGGCGGCGTCGTCCAGCTCGCGATCAGGCCAACCGTCAGCAGGATCGCGACGGGGTCGTTCGCACCGGACTCGATCTGGATGATGGCGGCCAGTCGCTTCGGGAGCGGCGCCCGACGCACGAGCGCGAACACCGCGGTGGCGTCGGTCGACGCGACGATCGCGCCCAGGAGCCACGCGAGCCGGGGCTCCACGTCAAGCAGGGCGATCGCACCCAGCGCCGTCGTCCCCGCCGTCAGCGCGACGCCGACGGTCGAGAGCACCATCCCGGGCCCGAGACCGAGCTTCAGCTGCTTGACCGTCGTCCCGAGCCCACCGTTGAACAGCACGACCACCAGGCCGACGACTGCAATGCTCTGCACGAGCCGAGGGTCATCGAGCTGCACCAGGCCGAGCCCGTCGTCACCGATCACCATCCCCAGACCGAGGAACACCAAGGCGCCGGGGACCGCGACGCGCTCGACCAGAGCGGTTGACAACACCCCGAGCCCGAGCATGGCGGCGATGCCCAACACCAGCGGGTCGACGTCGAGCCCGGCGTCGAGCGCAGGCGCGCCTGCTCCGGGCTCGGCACCGGTCACCGCCGCCAGCAGGTACGCGACGATGACGGTGGTCACGAGGATCGTCGAGGTCATGGCCAACGAGATCCTGAGGACGTAGACGAAGTCGTCGGCCGAGTCCTCACGCGGTCTGCGCAGCATGGCGTGCGCGACCGCAAGGGCAAGGAAGCCGAGGACGACCGCGACGGCGAGCCGCCAGCCTGCCCCGAGGACGGGGCCGGGCGTGTTCGGGCCGAGCACCGCACCCGCCCCGACCGCGACGACCGCCGCCGTCAGGAACTTCGCCGGGTGCCACGCGTCTCGGATCGCCCAGCCGATCTCCTCGACGACGAGTCGCCCGAGGCTGGGAGCTCCCGGTCGCGGGAGACGACGTTCCTCACGACGCTTGCGCGCTGCCGAGGATGCCAGCTGAAAGATCGGGTTCACGGCTGCTCACCTCCCGCTCAGCGGGGATCGAGTCGGAACATCCGGAGCTGACGGGACTCGCCGACCTGCTCGCGGTAGCTGGCGTAGCCGGAGTACACGTCGTCGAAGCGCGGCCACATCTCCGCCATCTCGTCCGGGCTCAGCTGGACGGCGGTGACGTCATGCTCGACCTGGTCGATGACGATCCGCACGCCCGGGTGCGTGACCAGGTTGAACGTCCAGGCGGGATGGGAGTCCCCTCCGAAGTTCGTCCCGACGATGTGGGGCGTGCCCTCTGCGTCGCGGGCGAACAGCAGCGTGTTCTCCCTCGCCTGACCGGACTTCGCCCCGACCGAGCGCAGGACGAGCTCCGGGAAGAACCAGCCCGTGATCGAGCTGATCCGCCCGCCGGTGAGCTTGCGGACCGTCCCGTCGATCGTGTCGACGTGATTGCTCATGAACTTCGTCACCGCAGGCGTCTGAGCGATCCTGGAAACGATCGAGCTGGCACGCGACATCGAAGGTTCCGTTCGGCGGAGGACCGCAGACCGTATGCCAGCCAGCGTGTCAGAACAGCACGAACGTGCTCAGCAGCCCGTCGGCCGGCGCGCGACGCGTCACGGCGAAGGCGAAGTCCTCAGCGGTCGTCGTGATCGCTTCGCCGCCCGTGCCGTGCCGGTAGGTGCGCCCGATCGCATCCTCGAACCGCAGCGTGAACGGCTGCCCGTGAGCACGGGCCCACTCGATCACGACGTCCTCGAGGATGCGGACGTCCGCATCACGGTCGACGCGCGCGTCGCGACCCGTCGCGCGAGCGATGTCGACGCGGTGGAGCCACGAGTCCCGCAGGTAGAGGATCTCGTTGACGTGGCCGAGCGAGACCGAGCTGGGAGCGTCGTCCGGGAACGAGCCGGCATCCACGTCGAGCGGGACGGGAATCCGCCGGACGAGCCCGGGCAGCCCGGTGCGCTTGGTGACCGCGCGTTCCGCGATCGACCGCAACGCGGCGACCTTCCCGGCCGGAGCGAGGTCGACGTGGTCGCGGACCTGGAGGTCGTTGGTCGCGTCGAGCGCATTGCCCCCGTGGTCGCGGGCGTGACGCTTGCCGTACGCCTGCTGGCGGATCATCTCGCGCATCGACGCCATGCTCTTCGCGGCGCCGAGCAGGTGCCCAACCATGTCGTCCACCGTCCACTCAGCGCAGACGGTCGGACGGCGCCATTCGCTGTCGTCCAGGTCCTCGAGCAGCAGGAACAGCTGCTCGTACGCGGCCAGCCCGAGAGCACGGGCCTCGGTGCGGTCGATGGGCCGCAGGTCGCCGAGGTCGATGGTGTCGGTGGTCATCATGATGCGTTGCCTTCCACATGGTTGAAGAACATCTGGGTCGCGTCATCGGCGAGCCCGATCCAGCGATCGCCGTCCGGGTCATTGGCGAACTGCTGCGCGACGAGGCCCGCCGTCATGGCGGTCAGCAGGTCGACCTCGCGCTGCTCGGAGATCCCCGCCGCGCCGAGATCACGGACCATGGATGCGTACGTCGCGATGGATGCCGCGTAGGCATCCTCGCTCGGCGACCAGTCCCCGAGGACCCGGGTGAACATGAGCTGGTAGCGGACCCAGTCCTCGCAGCAGAACGCGATCCACGCGTGCAGCATCCGCGAGGCCAGCGCACGACCGCCGAGGCCGTCCCGATCGACATCGTCGAGCCGCGCGGCCAGGTCCACGTATCCCTTCTGGAACAACGCCGACCAGATCGCGGCCTTGCTGCCGAAGTACTCGTACAGGGAGGGCGCCCGCATCCCGACCGCCTCCGCGAGATCGCGCATCACGAGGCCGTGCAGCCCTCGCTCGCTGACCATCGCCGACGCAGCCTCGACGATGCGCTCGCGGGTCGCTGCCCGGCGGGTCTCCACGCGCGTCACCACCAGCTCTCCGAACACTGTAAGGATTTCCGAACAGTGTTAGGTAATCATCGAACGTCTGCGCCGTCAAGCGCCACACGCGCATCTGTCCGCTCGGCACTCAGTCGCGCGCGGTCATGGCCGCCCGAGCTGCGGAGAGCCGAGCGACCGGGATGCGGTACGGGCTGCACGAGACGTAGTCGAGCCCCGCGTCCTCGAAGAACGCGATGCTCCTCGGGTCACCCCCGTGCTCACCGCAGACGCCGACCTCCAGGTCGTCAGCGCGCGCCCGGATCGCGTCCGTCGCCATCCGGACCATGCGGCCCACGCCCACGACGTCGATCGATGCGAACGGGTCCGCCGCGAGCAGTCCGAGCGAGAGGTAGCGCGGCATCATCCGCGCCTCGACGTCGTCACGGGAGAAGCCGAAGACCATCTGCGTCAGGTCGTTGGTCCCGAACGAGAAGAAGTCGGCCGTGTCGGCCAGCTCGTTGGCCACGAGCGCAGCACGCGGCGTCTCGATCATCGTGCCGACGTGGATGTCGTGCTCGAGCGTTCGTCCGCCGAGCGCGGTCGCGATGGTCGCGCGCACGTCGGCTGCCGCGTGCGCCAGCTCCCGGGAGCTGACCGTCAACGGGATCATGATCTGCACCCGCGGATCGCCCCCCGCGTCCTCGCGTTCCATGACGGCCGTGACCACCGCGCGCACCTGCATCCGATAGAGCTCCGGGATCAGGATGCCGAGGCGAACACCACGGACGCCGAGCATCGGATCGTGCTCCCGCCACCGCAGAGCAGCTTCGAGCTGACGGTCCTCGTCGGCGTCCAGCCCAGCGGTCGCCCGCCGGATCAGCAGCGTCTCGACGTCCGGGAGGAACTCGTGCAGCGGTGGATCGAGCAGCCGGACGGTCACCGGAAGCCCGTCCATCTCGGCGAACAGGGCGACGAAGTCGTCGTGCTGCTGGACGCGGAGCGCCTCGAGCGCCGACTGTTGAGTCGCCTCATCATCGGCAAGGATCACCCGCTGGACGATCGGCAGCCGTTCGCCGAAGAACATGTGCTCGGTGCGGCACAGCCCGATGCCCTCAGCACCGAAGCTGCGAGCCACACGGGCGTCGGTTGCCGTGTCTGCGTTGGCCCGCACACCCAGACGACGGTGATCGTCCGCCCACAGCAGCAACCGTTCCAGCTCCTTGCCCGGGGACGCGGCAACGACGGGGACATCTCCCCGCACGACCTCTCCCGACGAGCCGTCGATCGAGATCCGGTCCCCCGCGTCGACGGTGACGTCGCCGACACGCAGCGTCCGCGCGCCCAGGTCGATGACGACGTCGGCCGCCCCGCACACCGCGGGCTTGCCGAGTCCACGAGCCACCACCGCAGCATGGCTGACGAGGCCGCCGCGACTCGTCAGGACTCCTTGCGCCGCGACCAACCCGTGCAGGTCGTCCGGAGAGGTCTCGACGCGGACGAGGATGACCGGCCCGTTCGCGGAAGCTGCGACGGCCTCGTCCGCGGTCAGGCAGACCACCCCGCTGGCGGCGCCCGGAGACGCGGCCAGCCCGGTCGTGAGGACCTCGCGTGGGACGGACGGATCGAAGCGCGGGTGCAGGAGCCGCTCGAGCTGTTCCGGCGAGAACCGCCGAACCGCCTCAACCGGCTCGATCACGCCCTCGTCGACGAGCTCCACAGCGATGCGGAGCGCCGCGGCGGCGCTGCGCTTGCCGACGCGGGTCTGCAGGACCCAGAGCTTGCCGCGCTCGATCGTGAACTCGACGTCGCACATGTCGAGGAACCGTGCTTCGAGCGTGTCGAGCGCCGAGACGAGCTGCGCGTGGCACTCCGGCGCCACCTGGGCGAGCTCGCTGAACGGGCGGGTGATGCGGACGCCCGCCACGACGTCCTCACCCTGCGCACCCATGAGGAAGTCGCCGTATGGCTGCGCCTCCCCGGTCGCCGGATCACGCGTGAAGACCACCCCCGATCCGGAGTCCGCGCCGAGGTTGCCGAACACCATCGCCTGGACGTTGACCGCCGTGCCGAGATCGTCGCCGATCCCTTCGAGCCGTCGATAGTCACGTGCGCGTCGACCGTTCCAGGAGCGGAACACCGCCTCGACGGACGCGTGGAGCTGGGCACGTGGGTCGTCGGGGAATGGGTCCCCGGTCTCGAGGAGCACCGCCGCCCGGTACGCCTCGACGAGCCCGGTGGTCGCATCAGCGTCCAGCGCGCTCGGATCGTCCACCCCGTGCGTCTCGCAGTGCTCGTCCCGCAGCGACCGCATCACGCCAGCGTCTACGCCCAGCACGACGGTGGAGAACATCTCGGTGAGCCGACGCCAGCTGTCCGCAGCGAACCTCGGGTCACCGGTCGCACGCGCGAGCCCCGCGACCGACGCCGGGTTGAGACCGAGGTCCAGGACGGTGTCCATCATCCCGGGCATCGAGAACCGCGCTCCCGACCGCACCGACAGCAGCAACGGGTCATCGACGTCGCCGTAGCGCTTCCCCTGCTGTGCCTCGACGGCCGCGACGGCAACGTCGATCTCCTGCGCGAGCCCGTCCGGCAGCTGCCCTCCCGACGACAGGTAGCTGCGGCAGGCGTCCGTGGTCACCGTGAACCCGGCGGGGACCGGAAGGCCCATCCTCGTCATCTCCGCGAGGTTGGCGCCCTTGCCGCCAAGCAGATCACGCTCCTCGGCCGACCCTTCGTGGAACGTCCGGACCCAGTGACCGCTCATGCGTGGACCTCTCTCGCGTTGACATCGACCGTCTCGCCGAACCGTGCGACGCGAACAGACCAGCCCAGCTCGTCACGCAGCTTCCGACGGAAGACGTCGGCCGCCTCGGGCTCACCGTGCACGACGTGAGCCATGGCGGGAGCCTCCGTCCCGCCGAGCCAGGCCACCAGCTCGTCGGCGTCGGCGTGGGCGCTGAGCGCGCCGATCTCGACCACTTCCGCCCGGATCGGCACGTCCCGCCCGAACACCCGAACGGACTCCGCGCCGTTCGCGATCGCTCGTCCACGGGTCCCGACCGCTTGGTAGCCCGGAAGCAGGATCGTGTTGCGACTGTCCGGCCCGAGCTTGATGAGATGATGGAGAACGCGGCCACCCGTCATCATCCCGCTCGCCGTGACGACGATGCCGGGCCCTCCCTGCTGGGTGAGCGCGCGCGACTGATCGGCGGAGCGCACGAAGGTGACGTCGGCGGAGATCCGACGACACGCCGCAGCGTCGAGCCGGTGCTCCCCGATCGCGTCAAGCAGGATCTCGGTCACCGAGATCGCCATCGGGCTGTTGAGGTAGGTCGGGACCGCTGGGATCTCGCCGCGCGCACGCAGGACCGCGAGCACGTGCAGGAGCAGCTGGGCGCGACCCACCGCGAAGCTGGGGATCAACACCGTTCCCCCACGTTCCACCGTGCGCGTCACGATCGCGGCGAGATCCGCGAAGACGTCGGTGTCCGGGTGCCGGCGATCCCCGTACGTCGACTCGGTGACGACGTGGTCGGCGGCCGGCAGCGGTTCGGGTGCGAACATCACCGGGTCCTGTGGGCGACCCACGTCCCCGGTGAAGACGACCGACCGGCCATCGGAGCTCTCGAGGCGGACACACGCCGCACCGAGGATGTGGCCGGCTCGGGTGAACGAGGCCGTCATGCCGTCCGCGATCGGCCACGGTGATCCGAACGGATGCGTCCGGAGCAGCCCGATCGCCGCCTCCGCGTCGTCCGCGGTGTAGATGGGGAGCGCCGGGTCGTGGCGGGTCGTCTTGTGCTTGTTGCGATGCCGCGCCTCCTCCATCGCGAGGTACGCGGAGTCTCGCAACAGGATCGCGACCAGCTTGGCCGTCAGCGGGGTGCACCAGATGTCGCCCTGGAATCCATCCCGCACGAGCGCAGGCAGATAGCCGCTGTGGTCGAGGTGTGCGTGCGTGAGCACCACGGCGTCGATGAGATGCGGATCGACCGGGAACGGCTCCCAGTTCCGCTCACGCACCGCACGGACTCCTTGGAAGAGCCCGCAGTCAACGAGCACCTGGCTCCGGTCGTGGCCCACGAGGAACCTTGAGCCGGTGACCGTGTCCGTGGCGCCCAAGAACCGGATCTTCATCGTGATCTCCACAGCCTCGAAGGCTTTCGAGCGGCGCTTCGCCGCAGTACACCACGATCGGGGGAGCCCCGCCTTCCGGGCAGTGCCGATGGACCCGGTCCGGACGGGACCCGCGAGTGCATCACAGGAGCATCGGGATCGTCAGCAGGTACATCAGGATCAGGAGCCCGCCGCTGATCCGGTTGAGACGACCCGTGAAGATCAGGATGCCGGTGACCCCCGCGACGGCGCCGGCTGCCACGAGGCCACCGCGGATCGCAAGGTCGGCCGTGACCGCCGTCGGTGCGATCAACGGCCCGATGCCCATCGACAGGGAGCCGTCCGCCAACACGGCCCCGAGGGCATCGCCGAGCGCGAGGTCGGCGTGTCCGCGGCGCAGGGCGCTGACCACCACCGTCAGCTCCGGCAGCGACGTCCCGACGGCCAGCCCGAAGAAGCTCACGACGTACTCGGGCATCCCGAGGATCTCCGTCGTGCGTGTGAGGCCGAGGACGGCGAGGCTCGCCGAGCCCAGCACGATCGTCAGCCAACCTGCTGCACGCAACGCGTGCTTCCACGCGCCGTGCTCGCGCAGGGGCAGCTCAGGCTGTTCGGCCTGCTTCGTCCAACGCCAGGCGATGCTCACGGCCACCACCCATGACATCACCAGGACGGAGCCGTCTGCGCGGCTGAGGTCACCGTCGGCAACCACCGCGGCGCCGACGAGGAGGACTGCGACCGCGAGCGATCCGAGCACCGCGACCTCGCGCCGCGTCACCGTGCCCCCACGACGAGCCAGGAACGGTGCGAGCCCGATCACGATCGTCGCCTGCGCCACCGCGGACCCGATCGAGTCCCCGGCGTTGACGTCTCCGTGTCCTGAGACCGACGCCATGATCGAGTTGGCGATCTCGGGAAGATCCGTCCCCACCGCGACCAACGTGAACCCGACGGCGAAGGGCGGCAGGCCGAGGCCGATCGCGGCCTTCACCGCATCGTCCACTCCCCGAGCGCTTGCGGGGACGGCGACGCCGAGACCGACGACGATCAACGTGAGCCAGAGCACGATCATGTCATGCCCTTCTGCGCGCGGCCAGCAGTCCCGGTGCCAGCACTCCGCCGACCAAGATCAGGATCCATCCTCCCAGCGGCGGCACCACCGTACGGAACACGGTCTGCGCCGGAGGAAACACGATGATCAGCGCCTGCAGGAGCAGCGCCGCCAGGGCCGACCGACGGAGCCAGCGGTTCGGCTCCGCGGGGCGCTGACCGCGGCCTCGGACGACGAACGCGAAGATCACCTGCGCGAGGACCAGCGTCGTGAACAACACGGTCCGCGCCGCGTCTGCTTCGAGCTCGAGGACATGGTGCGCAGCCAGCAGGGCGGCAAGAGCCCCCACCGCAAGCACGACGGACTGCGATGCGAGCCGTCGGAGATGCGGCATGTCCAGCAGCTGGCTGTCCCGTCGCCGAGGCTGCTGCGCCATGACGTCGGTCGAGACGGGATCGACGCCGAGCGCGAGCGCGGGCAGCCCGTCAGTGAGCAGGTTGATCCACAGCAGCTGCAGCGGGAACAACGGGACCCCGAGGGCTGGGACGAGCAGGATCGTCGCCACGACCACCATGACCTCCGCGAGGTTGCTGGTGACGAGGTAGTCGATGACCTTGCGGAGGTTGTCCCAGATCGCCCGTCCTTCTCGGACCGCGGCGATGATCGTGGCGAGATCGTCGTCGGTGATCACGAGGTCCGCGGCCTCGCGCGCCACGTCGCTCGCGGTCTCTCCGAGCGCGACCCCGATGTCCGCGCGCCGCAGGGCCGGCGCGTCGTTGACGCCGTCTCCCGTCATCGCGACGGTGTGGCCGAGCCCCTGCAACCGCGTGACGAGCTCGAGCTTCTGATCCGGATCGACGCGTGCGTAGATGTCCACCGACGTGGGATCCGCCGGCAGTCCCTCCGTGCGGACCTGCCGTCCCGTCATGACGCGTGCGTCGTCGAACCCGACCTCCGCCGCGATCGCCCTCGCCGTCGCCGGGTGATCCCCGGTGGCCATGATCAGCGACATCCCTGCCGCGCGGACGCCCGCGACGGAGCTGGCTGCCGACGATCTCGGCGGGTCGCGCAGCGCCACGAGCGCCACGAGGACGAGATCGTGCTCCGCGTCCTCGGGATCAGCCGGCAGCGATGTCAGCTCCCGTTGCGCGAGCGCAAGGACACGCTCACCCCTGGCAGCGCATTCCTGCGTCGCCGATTCCAGCCGCGCGCGATCCTCGTCGTGCAGGGCGGTGGACTCGCCATCCCGCAACCACGTGGCCGAGCGCGGGATCACGACCTCCGGCGCCCCCTTGACCAGCAACGTCAGGCGCTCGTCGAGCTGATGGATCGTGCCCATGCGCTTGCGCTCGGAGGTGAACGGCGCGGACGCGAGGCGCGGCGCGGCTGCTCGGTCGGCCTCGATCTCGCTCGTGTCCGCGACAACGAGCAGCGCCCGCTCGGTCGGGTCGCCGGTCGGTGGGTCCAACGTGGCATCGCTGCACAGCACCACGATGCGACGAAGCGCAGAGCGCAGCGACGCGCTGCCCTCCCCTGGCTGCACCGTGGCCCCGTCGGGCGTGAGGATGGCCGCGACCTGCATGCGGTTCTCGGTGATGGTCCCGGTCTTGTCGATCACCAGGACATCGGTGGCACCAAGCGTCTCGACGGCTGCGAGACGCCGCACGATCGCGCCGCGGGTCGCCATGCGTCCGACGCCGAGCGCCAGCGCGACGGTCGTGACGGCGGCCAGGCCCTCAGGGACCGCGGCGACGGCGAGCGCAACAGCCGTGAGGAAGGCCTCGTCGGGACCCGCCGACTCCTGCACGAGCATGGTCAGCGCGAAGACGGCGGCGGCGACGAACACCGCTGCGATGCCCAGCCGCCGGGTCAGCCCCGAGAGCTGCTGCTGCAACGGCGTCGGCTCTCGGCGGATGGCGCGGAGATGCGTGGCGATCGCCCCGAGCGAGGTGTCCGGGCCGGTGGCCTGGACGCGGCCGAGGCCCGAACCGCGTGCCACGAGCGTCCCGGCATGCGCGACACCATCGCGATCACCGATCGACACCCCCGAGCCGTCAGCTCCGTCCGCCTGCTTCGCCACGGCCAGCGACTCACCGGTCAGGATCGACTCGTCGATCTCCATCGCGTCGCTGAGCAACACGGTCAGGTCCGCGGGCACGCGATCACCAGCCTGGATCACCACGACGTCGCCGACCACGAGATCGCGCGCGTCGACGACTGACCGGCGCCCGTCGCGAACAACCCGGGCGTGGGGCGCCTCCAGATCCTCGAGCGCTTCGAGGACTCGCTCGGCACGGCCCTCCTGCACCAGGGCGATGACCGCGTTCACGACGACGATGGTGAGGATCGCGATCGCGTCGATCGCCTCGCCGAGTAGAACACCGGAGATCGACGCCGCCGCCACCAGGAGCAGCGCCATCGGCTCCCTGAGCTCGCGGACGAACCGCTTCGCGAGGGTCGGCCGATCTGGGCGAGGCAGCTCGTTCGGACCGCGTTCCACGAGCCGGGCGGCGGCGTCCGTCGCGGTCAGGCCACGGGGCAGCGCCCGTGCGTCGGCCGTGTGCACGGCTCAGCCTTCCGGTGATTGAGGACAACATGGCGCCAGCCCGCGGCGAAGAGCAGTGCCGAAGGGCCCGCCATCGAGGGGCCCCCGGACCCCGACGCCGCGGACGTCGCACTGCATGCTGTGGCTCCCGCGCCCCCCGGCCCCGAGGTCAGTGATGACGAAGCCTCGCCCGAACAGCCGCCATTCGCCGTTCGGGCCTGCGGTGCCAGCGATCCTCTCGGCGATGGCGTTCGCGCTCGCAGCGCTCGTCTGGATCGCGGCAGACACCGCGCTGCCAGGTGGGCGCTGGCTCGCCGTCCACTTCTTCACGCTGGGCGTGGTGACCAACCTCGTGCTCGCGTTCTCCGAGCACTTCGGACGCACGCTGACCCACACGCCCGCCGCGTCCATCCGCTGGCAGGCGCCCACCGCCAACGCCGGGATCCTGGTGACGCTGTTCGGCGTCCAGTCGGGCGAACGGATCGCCACCGCGCTCGGTGCCACGCTGGTGACGGCCGTGGTCCTGGCCTCCTACGTCCGGCTCCACCGGATGCGCAAGCAGTCCCTCGGGGCGCGGTTCAGCTGGATCGTCAGGGTCTACGAGCGCGCCCACGGGGCGTTCGTGCACGGGGCGATCCTCGGCTTGCTGATGGGCGTCGGGGTGATGCGGGGCTCTTGGTACCTCGCGGCCAGGACAGCCCACCTGCACATCAACATCCTTGGCTGGGCGGGCCTGACGCTGCTCGCCACGCTCGTGTTCTTCGGCCCGACCATCGTCAGGACCAGGATCGTCGACGGTGCGGATGAGCGCGCAGCGCCGGCGCTCCGGAAGGGAGCGTCCGGCCTGACCATCGCGACCCTGCTCCTCCTGTCGACCGGCGTCGGCGCACCCGCTGCGACCGTGCTCCGGATCGCCTCAGCAGCGGCGATGGCCGTCTATGCCCGGGCCGTCACGGTGGTGTGTCTGCCCGTTGCCACCGCCGCGCGAGGCGCGAAGTCGTCAGCCACGCGCTGGCCGATCATCGCGGCAAGCACCTGGTTCCCGATCGTCGCCTGGGCGGACGTCGCGGTCATCGCGACGGCCACCTGGCGCTGGCTCGACGCGTTGGGGCTCGCGATGCTCCTCGGCGTGCTCGGGCAGACGATCGCAGCGGTGCTCACCTACCTCGCGCCGATGCTGCGATCTGGCACCTCAGCGGAGCGCGCCGCGCTGCTGTCCCGGCTCGCACGGGGAGCGAGCTCTCGGACGATCGCGTTCAACATCGGCGTCGCGAGCATCGTCGTGGCAACGGTGATCGGAGACACGGTGGGCGGTCGGATCAGCCAGCTCGGCTGGATCCTCGTCGCCGGCAGCCTCGCCTGGCTGCTCGGCGCCGGAACGTCCCGCATGCCCCAGGGTGACGTCTAGCCGCCGGTGCCGGTGGCCAGGGCCACGAGCAGGTCGAGTTGCTCGACTGGCAGCTCGCCGGTGACCCGCGCCACGACCAGACCGTCGCTGTCCAGCACGACCCAGAACGGGAACGAGCTCACGCCGTACGCCCCGGCGATCTCGCTGGTCTCGCTGTCGAGAACGACCGGCTCGGGCCATCCCTCACGGTCGAGCCACGTCTGCGGGGGGAAGTTCGGCTGGCCCGAGTCCGTCGCGGTCGCGACCGCGTACATGTCGACGTCAGCGGAGAGACCGCCGGCTTCGAGCCATGGCACGACCACCGGAACCTCCGCCTGGCAGTGCGAGCACCAGTGGGCGAGGAACGCGAGGATCTGTGGACGGCCACCGTCGCCGAGCTCAACGCTGGTGCCGTCGGCCGTGGTGGTGACCACGATCGGTGCGGACTTCCCGACCGCTTCGTCCGGCCCGCTCGCGAGCGGCGGCAGGCTGGACCCCGCGATGGCGATGTCTGTCCCGTACGGCGAGACGACCGGGGCCGTTTCGCCGCCGGCGGTCATGAACGCGATGATCAGCGCCGTCAGGACGATCGCGACGACGGCGCCGATGAGGCCGGGGTTGGCACGGGGAGATGACTTCACGTTGGTCATGGGGTGTCAGCCTTGATCGAGGGGATGGTCGTCGGCGAACGCTGGGCGACAGCCACCAGCGAGGAGACGGCGATGACGGTGCTCAGCGCCATGAACGGGATGGAGACGAAGCCGAGCTCGTTGACCCAGCGAACAGAGCAGGGGGCGCTCGGATCGCAGCTCGTGCCACCACCAAGGTTCGGCCAGGTCTGCAGGGCCCAGTGGTAGATGCTCGTCGGAGCAACCAACGCCGAAAGCGCCCACACATAATCCCTCGCGTCGTCCCGTCGTCGGATCCGAGCGATCGCGAGGATGACGACCATCGGGTAGATCCCGATCCGCTGGAACCAGCACAACCGGCACGGCGTGAAGCCCACGATCTCGGAGTAGTACAGCGACCCCGCGACCGCCGTTGCGCTGACCGCCAGCGCTGCCGTCGTCGCAACGTCGCGCACCGGCTCGATCCAACGAGCACCGCGCAGCCAGCCGATCCACAGCGCACCTCCACCCACGAGCGCGAAGACGCTGAGCAGGGCGAGGAAGCGGGAGACGACCGCGAGGGGCAACACGTCGCTTTCGGGGAGCTGGGTCGGACATCAACGAGACATGATTGCGCACTGAAGACGATCACGACAGGACCGATGGACCCGGTGGCGGCGCCGATCGTCCCGCCCGACGCCGTGGCGCGGTTCGCGGACCCACACCGTGCTCGCCCAGCGCACAGGGCAACGGCCGCCCCCTGAGGAGCGGCCGTCGTGCGGTGTTCGGGTGCGTCGCCAGCCCGGGCGACGCCGACGCGCTTGCTCGATCCCTCAGGCAGCTCGGACGGTCTCGACGACCTCGGACGCGACGACCGGGAGCTCGGCGATGGCGGCGCGCTTGCGGCGCGACAGCTTGTCGAGCATCCCGTTCGGCAGCGACAGGCGGACGACCTTCGCCCAGGCGGACGCGAGCTGCTTCGGGAACGAACCCGAGACGTAGGTCAGGCCGTTGCGCTCGAAGAGGTCGCGGACCTGCGGGGCAATCTCCTGGTACCGGTTGCTCGGCATGTCGGGGAACAGGTGGTGCTCGATCTGGAACGACAGGTTGCCGCTCGCGATGTGCATCGCCTTGGAGCCGTTGATGTTGGCGGCACCGAGCATCTGACGCAGGTACCAGTCGCCGCGGGTCTCACCTTCGATGGACGCCTTCTCGAACGTCTCGACGCCCTCGGGGAAGTGGCCACACATGATGATGCTGTGGGTCCAGAGGTTGCGGGCGAGGTTCGCGGTGGCGTTCGCGGCGATCGTCGTCAGCGCGGACGGGCCTGAGAGCAGCGGGTGGATGACGTAGTCGCGGACCGCGTGCTTGCGGATCTTGCGCAGCACCTTGCTGCGCTGGGCGCGGAACTCGTCCTTGTCCTTGCGACCGGCGAGGTACTTGCCGATCTCGAGGTCGTAGGCGGCGATCCCGTACTGGAACAGGCAGGCGTTGATCAGGTTCCAGACCGGCTGTGCGAGGTAGAACGGCATCCACTTCTGGCCCTCGTCGACGCGCATGATCCCGTAGCCGAGGTCGTTGTCCTTGCCGAGCACGTTCGTGTAGGTGTGGTGCAGCTCGTTGTGGGAGTGCTTCCACATGTCGGCCGGGGTGACGTTGTCCCACTCCCAGGTCGTGGAGTGGATCTTCGGGTCGCGCATCCAGTCCCACTGGCCGTGGAGGATGTTGTGGCCGATCTCCATGTTCTCGAGGATCTTCGCGACGCTCAGCCCCGCGGTGCCGAGGAAGAACGCCGGCGGGAAGAGCGAGAAGAGCAGCACGCCGCGGCTTGCGAGCTCGAGGCTGCGCTGGGTGGCGATGACCTTGCGGATGTAGGCGGCGTCGTCGGCTCCGCGGCTCTCCATGACGGAGCTGCGGATGGCGTCGAGCTCGATGCCGATCTGCTCGATGTCCTCACGCGTGAGGTGGGCGGTCTGGTCGTTGGCCTTGAGCTGGATGGTGGTCATGAGGGGGTTCCTGTAGGAAGTCTGGGTGGTGATGCTGGGGTGGTGTTCAGAGGTCGATCGCGCAGGCCGAGGCCGCGGTCGTGATGCAGGTCTGGACGGAGACGACGTCGTCGCCTGCCGTGGTGATCTCGCCGGTGCGCATGTCGCGGACGGCGCCGGTGCGCAGCGGGACGACACAGCCGAAGCAGATGCCCATGCGGCATCCCGACGGCATGAGGACTCCGGCTGCTTCGCCGGCGTCGAGGAGCGACACGTCGCCGGCAACCTCGACGACCTGGTCGCTCTCAGCGAAGGTGACGGTGCCGCCGTCGCCGGCCTCGACCATCGCCGCGACGAAGCGCTCGACGTGCAGGCGCTCAGCCATCCCGGCAGCGGTCCAGTGGTCCTCGATCGCGGAGAGCAGTCCGCCGGGCCCGCAGGCCCAGACCTCGCGGTCGCTGACGTCGGCGACGATCGTGTCGATGGTCGTCGCGTCGAGGAGTCCGTCGCGGTCGGCGAAGATCTCGATGAGCTCAATGCGGCCGCGGTCGGCGAGACCGCGGAGCTCGTCACGGAAGATGGCGTCGTCGCTGCTCATCGCGCAGTGGACGACGACGACATCGGAGAGGTCGTCGAGCCGGCTGCGGAGCATCCCCATGGCGGGGGTGACGCCGCTGCCGGCGATGATGAAGAGCGTCTTCTCCGGGGCGGAGGCGGGGAGCGCGAACTCCCCTGCCGCCTGCTCGAGCTGCACGATGTCGCCGGACTTGGCGCGGCGGACGAGGTGGTTGCTGACGAGCCCGCCGGGGATGGCCTTGACGGTGATGGAGATCGTGCCGTCGGCGCGCTGCGGTGCTGAGGTCAGCGAGTAGGCGCGCCACTGGCGGACGCCCTCGATGTCCACGCCGATGCGCAGGTACTGGCCGGGAACGTGCGGACGCCAGGTCGGGCCCGGGCGCAGCACGATGGTCGCGGCGTCGCAGGTCTCGGGGCGGACCTCGACGATCTTGGCCCGCAGGTCGCTGCGTGAGCGGACTGGAGCGAAGAGGTCGAGGAAGTCGGCCGGCACCAGCGGGGTCACAGCGCGCTGCGCGACCGAACGGATGCCGTCGCGTACCCGGCCCGTGACGGGGGGACGCGTGATGGTCATGGGGGCAAGTGGTGTGTTCATGAGACGTATCATGCCCCTCCCGAAGTGACTATTCTTGACACATGCGAGTAGAGTCAACTCAGTATTTCACCCCGAGGGAACAAATCACAATGACCAATCCCTCGTTGCAGCCGGCATCCGCGGCGCCGTTGTTGTCTCCGGACATCGTTCGTCGTCTCCAGGCACAGCTGCCGGAGGTTTCGGACCGAGCGCTGGCCCGCATCACCTCGGAGATCCCGGAGTACGCGAGCACCTGGCAGGGCGAGATGGCGTCGGTGATCGCGTCGGCGATCACCCTCGCGATGGGGGTGTTCCTGCGTCTGCTCGGGCAGGACCCGGACGACCCGACCGCCGAGACCCCGCTCGACGTGGCCCGCCAGGGCGCCTACGACCTCGGCCGCGGCGAGGCGAAGTCCGGACGCACCGCCGACTCGCTGCTCGCCGCCTACCGGATCGGCGCGCGGGTGTCGTGGGACTCGATGTCGACGACGGCCGTCGCCGAGGGCGTGCCCGCCGAGGCGATCGCCGAGTTCGCGGCCCTCGTGTTCGCCTACATCGACCAGCTGTCGGCATCGAGCGTCGCCGGCCACACCGACCAGCTGGCCCGTTCGGGACGGGTGCGCGAGCTCCGTCGTGAGCAGCTCGCGAAGGCCCTGCTCACCGACACGCCGACATCACGGCTGCTGGAGCTCGCAGAGGCGGCGGACTGGATCCCGCCGGCGACGCTGACCGCCGTCATGATCCCGTCGTCGCGCGCACGCGAGACGCTCGGCGCGCTCGGCCCGACCACCCTGAACATCCCCTCCGAGGTCCTCGAGCTCCGCGGCGCCGAGCACCACAACGTGCTGCTGGTCTCCGACGTCGTGAAGACCCGCGACCACGTCCGCCGCGTGCTGACCGGCAGCGAGGGCGTCATCGGACCGGCCCGGCCCTGGGACCGGGTCCGCGAATCACTGACCGTCGCCGTGCGGGCACGTGAGCTCCTCGGCACGGCCTCCGGGACAGTCCTTGACACCGCCGATCACCTGCACGCGCTTGTGGTGGCCGCAGACCCTGGCGCGCTCGTCGACCTCCGCACGTCGATGCTCGCGCCGCTGGAAGGGCTGACGCCGGCCGCCACAGAGCGGCTGACCGAGACCCTCCGCGCCTGGCTCCTGCACCTTGGCCGCCGAAGCGAGGTCGCTGCAGCCCTGCACGTTCACCCGCAGACGGTGCGCTACCGCATGAACCAGCTCCGCGAGCTCTACGGGGATCGCCTCGATGACCCGCACGTCGTCGAAGCGCTCGTCATCGCGCTCACGCCCGCGCTCGTCGCCGACGGATCGCCGGGCTCGTCAGGTACCGCTCGGAGCTGAGCGGACGACGTGACCTACGGTGCCCCATCTCAGCAATCCGGAGCCGACACGATGGCACCCAGGTCCCGACCTGTGGTTGACCCGCCCCTGACGACCGACGTCGTCGTGATGCCCGACGGCCGGGAGCTCGAGTACGCCGAGTTCGGCGACGCCGACGGCCGGCCCGTGATCTGGCTGCACGGCACGCCCGGTTCCTGCCGGCAGGTCGCGCCGGCGGC
>RCMY010001130.1_pt1 | contig 25339 bp, 23 predicted proteins | sample 2041341 | NCBI WGS metagenome assembly RCMY01 (sample SAMN09708234, study PRJNA481090) | Marine sediment metagenome, whole genome shotgun sequencing project.
CGTTCGGCATGGCCGGTGGCTTTCACGTTGTACCACGAGGCCTCAACGTTGCCGTCCTCGCCGACCGCCACCGTCGAACGGATCAAGCCGACATACTCCTTGCCGTAGTTCTTTTTGACGCCCCAGGCGCCGTACATCTCAGCAACGGCATGGTCCTCGTCAGACAGCAGCGGATAGGCCAGCCCATACTCGGATACGAACGATTCCAGCTTCTCTATGGGATCGGGGCTGATTCCGAGTAGCTGATAACCAGCGGCGGCGAGACGATCGGTACGGTCCCGGAAGTCACATACCTCGGCGGTGCAACCCGGCGTGAATGCTGCCGGATAGAAGAACAGAATGGCTTTCTGTCCGGGTCCTACGGAGCGTTCGGCTCCGGTCTCGTCGCGCAGCGTAAACGCCGGGGCGATTGTGCCTTGATCCAGTTGGGTCACGAGTTTCCTCTCAATTGACGGGACCGTTCGGTTGCCGCACCGACGGCGTTGCTGAAGGCTTCTTTGACGCCTGCCGCATCGAACTCCACCAGAGCAGCCTGGGTGGTCCCTCCTTTGGACGTCACGCGCCTGCGTAGCTCAGACGGCTCAGCTTCAGAATCCGACAAAAGTATCGCGGCTCCTCGTAAGGTCTGGCGAACGAGCCGGTCGGCGAGGTCCTCACTCAAACCCTGCTCGATCGCAGCCGCCACAAGCGCTTCAGCAACGTAGAACAAATAGGCAGGCCCACTTCCGGAAATCGCCGTGAGCGCATCTAATTCGTCTTCGACGACCACGACAACCTCGCCGACCGCTCGCAGGATTTCACAAGCCTCTTCGAGCTGACCGGCGGTGACGTGCCTACCGCCGACGACACCAGTCATCGCCTCGCCGATCAACGCTGGCGTGTTTGGCATCGCCCTGACTATCGGGATCGGGCCGAGCAAAGCCTCGATGGCATCCGTTGTTATGCCAGCCGCCACCGAAATGACTACTGCATCCGGGGCTAGATGATCGGCTGCCAGTCTGAGAACGTCTCCAACGGCATGAGGTTTCACCGCGAAGATCACCCAATCAGCAGTGGCGAGGGCATCCATATCAACGGACGTAGGGACCCCGCGGTCAGCAAATCGATCGACCTTGGATAGGTTTCGTTCAATGAGGGAAATCGAGTCGGGAGGGTGCCCGGCCGCCAGAAATCCGTCAACCAAGGCGCTGCCCATAGAGCCAACCCCGACCACGGCAATCATGACGTCCCCTCGGAGAGCACACTCTCGATCATCCGGGTAACGACCCCAACAGCGTTGGTGTTGTAACCCTCGGGGATGACCACATCTGCATACCGCTTCGATGGTTCGACAAACTGAAGATGCATCGGCCGCACTGTCTTCATATATTGATCGAGAACCGACCTAACCGACCTGCCCCGCTCCGCCACATCCCGCTCGAGGCGGCGAGCCAACCTGAGATCGCCGTCGGTATCGACAAAAATCCGGACGTCCATGAGGTCGCGAAGGTCGGGTTCGACGAGGACCAGAATCCCCTCGACGATGAGCACGGGACGCGGCTGAATGGTTTCGGAGTCGCCGGTACGAACGTGTTGAGCGAAGTCATACACGGGCTGAAGAATCGGGTTTCCCGCTCGCAGACCAATCAGATGCTCGACGAGTAGCTCCGTTTCCAGAGAGTCAGGGTGATCAAAATTCACTTTGGCACGTTCGTCTGGCGAAAGATGGCTGAGGTCGCGGTAGTAGGCATCGTGTTGAATGAGCACAGAGCGGTCAGAACCGACCTTGTTCGCAATCGCCTCGGCGATTGTGGTTTTACCTGAGCCGGAACCGCCCGCCACCCCAATGATGAGCGGCGCAGCCGAGGTGGGCCAGGCCGTCACAATCGATCTCGTTCAAGTGCCGCACCCGTCATGGACAACACGCTACCAGCGGACTTCATGGCCCCGGTTAGCCTGCGCTGATGGAACCAACGACCATCAATATCTTCATTGCGGTTCTCGTGGGTTTCGCCATGATTGCCGCACTGATAGGAACGGTATTCCCGGTGTTTCCCGGCGTCGGTTTGGCGTGGCTGGCAGCGCTCGTTTATGGATTCATGGCTGGCTGGTCTCCACTAGCTGTGGGCTTCATGCTGGTGATCACCGTGATCACGATCGTGGCGTTCGGCCTGGTGATCGTCCTCCCCAAACGGGCGACCGAAGCCACTGGCGCGAGCCGATCAGCCACATGGGCCGGACTTCTCGGCGCCATCATCGGTTTCTTCGCCATTCCGATCATCGGCTTTGTAATCGGTGGGGCGGCCGGCGTCTACCTCGCCGAGTACAGCATCAGCCAGGATCGGCAAGTGGCTTGGACCTCCACCAAGGGAACCCTGAAAGGTTTCGGGATCGCGGCCCTCGTGCAAGTAGTGGCCGTGGTAGCCATTGGGATCCTCTGGCTGGTGTGGGCATTCTTCGAGTTCGCAGGCTGATTGCCTCCCTCGAGGCCGACGCGGCGAATTAGCCGAGGGCGCGGTGGAGGAAAGCAGCCATCTGACCACGGGTAACCGACTGCTTCGGACAGAACAAGGTATTCGCCGGTGGATTACAACCGAGGGTCACCCCAGCGGCCGCCAGCTTCTCAATCTCAATTTCGAACTGCGACCCGTCATCGTCGGTGAACGGATTGTCTGCTTGGTCCGTGTAACTCAACGCTCGCACGAGGAAGGCGGCCATCTGTTCGCGAGTGACCGGACTGTCGGGACAGAAGCGGGTTCCATCACCGCAGCCACGGGTGATGCCAGCGGCCGCCAGTTTGTCAATGTCAGCCGCGAAAATGTGGCCGGTCGTGTCGATGAACCCGGCGCTCGGAGCCGCCGAGAGATTCAGTGCCCGCGTCAGGAAGGCCGCCATCTGACCCCGTGTTACCGAGTTGTTCGGGCAGAAACGATCGTTTTTAGGAGGGTTGCAGCCAAACGTGATGTTGGCTGCGAATAGCCATTCGATATCGGCTTGGAACACCGAAGCATCGTCATCGAGGAACGACCCCTGGTAGTCGAGTGGATCCCACTCGTCAGGGCACTCCCATTTCGGGTTGCGGAACCAGGATGAAGTAGCCGTTCCACTCCCGCCCATCCATGCAGAAAAGGACGACCCGTCAACATTGCGCCACACGTCGTCGCGACCGTCACCGTCAAAGTCAGCCACAGTGACGGCCCCGGACGACACGTCAATGGTGCTCGTGACTGTGAGATGCTGCCCGGTATTGGTGTAAACATGCACGATCGCCGCACCATTGTTTGGTTCGAAGGCATAGAGATCCGGGCGGTCATCGAGATCCCGGTCTCCGAGGGCGAACTGCCAACCGCTCGTGTCGCCAAAGAGACCGATGAACTCAGCTACCTTCGTTGAGAAGTTGGAGGCCCCATCCCAGACCTCGACGTCAGTTGCCGTTCCGCGGTTGACGATCACATACAGGTCCGGTGCATTGTCCCAGTCGTAGTCGCCGACTACATAGGTTTGGTCGGGGCGGACGGGTACCGAAGTCGTGATTTCAATCGTATCGCCGGGGTCACCGCGCTGAGATAGCAACTCGATTCGTACGGTGCTCCCAGACTCGTCGACCACTCCGACTTCCGCTCGCCGATACCCGGCGAAGTCACCGACGATCACCTCGTGGGTAGAGATCGAAGCGTTGGCAATCGCCCCGGAAACTCCACCGCATTCGGCGTAGTCCGACCGAGTAGAGACATACTGCACGACGATGTTTCCGTTTTTATCAAACGCCCTGACCGGATCTGGCGCCCCGTCGCCGCTCACATCACCAATGAGGTGAACGCCGGTCTTGCCTGCGAAAAACGTGCTCTCGTCGAAGACCTTTTTGGTGAGGTTGGTGGCGGTCGTCGATACCGGATAGGAAGCCGCCGGCAGACCGTAGCCGGGCGTAAAGGCAGGTCCCTGCCACGAAAAGTGCATGGGATCTTTGAACACTTTCCAGTCGCCACCCCAACAGAACCCAGCATCGCGCCAGGCCTGGACGAACCAATCCGGCATATTCGTCGTGAACGGGTCGCCTTCTTCGAATGGCCCAGCCTGGAACGGATTAGCCGTGGAATTGATATCGATTGATATACCAAACGTATGGCGCGAAATGCCATAGGAGCCGCTGACGGTGCGGGCGGCGTACCCATAGGTGTTCGGACCGATTCCGTAGTAGCGGCCATCGGCTGCCAGGTTCGCCGTTACTTGTTGAAACGCTGGCAGCGCCCGTTTGTGGACGCTGATCGTCCTCCCGCCGCTCATAGGCACGGTCCAGCGCACCAGGTCGCCGCGCACCGCACTGACGGTACGCCCGAACATGTCGCCGTACGGTCCACGGATCGCCTCGCCATTGGACAGAAAACCGATCTTGGTTGCCAATGGGGTGGCGGTCTGAAGACCCGTGCAACCGTCCGATTCGTTGGCGTTCGGCCAGGTTTCGCCAACAGCCGCGGCCGGATCGGCCAACGCTCCGACGAACGTTGCCATAAAGACGAATAGTGCGAGCAGGCTGGTGGTCAAGTTCACGGCGGTGAGCCTACCGAGACTCCCGCCACTGTCCCAACACAGCCTCCACGACCTACGTGGGTTCATTCACGCTCGTTAGGGGCAAGGGACGGGATGGGTGGGTTACTAGAGTTGGGTTTTATGACCGCTACTGAACAGCCGCGTCGCGAGATGATTCTTGATGCGGCCGTCGCGTTGTTCCGGACGCACGGGTTTCATGGGGCGGGGATCGACGACATCGGGGCGGCGGCCGGCATCTCGGGCCCGGGCGTGTATCGCCACTTCGAAAACAAGCATGCGTTGCTTGTCGCAATGTCCGAGCGGGTCGTAGAGCGTCTCCTCGTACACAACGCCCGGGTTGCCAAGGAAGAGATCAATCCGATGAAGGCCCTCGAGCGGCTGGTGAGAACTCATACTTCGTTCGTGTTCAGCTCTCGGGAACTGATCACCGTGTACGTGATCGAGGAGCGAAATCTCCCGGAACCCGATCGGTTACGGGTCGCCAAGAAACAACGCGACTACGTCGACGGATGGGTTCGCTTCCTCACCCAACTCGCTCCCGATGGAGACCTGGCCTTACTCAAAGGAGTTGCGATCGCCGTGATCGGCATGATCAATACGGCCGGGCACCCGGACTCGAAGGACCAGGACCGCGACGTAGTCGAACAGATGGCCATGGCTTCACTCATGGCCGGGGCGTTGGCCGTCAGCCGAAATAGCGAAGGAATACGCCCGAACGGGGCTTAGGACTGAAGTAGGTCGATTTGGCTGGCATGTTCTCCGCAGCGTCGGCAACTGCCATCATCTGGTCAATGGTCGGGTCAGCGAGAATGAACGCCACGCCATTCCCCTCCGCAACCTGATCGGCGTCGATCACTACCGGACCGGGAACGGCCACGATATTTCCCCCGGGAACCGCCGAACCTGCCAAAGGAATGATGAGGTGCTCGTCGAGACGGGCCGAATCGAGGCTCGAAGCTATCGAACCTGAGCTGGCAGGCGGCAATCGAACCAGCCATCGTTGATGATCAAAAAGCACAATTACCTCGCCAGGCGCCGGTCGTTCCAAAGGCGTCAGCTCGGCTTCGAGATCGGCCAAAAGCTGCTGCACCCCGGCCGGGTCGACCCGGAGAAGAATGCGGTTAAAAGCGGCCACAGTGAGGTCGTCATGGGCAAACAGCACCGCCAGGAGGGCAGGTTGCACACCGTTTCGTTCGGCGTAAGACTTCAACGAAGCCACCCGATGGTGGCCGTCGGTGATGTAGACGGCGTCGACCGACACACCGGCGATGGCGACGGCCTCGGCAGATATCTCCCACACGGTCTGACGGAGTCCGTCCTGACTCACAAAATCGTGACTCGGCAGGGATGCGGTGGTCGAGGACAGCAAAGCTTCCATCGCCTCGGTATGTCGATACGCGACCGCAACCGGGGACGAAACGACGCCGACTTGTTCCGTATATTCGACCAGGGCTTCAACTCGTCGAGGACTAATCGACTCGTGCGGTTTAACGAGGTCCAATTGATCAAAAGGAATCCCGCAAACGACCCCGGTTTGGAGACTGGCACCTTGCTGGAGTCGATAAACAAATGCCCGGGTGCGGGGTTCGTCGAACGCTGACCTGACCCGGGCGAGTCCAGCCAGGGCAGCAGGGATTGGGTCAGGACCCATACCAATGGCATGCAGGAAGCTCAAGGGTTCATCGTCTGCGAGCGAAGCCCGTTCGCGGCCCGTCAGATTGTCGTAAGCGGGGATGGCCACCCGATCGGCCAGCTCAGGGCTAACAATGGCAAGCTCGATCGGCTCGAGGTGCATCAGGCGTTGGCCGACTGAAACTCAGCCATCAACTCCACGAGCGCCTCCACACCTTCCAGCGGCATGGCGTTGTACAGGCTCGCCCGAACCCCGCCCGCCGTTCGATAGCCCTTCAGGCCGCTCATGTTTCGTCGGGCGGCCTCAGCAAGAAACTCGGCGTCAAGCTCTGGCGCGGGAAGCCGAAACACGACATTCATGTGCGACCGCGACCCAGGGTCTACTGGGCTGAGATAGAACCCTTCGCTCGCATCGATGGCACCGTATACGAGGCTCGACTTCTTGGCGGCCATAGATTCCATCGCGGCCAACCCCCCTTGAGTTTGCATCCAGGAGAGGACTTTTCCGACCATATAGATTGGAAACACGGGCGGAGTGTTGTACATCGAATTCTTCGAAGCGTGAATGTCGTACCGTAGATAGGCTCCGAGGTTTCGATTGGTTTCTTCGAGGACCGAGTCACGAATGAACGTGATATCGACACCAGCTGGTCCTAGGTTTTTTTGTGCACCGCCGTACACCAAATCGAACCGATCCCATGGGATCGAACGACTCATGTAATCCGATGACATGTCACCGACCAGGGGCACGTCTACTGCCGGGAAGTCGTTGAATCGGATCCCACCGATCGTCTCGTTTGAGGTTACGTGTAGGTATCGGGTGTTGGGGCCAATCTGAATCTCGTCGGTTTCTGGCATACGGTTGTATCCGAGGGCCTTGCCGTCCCAGGCGGCGTACAAGTCACCGTGGTGACTGCCGTCATCGAGCGCTTTGGCAGCCCACTCCCCAGACACCACGTAGCCAGCCCGCTGCCCGGCGTGCAGGAGGTTCATGGGGATCATGGCGAACTGGAGAGTCGCACCGCCCCCAAGAAACACGACTGAAAAGTCATCTGGCGCGCCGAACACGGACTTTGCCAACGCCATCGTTTCCATGTGCACTGCGTCATAGGTAGAAGAGCGGTGGCTCATTTCGATAAGTGACATTCCGGTGCCAGCGAAGTCAACAAACTCGGCTTGGGCAGCCTCTAGAACCTCGAGCGGCAAGGTGCATGGCCCCGCACTGAAATTGAATTTGCGCATCAGTTTCACTCCTCTGTTTGCAGCGTCACGCCCAGCACGTGGTCGAGGCTGCGAAGTTGTTTAACAACGTCATCGTTGAGGGCCGAACCGATCCGAAGGGTGGCGACGGCGGCGACCGCTCCTTGGAAGATCTGATTGTTCATCTGCTCTACGTTCACATCTGCCGTCCTCAGCACGCCGAGCACTTCAGATAGAACACCAACCTTGTCGAGGTGTCGTACGGCCACCGTGCAATTACCGAGGGGCGTTCGGACTAGGTTCACGCAGTTGATGATCTCTCCGGTGCCGAAGCGCTCCACGATCTGGACGACTTGTTCGGCAATGGCGTTCTGAGCCTGTTCAGTCGATGCCCCAATGTGATGGGTGCCATACACCCGGGGATGCTGCGCCAGGGCTGAGGTGAACTCGCCCTGTCCGGCGGCTGGCTCGTCGGCGTACACGTCGAGGCCCGCCCACATGCTTCGATTCTCGAGTGCATCAATGAGGTCCGCTTCATTAACTATTTCACCTCGCGACGTGTTGATGATCCAAGCGCCGTCGCGACACTTTGCCAGGAAGTCCCGATTCACAAGACTCTTCGTTGAATCGATCAACGGGACATGGATCGACACGATGTCGGATGAGGCAAGCAAGGTTTGGTCGTCAGGGACGAAGATGACACCGTTCTGTCTTGCCCGATCGACGATCGGCTGCGGGCGCCCTGCTTTGTCGGCCACCAGCACGGTCAAGTCGAAGGCCTTGGCCCGTTTGGCAACTGCCAACCCGATCTCACCGAGCCCAACAATCGCGAGAGTCTTGCCGGCTAGGCCGTCTGCCTTTGAGAACTCTTTCTTGTTCCAAACCCCCGACCGGAGGGCGGCGACGTTATCGGGGATGCGGCGGTCGATCGAACCGATCAGCCCCATGGTTAGTTCTGCCACAGCAATGGCATTCATGCCGGGAACATTGCAAACAAAAACACCGCGGTCAGCGGCTTCCTGCACATCGATGGTGTTCGTCCCTGCCCCGGCCCGGATAATCAGCTCGAGGTTGCGCCCCGCAGCAAGAACCGCCGCAGTCACCTTTGTTGACCGAACGACGAGCACTTCATAGGAACCGATTGCCTCGGCGAGCTGCTCGCCATCGAGCGCCGGGTCGACCTCAACGGTATGACCAACAAACTGGGCCAGGAACTGCTCGGGGAAGGAATCAGCAAAAAGAATACGCATTGCGTGCATGTTTAGCAGCTATCGACAAACCGGGGACAGTTCAGAGTCCTTGCAGCGCAAATACCAGACCAGCCGTCGCCAAGACGAGCAGCACCAGGCCGATGATCACAACTGTCTTATCCACCAGCGGGTTCATCCGAACGGTCGGGACCTCCAGCCCGAGAACCGCGCAGGCTTCCGCCACGTCGTCAGGCCGAACCATAAGCCGACCCTGTCGGGGACCCTCGCCGCCCATATTCTCTACATAAACGATGGCCTCCATCCCGCCAGAAGCCAACTTGGCCCGAGCGATTTCCGCTTCAGCATCGCTCAGATAGAGCGCAATCTTGACGAGGTCGTCCATGCTGAGGATGGTAGCCCGACTAGTCTCGCCGCCATGCCGACAATCACCACACAGGTCGACACCAACTCGGAGACATACCGCGCAAACGGGTCCGCAATGCGCGATGTGCTCGACAACTTCGACAAGCAGATGGCTGTCTCGCGTGCCGGCGGCGGATCCAAGTACATCGACCTGCACCGCAGCCGCGGCAAACTCCTGGTTCGCGAACGGATCGAACTTCTCATAGACCGGGACTCTCCGTTCCTCGAGCTTTCTTCGCTGGCCGCTTGGGGGACTGAGTTTCCAACCGGGGCCAACGTGGTCACCGGTATCGGCGTCGTAAATGGCGTCGAGTGTGTCATCTCCGCTCATGACCCAACGATGCAGGCAGGGTCGTCGAACCCCTACTCGCTCGCCAAGTCGCTGCGGGCCCAAGACATAGCTCTGGAAAACCGGCTTCCCATGGTCAATCTCGTGGAATCCGGCGGCGCCGACTTGCCGAACCAGAGCGAGGTCTTTCTCAACGGTGGCAAATGGTTTCGCAATCTCACGAATATGTCGAAACTCGGGATACCGACAATCGCCATCGTTTTCGGAAATTCAACTGCTGGCGGCGCATACGTTCCCGGAATGTGCGACTACGCAGTCATGGTGAAGGAACGGGCCAAGGTGTTCCTGGGCGGACCGCCGCTCGTGAAGATGGCGACCGGAGAAGAGTCAACAGATGAGGAACTCGGTGGAGCCGAAATGCACTCTCGTGTCTCGGGTCTCAGCGACTATTTCGCCCAGGATGAGCATGACGCCATTCGGATCGGCCGCGACATCATCGCCCATCTCAACTGGCGCAAGGGTGGACCCGGCCCATCGAGAGCCAGCCGCGAACCGCTCTATAACCCGGAGGAGATCCTCGGCATCGTTTCGGCAGACCTCAAGGTCCCCTTCGATATGCGTGAAATCCTGGCGCGAGTCGTCGACGGCTCTGAACTCGACGAGTACAAGCAGCTTTACGGACAATCGCTTTTGACGGGCTGGGCGCACATCCACGGATACCCGGTCGGAATCCTCGCCAACCAGACCGGTGTGCTGTTTTCGGACGAGGCCAAGAAGGCAACGGAATTCATCCAACTGTGCAATAAGTACGACACGCCCTTGATCTTCATTCACAACACCACGGGCTACATGGTCGGCAAGGAATACGAGCAGCGGGGCATCATCAAAGACGGAGCAAAGATGGTCAACGCGGTTGCCAACTCGGAGGTGCCCCACATCGTGCTCATGGCCGGATCCTCGTACGGGGCAGGCAATTATGGGATGGCCGGCAAAGCCTTTCGACCGCGCTTCGTTTTTGGCTGGCCGAACCACAAGGTCGCCGTCATGGGTGCAGAACAGTTGGCCGGGGTCATGGACATCATCACCAGGGCCGGGATGGAACGCCGCGGGCTCACTGTCGACGAGGACGCCCTCGAAGCCCAGAAGGACATAATTCGTCAACAGATCCTGCGAGAAGAGGTTGCCTATTTCGCGACTGCACGGGTTAAGGACGATGGACTCATCGACCCTCGCGACACCCGCCAGGCGTTCGGTATGGCGCTATCCGCAGTCCATTCCGGACCAGTGAAAGGTACTGACGCCTTCGGCGTTTTCCGCATGTAGGGCATTCGCCGATTTGATGTTGATGCACGCGTGTGCATATGGTTTCGTCAAGGCATCAGGCAGCGATTCAAGATTCCTGGCCGAAATGCCGATTACTCAGATGCTGCGATTTCAGCTCCCCTAGTTCGGTGTAAACCCCCCATGAAACACATCTCTATCTCGCTCTTCGTCGCGCTCGCCGTGACACTCGTCATGGCAATCGCCATCATTCCCAGTACGGCCACCCCTGCCGATGCCGCCACCGAATACGACATGGTCTTCCCAATCGTTGGTGACGTACAGTTCGACAACACCTGGGGCAACGCTCGCTCCGGCGGCCGCCGCCACCAGGGCACCGACATCATGGCTGACAAGATGTTGCCGGTCGTCGCAGTTGCAGATGGAGTCATCGACTGGATGCACGACGGTTCCCGCAAGACATGCTGTGCTCTTGGCGTTAAACATGATGACGGGTGGGAAACCTATTACATCCATATGAACAATGACACTCCGGGCACCGACGACGGTGACAGCTGGGGTTTCGCCCCTGGAATCGAAGAGGGCACCAGGGTCATTGCAGGTCAGCTGATCGGATGGGTTGGCGATTCTGGCAACGCCGAAGGAACCGCCCCGCACATCCACTTTGAGTTGCACCGTCCTGACGGCGTCAAGGTCAATCCGTACCACTCGCTCATGGCGGCTCAACAGGCCGAGGTTCTGACTATCGGAGGGGCTGTGCCTTTCGACACCGCCCAGAGCATCTCGGATTCGCTGGACGGCGCTGTTCCGATTGGCGACCTCACCGCGGTAGGAAACGGAGCATTGCCTACCACGATCGCCACCGTGCGGGTCAACAGCGACATGGTCATACTGCTCACCAGACAAGCCCACGTGGCTGAGTCGGTCGAGTTCCTGTATCCCACTGTTGAGGTCGTCGAATTCGTGTTGGTCGAGGAATTCACCAGCGTCGAGGCACGACTTGAGGCACGCCCGCCGGCCTAGCCATGTGTAACGAGGGCAGCCCTCACCAGAATCGGCTACCGCCAGCCACTCCGGCGAGAGCTAGCCGCTAGCCTCGCCCCACATGATTTCCAAGCTACTGATCGCCAATCGCGGAGAGATTGCTCGTCGGATCATCCGGACTTGCCACGAGATGGGAATCGCGACCGTCGCGGTGTTCTCCGAAGCAGATTCGAACGCACCATTCGTTCACGAAGCAGACGAAGCGGTTGCCCTGGGCGGCAATACTCCTGCTGAGTCGTACCTGAAGGCCGACGCGATCATCGCGGCTGCCCTGGTCACCAAGTCCGACGCCATCCACCCCGGTTACGGATTCCTGGCCGAGAACGCCGCCTTCGCCGAAGCGTGCGCGGCAGCGAACCTTGTGTTTATCGGCCCATCCCCTGGTGTAATCGCCACGATGGGAGACAAGCTTGCCGCAAAGCAGCTTGTCGCCACAGTCGACGTCCCGACTCTGCCGAGTGTTCAGGTCGGTTCGACCGATCTCTCCCACGCCTTAGAACAAGCTGCCGAAATCGGGTATCCGGTGCTTGTGAAGGCCACCGCAGGTGGCGGCGGCAAAGGCATGCGGATCGTGGGCACCCCCGAGGAACTGGCCGACGCGCTCGCCGGAGCCGAGCGTGAAGCCGAAGCCGCTTTCGGAAATGGAATCGTATTTCTTGAGAAGTACCTCGCGGCTCCCCGCCACATCGAAATTCAAGTTTTCGGCGACACCCACGGGACCCTTACCCATCTTTTTGAGCGCGAGTGTTCAATCCAGCGTCGCCACCAGAAGATCATCGAGGAGAGTCCGTCGCCAATTCTCACTCCAGCGCTTCGAGCCAGGATGGGTGAGGCAGCCCTGAAGGTGTGCACAGCTGTCGAGTATGTGGGTGCGGGAACGGTCGAGTTCCTTTTTAACGATGGAGAGTTCTATTTCCTTGAGATGAACACTCGCCTCCAAGTCGAGCATCCTGTGACCGAGTTCGTAACCGGCTTGGACCTGGTTCGGCTCCAAATCGAAGTGGCCGAAGGCCTGCCCCTCCCACCGGAAGCGACCGCTCCGCAACTCACCGGACACTCAATCGAGGCCCGGCTATATGCCGAAGACCCCCGCAACGGATATCTGCCGTCGATCGGGACGATCGAGCGGTTCAGGATTTCGGGTGCCAGGGTCGATAGTGGCGTCAACGAAGGCAGCGAGGTGTCCGTCTTCTACGACCCGATGATTGCCAAAGTGGTCGTGCACGCATCGTCACGTCGTGATGCCGCCCGATTGCTCTCGCGAGCGTTGGCCGGCGCGTCACTACACGGCGTCACAACCAATCGGGACCTCCTGGTGGGAATCCTGACTCATCCGGATTTCCTGGACGGTCACACCGACACGTCATTTCTCGAAAGGAATCCCGCTAGCCAGCTCGGGACGCCCCGCGGTGACGTAGCGATGAGCCGCCGACACACAGTGGCTGCGGCACTCGTCGGCCAGCATGACCGCCGGTCTACCGCCGCCGTGTTGGCCGACCTCCCGACCGGCTGGCGAAACAGCCCCTCGCAACCGCAGCATGTCTCCTTTTCGACCGAACACGGCGACCTAGAGGTGTCGTACATCTTCAGTCGGTCCGGGCTTGAGGTAACGGTTGACGGCGAGCCTCAGCACTGCACCATTCATGCCCTCGGCACCGGATTCGCAGATCTGCAGTTTGCGTCGAACCGGATTCGCTACTCGGTGGGCAACACGGAGAATCGGTGGTTCGTCGACGGATCAGATGGAGCTTCCACGCTCATCGAGCTGCCAACCTTCCCTGTCGCCTCAGCCGAGCTAGCCCTCGGTTCGATGGTCTCACCAATGCCCGGCAAGGTAATCCGGGTGGACGTCGCCGTTGGTGATGAGGTGACCGCCGGCGCGACCCTCGTCATCATTGAAGCAATGAAGATGGAGCACACGGTCGCTGCTCCAGCAGCCGGAAGAATCGGCATTGTGAACGTTGACGTGGGTGATCAAGTTCATGCCGACCAGGTGCTCGTCGTCATTGAGGCCAGCTAATCGTCGTCCCCGTGATTGGCCAGCTCGGAGGCCCGTCGGTGGTGCGCTTCCTGCCGACGTTGAAAAACCGACGGCTTCGGCAGAGGTCGGACTCCATCCATTCCCACGAGCGGCCGCCGATACGAACTGGATATGAGTACTACGCCAACGGCAAGAGAGACCACCGCCAAGAGACCCCCGAACGTAGCGTCAGTTCCGGCCGCTTTCGTGCAACGTTCCGACGCAATGGACCCGCTGATCGAATCATCAATGTCGCCACTGAGCACCCGATACATAGTCCCGCAATGATCAACCCGGTCAATGACCGATCCGTCATCGAGATACTGTTGGAAGAGGACTATCTCAATGGGGTTGGCAAATAGTGCCCAACCGGACACCAAGAGGGTTACCGCCACCACAAGGCGACCGAGGCTTCCGGACATATCCTTGAGGCTATCAAAGTGTCTGCATAACATCCAACCCTTATGAACCGACCACCAACCCACCGCAGAGCTGTTCTCATGTTGGCGACTATCGCCGTGGTGGCCGCCGTAGCGTTTGCAAATCTTGGATCCGGTGGCCTTCAAGCGGTCCCATCTGCCGACTCGTTGGACGTCCCCAGCACTACCGGGACCCCGGTCGCGTCGACCACCCTCGCTCCATCGCTGGTTGACCCATCAGCTGAGGACGAGCCACCGCAACCGGTCGTTGATGCCTCCTGCGCGACGAGTGCGCCTGACGAACCGACCGGGGACCTCGTCGTCGTCCCCGGCGCTACTACCCCGTCGTCTGACGCACCGGTCAAGACGTACATAGTGGAGGTCGAAGAGGGCCTTGGCATCGACCCCGCCTGTTTCGCAGACCGGGTCCACGCAGTACTGAGCGACCCGCGCTCGTGGGGTGGTCGTGAAGGATTCGCGGTACAGCGAGTCGACGTCGGGGAACCGTCTTTCCGGGTCACGCTCGCTTCACCGAAGACAACTGACGAGCGTTGCCAACCCCTCAACACGGCTGGCATCTATTCGTGCTGGGACGCCCATCGAGCAATGATCAACGTCTGGCGGTGGGAGACCGGGACCGATGACTACGCCGGAGACCTATGGGTGTATCAGATCTACGTGATCAACCACGAGGTCGGCCATGGACTCAAACATGGCCATGTCGAGTGCACTGCTCCGGGCGACCTTGCCCCGGTCATGATGCAGCAGACCAAGGGTCTTGACGGATGTTGGCGAAACGGTTGGCCGCTCGACGATGAGATCGGCGGTCCCCTCGAAGAGGAGCAACCTAGCGATCAGCCAGCAGGCGACGTCTCATCTCGTCCCAGTTTTTAGCAAGTTGCCCAGCAGCTGCAAATTTCGAGAATCAGGCGCTTTGGGGTCGATTCCCCAGAGGCCGAAGGCCCGGCAGGCCGACGCCCGTGCGCACAACCCCCAACATTGGCGGTTGGTACGGGATTTCTCCCATATCGCCTGGTTTCGTTATGATCAAAGGCCATGACCCCCATCAGCATTGAGTTCTGCCGGGCCTGAGACTATACCCCCCGTGCCGTGAGCATGGTTGAGGATATTTTCGAAGAGTTCGGGCAGAGATACGACATCCATCTCATTCCGTCCCGGGGCGGGGTTTTTGAGGTGACCGTCGACGGCAAACTCGTCTTCTCCAAGTTGGCTACCGATCGGCATGCCGTCTACGAAACGGATGTTGCCCCGCACCTGCGGACCTGATCGCTCCTAAGCCAAGAACTCGTTGAGTACATCGGCGTATAACTCTGGCTCCAGTAAAAAGGAATCATGGCCTTTTTCTGACGATACAAGGACGCGGCGTGCTGGTACCCCTGCATCGCGAAGAGCGTCCAGCATGATGGCCTGATCCTCCGGGTAATAACAGACGTCGGAGTCGATGGAAAAGAGCAGGTAACGGTGTGGCCGGGAGCGCTTCAGCAAAGTGGTCATATCGGTCGCTCCGGCTTCTTCAAGCAAGTCGAAGTGCTGCCAAGCGGTCATCAGCCTGATATAGGTGTTGGCATCGAACCGGTCGAGGAACTTTCGTCCCTGATGCCACATGTAGGACTCAAGCGGCGACCGAATCTGATAGCCCTCAGGCCCGACACCGTCGATAACCTCGCCTCGGGCCCGGGACTTCATGGCATCAAGTGAGACGAAGGTCTTGTGGCCGATCATCCGCGCTAGGGCCAGGCCCTGGTCTGGCTTGGGCCGCCCGTGGTAGTCCCCGCCGTTGAAATTGGGATCGTTCAGGATGGCATTGGTCTGTTCGAAGTTGTACAAGAACTGCAAGGAGGACGTGAACAATCCCGAAGCGACCGGCACGACCCGCTCGACCCGGTCCGGATAGCGCGTCGCAAGGCTCACACACATCATGCCGCCGACTGACGGACCAATCACCGTGTGCAGTTTCTCGATTCCGAGGTGATCGAGGAGAAGCATTTGCGAGTCGACAATATCCGAAAATGTCACCTCAGGGAATAGGCCGCCGTATGGCACGCCGGTCGCCGGGTTGGTGGAAGTCGGGCCGGTCGAGCCATAACAACCGCCGAGATAGTTAACGCAGACAACGGCAAACCGGTCAGTGTCGATCGTCCGGCCAGGGCCGATCCATCCACGCCACCAGCCCACCTGGCACTCTTCGCTCCACAGTTCGACTCCGGGAACCTGTGGGTTGATGCCGGACGGATTCTGGCTCCCCGTCAGAGCATGGAACAGGAGAATGACGTTGGATCGATCAGCATTCGGGGTCCCGTACATCTGATACGCCAACCGTACTTCAGGCAGCGTCTCACCGTTCTGGAGTTTGAACGGCAGCAACTCGCTGGGAAGGTCGTAGAACTCGGTGGAGCTCGGCAGCGTGTCTGGATCGATCATGAGAAAAACAGCCTAGGCGGGGGCCGTCATCGCCCCCGCCGTCTCGCCAGACGTCAAACGGAAACCGGTTGACGCGCCGCTGCGAGGGCCTGCGCGATGTCCTCCTTGATATCTTCTATGTGTTCGATCCCCACCGAAATGCGGACCAGGTCCGAACGAACTCCAGCCGTTACCTGTTCTGCTTCTGACAGCTGCTGATGGGTCGTCGATGCGGGATGGATCACGAGCGTTTTTGCATCCCCAACATTGGCGAGATGACTCGCCAACCGAACATTGTTGATGAACGATTTCGCCGCCTCGTAGCCACCGACCACCCCGAAGCTGAGAACCGCCCCGTACCCGTTGGTCAGATACTTCGTGGCAGTTGCATGGGAACGATGCGTGTCGAGGCCCGGGTAGTTCACCCAGGCGACATCGTCTCGGGCATCCAGCCACCTGGCGAGCTCGAGGGCATTGTCGGCATGGCGCTGCACCCGCAGCGACAACGTTTCGAGGCCTTGGATGAGCAGGAACGAATTGAATGGCGATTGAGCCGCCCCAAAGTCACGCAACCCTTCCACCCGGGCTCGGATGGCGAACGCAATGTTGCCAAATGCACCTTCGGGACCGAACACATCCGAGAACACCAGGCCGTGATATCCCGGCGATGGCTCCGTGAACAGCGGAAATTTATCGCTTCGCCAGTCGAAATTCCCCGAGTCGACCACCACTCCCCCAATCGACGTCCCGTGACCGCCGATCCATTTGGTGGCAGAAGCCACGACAATGTCCGCCCCATGGGCGATGGGCTTAGCGATAAACCCGGCGCATCCGAAGGTGTTGTCAACGATCAGAGGAATCCCGTTGCGATGGGCCACTTCAGCCAATGCCTCGAAATCAGGAACGACGTACTCAGGGTTGGCGATGGACTCCACATAGAGTGCCTTGGTCTTGTCGGTGATCGCCGCTTCGAAGTCGGCAGGATTGACCCCTTCGACGAACTTGACATTAATCCCGAGGCGGGGCAGGGCGACCTTGAACTGGTTGTACGTGCCCCCATACAGATAACTGGAGGAGACGATCTCGTCACCCGCTTGGGCGATGGTCGTAATCGCCAGGAGCTGAGCTGCTTGGCCCGATGACGTGGCGACCGCCGCCACTCCCCCTTCGAGCGCGGCAATTCTCTTTTCGAACACGTCAGTAGTCGGGTTCATAATCCGGGTGTAGATGTTGCCAAACTCCTGGAGACCGAACAGCCGGGCGGCGTGGTCCGAATCGTCAAAGGTGTACGAAGTGGTCTGGTAGATGGGTACAGCTCGGGCGTTGGTGCCCGGAGTTGGGTCTTGGCCGGCGTGGACTTGCAGGGTTTCGTAGCGGTAATCGCTCATGCTCGGGTTCCTTAAGTTGTTAGGTGTGGTGGACGGTCGCCGGTTGGGGTTCTCTCCCGGGTAGCGGCATCCATCACACGAAACGGACCACTCGGGAGCACGGCATGGCACAACACATCATGGTGGCGGAACGCGGATCGGTCATCTGGTAACCCTTTCTCATCGATCAGGCATTGGCACCAGCCGAACTGGTTGCCGCGGTTTCAAAGGGCCTGTCCCTCCACCGCTCTTGATAAGTACCTGCGAAGTATGCCACGTCGGGCGGCTCCGTCAAGACCAAATATTTGCATCCATATCCAGCGCGTACCGCCTAAGGTCCCGACATGCTGACGTTTCCCGAACCCCCGCATGTCGCCAACGAACGCGACACGCTGCTCACGATCCTCGACCAGCAGCGTTACCTGGTCCTATGGAAGCTCAAGGATCTATCAGCAGAGCTCCGGGGGAAATCGACAGTCGATTCTGGAACCAGCCTGCTCGGAACCGTCAAACACCTGGCTTGGGTTGAGCGTTGGTGGTTCTCCGAGTTTATTGGCGGGGTCACGATCGAATACCCATGGAGCGAGGCAGATCCCGATGCCGACTGGCATATCGACCCGGATGACTCAATCGAAGCAGTCTCGAATCTCTACGTCACGGCGGTGGCCGAATCCAACCGGGTCATCGAAGCCCAAAACAGCCTCGGCGTCACCGGCACGCACAACAACAAGGACCGCTCTCTGCGCTGGGTGATCGTGCACATGATCGACGAAACGGCTCGCCACCTCGGGCAGATGGACATCATCCGTGAACAACTCGACGGCCAGACCGGCTACCTTCCGGAACGCTAAACATTAAATGAGCCCCTACTGCGTGCCGATACACAAAACATGAACATTTGCACGAACTGTCGGCACCCGTGGGAGCCGGCCAGCCCTACCGAGGCTTGTCCCGACTGCGGGACGCCCCAATCCACTGATGGTGGCGCCCCTGACCCGTTTCAGGCTTCGGGTTCTCCGGCACCGAGCGGCAACATCGGCGGCGCCACCGGTACCGCGGAGCTGCCTCCGCCACTCCCGCCCTCGCCGGAAGCACGGTGGGATCCTCCCCAGGTAGCAGTGTCCACCCAACAGCAGGCTCCTACCTGGAACAGCTCCGGATCGGTTCAAGCGGGACCACTCAAAACTGGGATGTCGACAGGTGCCAAAGTCGCTATCGGAATCGGAATCGGGTTTCTCGTACTCGTCGGTCTCGCCGTTATCGCCGGTATTTCGTTTTTTCGCACCGTCGCCGGGTCAGAGGAGTTTCAGTCAGTTATCGACGACAACACTCCCCGCACGCAGTTGACGGTCGACCATCCAATCGGGACGTGTTTCGACGCTGGCGACCCAACCGGGCAGACTGCTTGTTCGGACCCGCATTCTCACGAGGTGTTTGGACTGTGGCCGTGGCTCGGCGACTCGTACCCGAGCTACAACGATGCCTGGATCACGACCAACTGCGACGATGCGTTCGAGGAGTACGTCGGTATCAACTACTACGAATCGGAACTGTTCTATGACGTTGCGCTACCAACGTCGACTGCATGGGATACTGGCGACCATAACGTCCGCTGTATCGCCTACGAACCGGGTTCGGACCTCACCGCCACGATTCGTGGCGCCAGCTATTAGCCAGCGTTTACGTCGACGAAGCGGGGCTTGCGACACGCAGGTGGCAGGCGACCTGATGGAGCCCGCCGGGAGGCTCAAGGCGGGGATCGGTGACGTCACACAAGCCCTTCTGCGCGATAGGACACCGCGGATGGAAATGACATCCATTCGGCGGGTCGATCGGTGAGGGAATTTCTCCGGCCAGGATCTGACGATCCCGCGGCCGATCAGGGTCGGGAATCGGAATAGCTGACAACAACGCCTCGGTGTAGGGGTGCAGTGGATTGCGATACAGCGTGTCTCGATCGGTCAACTCGACGATCCGCCCCAGGTACATGACCGCTACCCGGTTCGAAATATGCTCGACGACCGCCAGGTTGTGGGCGACGAACAGGAGGGTCAAGCCAAGTTCGCCCTGGATCTCCTTGAGAAGATTGAGGACCTGCGCTTGGACAGAAACGTCCAATGCTGAGACTGGTTCGTCGGCAACCACCAGATCTGGATTCAAAATCAGCGCTCGGGCGATCCCGATTCGCTGCCGCTGGCCACCGGAAAACTCGTGTGGGTACCGTCCCGTGTGGCTCGGTTGCAGACCGACTAGCTCCAACATCGCCTTGACGCGTTCGTGACGTTCGTCCTTATCGGACACGCCATGAATCCGCAGCCCTTCGGCAATCGCCTCACCAACCTGAGCGCGGGGATCGAGCGAGGAGTACGGATCCTGAAAAACGATCTGGACTCGTTTCCGAAACGGCTTGAGAGCATTCCCCTTTAAGTGAGAGATATCCTGGCCGTCGAAGCTTATTGACCCGGATGTCGGCTCGAGTAACCGAACGAGGATTCTCGCCAGGGTGGTTTTTCCGCACCCAGACTCGCCGACGAGTCCGATGGTTTCCCCACGCCGGATGTCTAAATCAACACCGGCTACCGCGTTGACGGTTGCCACCTCCCGATGAAGCAGGCCCCCCTTGACCGGGAAGTTCTTCACCAGGTTTCGAATTTCGACCAGGTTCTCAGGCACCGTCGTCCTCCTCCTGGTACAGCCAACACCGTACGTTGTGGCCAGGCGAAACCTCCTGCAGCTGCGGCTTAACGCGTGTGCAAATCTCGAGGTTGTTCTGAACGCGGGCGACGCAGCGAGAGGCGAATCGGCACCCGGTCGGCAGGTCGATGAGTGATGGCACTACTCCCGGAATCGTGTCGAGGCGCTCCTTTAGCTGCCCCAAAACCGGGATCGAGCCGACCAGTCCCTGCGTGTACGGGTGCAACGGTTCACTGAAGATACGACGCACGTTGGTCTGTTCGACGACCTCACCGGCGTACATCACGGCAACCTCGTGGGCCATCTCGGCAACCACCCCGAGGTCATGGGTGATGAGGACGACGGCCGTATTCGACTCTCGTTGCAGGTCTCGCATGAGGTCGAGGATCTGGGCCTGAATGGTGACGTCGAGAGCCGTGGTCGGTTCGTCGGCGATCAAAAGTTCGGGCTCACACGCCAACGCCATCGCAATCATGATCCGCTGGGCCATGCCGCCCGACAGTTCGTGGGGATATGCGGCCGCTCGACGCTTCGGATCGGGTATCCCGACCTTGGCGAGCATTTCGATGACCTTCTCGTCCTCGACGTCCTTCGCCCAATCACGGTGTAGCTCGAACACCTCTTTGATCTGTGCGCCCGCCCGGTAGACAGGATTCAGCGCCGATCCCGGCTGCTGGAAGATCATCGAGATGTGGTCACCCCGTAGTTCGCGGAGTTGACGCTTCTTCATCGTGGCCAGGTTCTCACCATTGAACAGGACTTCACCGGCGACGATTTCGCCCGGGTGAGAAATCAGGCCGATGATCGAGAGAGCCGTCACTGATTTTCCACAGCCCGACTCTCCAACCACGCCGAGAACTTGGCCGCGGTCGACTTTGAGATCGACACCATCGACCGCCTTGACGACGCCATCGCGCGTGTCGAAATGAGTCTTGAGCCCGCGAATCTCCAGCAACGGTTCGTTCATCGGTTCAACGTGGGGTCGAGGGCGTCACGGAGTCCATCGCCCATGAGGTTGAAGCCCAGCACCGTCAGCATGATTGCCAGCCCGGGGAAGAAAACCAGGTGGGGTGCGGTGAAGACCTGATTTCGTTCCGAAGCGAGCATCGATCCCCACTCGGCCATCGGTGGCTGAGCGCCAAGGCCGAGAAACGACAGGCCGGCTGCTTCAAGAATTGCCGTCGCTACTCCGAGCGTGGCCAGAACGACCAGGGGCGTCAATGCGTTCGGGAGCACCCGGCGGGTGAGAATCTGGAACGGTGTGGCCCCGAGCGCCCGGGAGGCCGACACGTAGTCGGCCTCCTTCAAGCCAAGCACTTGGGCGCGCATAACCCGCGCGTATTGAGGGATCGTCACAATGGCAATGGCGATGAGCGCGTTCCTCAACCCCGGACCGAGGACGGCCACGATGGCGATCGCCAGCAAAAGTGAGGGGAATCCGAGAATAACGTCCATGAAGCGCATCGATATGTTGTCGAACCAACCGCCCAGGTAGCCGGCGAGCGCTCCGATGGTCGCTCCCACCAAAAGGGCCAACGTGACCGTAAAGAATCCCAATGTCAGGCTTACTCGCGATCCGTAGATCACCCGCGAGAACTCGTCACGTACGTTGCCATCGAGTCCCAAAATGTGCTGTGGTTCTGCCTGATCACAGCCGAGCAGATGGATACAGGGCGGGCCGTATCGACTGACGTCCTCCTCGCCGATGAGGATGTCCGTGGGACCGTACGGGGCGATGAGGGGCGCAAACAGTGCAACCAGGATCAGGAACACCACAATGCCTAGTCCAATCATCCCGGATCTTCTTCCTCGAAAGCGCCGCAATGCCAGTCGCCACTGGGTAAGTGGTTTCTCGAAGAGGCGCTCCGAGTTGGCAGCTTCTGCTTCAAGTTGCTCTAGGGCCTCCCGGCGGCTCATCATTTTCATTCGAGGCGGATCCTTGGGTCGAGATAGGCATAAGACAAATCGACGAGCAGGTTCACCAGGACATAACCCGCCGCAATCACCACCGTGAAGCCCTGCACGATGGCGTAGTCGCGACCTTGGATGGCGTCGAACAACGCCCGGCCAACCCCCGCCAGGTTGAAGACTGTCTCGGTGAGGACGGCTCCGCCCAGCAACGCACCCAACTGGAGACCGACGATCGTCACGACGGGTAGCAAGGCATTCCTGAATGCGTGTTTGCCGACCACTGAAGCGTCCCCGACTCCTTTGGCCCGGGCGGTCCGGATGTAGTCCTTGCCCATGACCTCAAGCAGCGAACTGCGTGTGATGCGGGCGATGATCGACAGCGGGATGGTGGCGAGCGCCACCGACGGGAGGATCATGTGTTTTATGGCATCCCAAAAGACCGGCCATTGCCCGGTAATGAGATTGTTGAAGATGTAATGATTGGCAACGTACTCGTGGGTTTTGGCCGTAAGGCTCCCCGGTTCGAGGTTCCACCCCCATACCTCAAAGTAGGGGGTCGAGAACACCCCGGCGCTGAGCCGTCCTGACGGTGGGAGCGCAAACGGTGTGTCGCGCAGGACGAGCGCAAACACATATGCCAGCATCAGGCCCAGCCAAAAAACCGGCATCGAAACTCCGACGTTGGCGAATGCCATCGTTGCCGTGTCGGCGAGGGAGTTGTGCCGCCGGGCTGCCAGGACTCCAAGTGGCACGCCAACGAGTACGGCGATGGCCAATCCAATTAGCGCCAGTTCGGTTGTCAACGGAAGGCGTTCGATGAGCATCTGGTTGACAGGTCTTGAGAACCGAACCGACTCTCCAAGGTTGAACGTCGCAACGTTCTTCATGTACACGACAAGCTGGGTTATGACGGGCTCATTGAGTCCGTTCGCTTCGTTGAACCGTTCGCAAGCGGCCTCAGTCGCACGCTCGCCAAGCAACGAGCTGCACGGGTCACCTGGAATGGCCCGAATCAGCAAAAACACCACCAGCACGATACCGAACAGGACGGGGATGGCGAGCAAGATACGTCGAACGATGTAGTTGATCACGGACGGTCAGGATAGAGGAAGGGGGAGGCGCTCGGCCTCCCCCTTCGTAGATAACTGGATTACTTTTACTGACTACTCACCTGCGTTGATCAAGCCCCACAGGTAGTCGTAGTACTCGAACACACCGCTGTTACCGGAGTGCAGCGGCGAATCTGCGTCCAACCCAGCAGCGAACGTTGCCACTACATCGTTGGCATCGAAGGCCGAACCATCGTGGAAAACGACACCGGAGCGCAAGTTACACGTCCAGCTGGTCGAGTCTTCGTTGGCCACACACTCGGTCGCCAACTGCGGCTGCACCGAACCATCTGGAGCGTACGAATACAGCCCCTCAATGATCTGGCCACAGGCTCGCAACGACTCACCATCGGTCTCATCAGCGCAGTACAACGAGATGGGCTCGTTGCCCTGCATGAACACGATCGTGTCCTTGCCGTTGTTCCATAGGCTGAATTGCACGTCACCCCATGGCGGAGCGTACGCACCCTCGACCGATGCCAGTGCGGCATAGTTCGCTAATGAGTGCGAGATCGGCACCATCGGCACAAGCTCTTTGATGGCGTTGTTGGCTTCGGCATAGAGCGGAGCTGCTTCTTCGGCACTCGCCAACTTCGAAGCTGTGTCCAACGGTCCAAAGATTTCAGGGTACGGGTCGCCGAACTGAGCGTTCGATTCCGCAAAGTGGAAGTCAAGGAAGTTGGTCACGTGCGGGTAGTCACCGGTCCAGCCAAGCAAATGAATACCGTCGTAGCCGCCAGCCGACGAAGTCTGGATGAACTCACCAGACTCCACGACGACAACCTCGGCGTTGATATTCAGGTTGTTCTTCAACTGATCCTGAATGTCAGCAGCGACGTCGCCTGGTGTCGGCAGGTAGCCACGGGTTACGTCACGGTAGTAAATTTTCGTGTCGAACCCGTCTGCTAGTCCCGCTTCAGCAAGAAGTGCCTTGGCAGCGTCAACATCGAAGTCGTACCACGAGTCACCTTCACAACCGTTCTCAACAGAACAAGGCGTGAAGTGTGAAGCCGTTTCGGATCCGGCCGGGTAGAACGTGTCGACGATCCTCTGACGATCGATCCCAAGTGCTACGGCCTTACGAACATTGACATCGTCCCATGGGGCAAAGGTGTTCGTGAAGCCCATGTAGAAGATGTTCGGTTCTGGCTTGTCGAGTAGGACCAAGTTTGGATCGGCCTCGATGGTTGCGAGGTCTTCGGTCCCAGGGAAGGTGATTCCGTCAACTTGACCGGACTGGAGTTCCAGCAAGCGACCAGCGCTCTCAGTGGCCCAACGCAGTACCGCTGTGGCCGATGGAGCCAGTTCACCGTAGTAGGCGTCGTTGCGGGAGAAGATGACCGAGTCACCCCGGACCCACTCTTGCAACGCATACGGGCCAGTTCCGATCGGATTATCGAGTGGCGCACCACCGGTGGCCTCGAGATGCTCCGACGGCTGAATGCCGAACACGCCAAAGGCGAGCTTCGGCAAGAAGGCCGCATCAGGCGAGCACAGATCGAACTGAACAGTCAGCTCGTCGACGGCGGTGATTGTTGAAACCTTGCCTCCATAATCACAGCCGCCGGCGTCAAGCACCGCGCCCATGAAGTCGGGAGATGGCTCAGCTGGTTGGGTGGTGTCAGGACTCGCAGCGACCGTGGTCGTCGGAGTCTCTCCGCCTGCGGCTGCGGTTGTCGTGGTGGCTGCACCACCGCATGCCGCCGCTACAAGCGCAAAGGCCAGTAGCAACGAGAATAGGGATAGACGTCTTTTCATTATTCCTCCATGTGAACGCTCGCGAAGAGCGTTTCAATAAACTAGTCGGTGGAT
>RCMY010001131.1_pt1 | contig 25335 bp, 19 predicted proteins | sample 2041341 | NCBI WGS metagenome assembly RCMY01 (sample SAMN09708234, study PRJNA481090) | Marine sediment metagenome, whole genome shotgun sequencing project.
TGGCGGACCGGACGGGACTCGAACCCGCGACCTCCGGCGTGACAGGCCGGCATTCTAACCAGCTGAACTACCGGTCCGAAAACTTTTGACGTGGTGGGTGATGACGGGATCGAACCGCCGACCCTCTGCTTGTAAGGCAGATGCTCTCCCAGCTGAGCTAATCACCCAAAACTCACGAGCGCGCATTCTACCGCACTCGCTTGGCTTGTCAAACAAAAGCGGGCAGTTAGTTTGAAAGAAGAGCGTAGGCAAATATTGCGTTACAGTGTGCTCCAACCCATAGACCAGAACATGGCATTATGCGACATTATATAAGCTGAATGAGGGACCAGCCATCGTGTCGAAAAAGAACATCATCATGCGCAGGTTGCCGCTGTTTTATATTGGCGGGTTTGCCGTGCTATTCGCCATCGCTTGCGCGCTTGCCGACATGGCCGACATATTCAAGAACGACGATGGCTCTACCAATTGGCAGCACGTTACCAATTGGTCCAGCACCTTTTTGATTGGTCTTTTGTCATTGACCGCCATTGGCCTGCTGCGCAGCCGCAAACGGGCGAAAAACTCACGCGATGCGTTGCGAGTGGTGCGCGACGAACTCGAAGTGCGCGTTTGCCAACGCACCACTGACCTGGAAGCCAGCAATTTGCTGCTGCAGGAAGAAGTCGATCATCGCATTACCACAGAACAGTTGCTGCGCGACACAGAGACTTATTTAAGCAGTATCATCCAATCTATGCCGTCCATGCTGATCGGTATTGATGCGAGTGGTGGCGTGTTTCAGTGGAACCGCCGTGCGGAAGACGTAACCGGCGTCAAGGCTCAGGAAGCGCTGGGCTGCGACGCCTGGAAAGTTTATCCACAGTTGCCGGTCACCCGCGATGTCGTCGCACAGGCGCAGAAATCATGCGAGGCAGTGCACATAAAAAACGCGCCACGGGATAAAAATTATTTCAACATAGTGGTTTATCCGCTACAAATCGAAGACACTCCCGGCGTCATTCTGCTCATCGACGATGTCACCCAGCGCGTGCAGTCGGAAAATATGCTAATTCAGAGAGACAAAATGTTAGCCATGGGCGAACTTGCCGGCGGCATGGCGCACGATATCAACAATCCTTTAAGTGCGATATTGCAAACGGTACAGACGGTCGAGCGGCGTCTGTCACCCAGCCTCGCCGCCAATCATGCCGCCGCCAAAGAGCTAGGTGCCAGCATGGAGCTGATCGCGGCTTACATCGAGCGGCGTGGCGTCGCAGAGCTGTTGCACGGTTTGCAGGAAGCAGGCCAGCAAGCGGCAGCGATTGTTACCAACCTGCTGGAATTTGTGCGTAGTCGCGGTCACAAAAAACAGCTATCGGATGTGATCGATCTGATTGAGCGTACCCTCGACCTGGCGCGCAATGTATTTTCGTTGCAGCACGGCCTGCATTTTCAGGATATTAAGTTCCTACGTGACTACCAACAGGATTTGCCTGAATTCCCGTGCTATGCGGCAGAGTTGCAGCAGGTGTTTTTGAATTTATTTCGCAATGCATCCCACGCCATGCAGTTAGTCGATACGACCGACCATGTTCCCTGCATTCGCATCAAAGTGTATATGGACGACGACGCACTACATATCGAAATTGCCGATAATGGCGTTGGAATAGAGCCGGCGGTCAAGCCACGTATTTTTGAACCATTTTTTAGCACCAAAGAGGTCGCCAGCGGCGAAGGCAGCGGGCTCGGATTGTCGGTCACACATTTCATCATAACCCAGCATCACGATGGCAGCATCGCAGTCGATTCGTCTGTGGGCGAAGGCAGCACATTTATTATTCGCCTGCCCAGAACCCCTTCAAGTGATACTGCCCAACAGACGGCTGCTTAGCATGAATTAGTCGCCCTGTACCAGCATAATTTGCAGCGTAGTGCGTTAAATTTTTGTTTTTATGCACAGCGATACAGCACACCCGCTGAAAATACATCCAGCGCTCTCAAGAAACATAATCGCGATGAATATATCAAGCTATATAATTGATTTATATAGGTTATTTGCGTTTTTGATCACTTTTTAGTCGTTTTTGTTTAAGCCTGTATTTACTGGCTTTAAGCGCCCGCTTAAACACTTTATCCACCAAGTTATCCACAATACCTGTGGACAACTGCCAAGCTGTCAATCGAGCGATTGATCACCTAGAAAACTTGACCAAGAAACAGGTTAAACGACTGCTCGCCTCCCTCCGAATGACCGTAGGCCAGATACAGCGGGCCTAGCGGGGTGTCCATTCCAAAAAACAGACTGCCTGAAAAAATCTGATCTCCTATATCGAAACTCGCGTCGGCCAACCAGGTATTGCCAACTTCCAGTGAGCCGCCTAAATATAGCGGTACGTCCAGCGGCAAGGCGCTGCGCTGGCTCATGCGGCGGAAATACACACCTCGCGCCAGCGCCAGATTTTGACCAACAATAGCATTTGGCTGTAAACCCGACAGCCGCAAAAAGCCGCCGAGTCCTTCACTAAATTGCGGCTCGGCGTCGAGATCGTCAGAGCGCAGAAATTCTGCGCCCAACACCAAACGGTTAAGCCCCAGGTCGAATGCATGCAGGCCTTTAAAACGTAGCCGCTTAAAATCCTGGTCGGCACCGAAGTCCTGGTCAGAAACCGCATACGACAATTCAAAGCGGGAGCCTCGACTGGGGAAGAAAATACTGTCTAGCGTGTCGTAGGAAAATTTCGCGAAATAATTGCCATCGTTAAATTCAATGGTATCAAGCTCGGGTGGACCAACGCGCACGCTGGCGCGCCCCTGTGAGCGCGTCGTACCCACGCGCAGTTCTGCGGTGTTACTCAGCACTCGCCCAATACTTAAGCCTACGCTATGCCGGCGTACCCGAAATTCGCCCAGCTCGTTGCCGTCCTCAATAGAGGCGATATTTTCCGCCCGAAAAGTGTAGGACGGTTCGACAAACCAGCGCTGCGAGTAGTCCATGGGTTGATAGAAGCTGCTGGTGAATTCCATGGTCTCGCCAACCTGCGCGCGCGAAAACCATTCCGCGCCGTAGCGGTTGATGGAGTTCTTGCGAAAACTGGTGGCGATATCATGGCTGTCGTCGCCGTCAAAATCATTGGTCAGGCCAAAACCGAGCTGGATATAGTCGGCACCCCAGTATTTGTCTTTGGTCTTTATCAGTAAACCAGTCTGACCGTCTCGCGTGACCAGCGCATAATTGACCAGATCAAAGTAGCCCAATGCATAAATAGCGGTAATATCTTCACGTATTAATTGCTGCTCAAACGCTGTGCCTTGTTGCTGCCGAATTTTCCTGCGAATCACCCGGTCGGCTATGGGCGACCGGTTATTAACGTGGATGAAGCTGATGACAGGTGTGGATCCGTGCTCCAGCGTTCGTCTCTGGCCTGCCTCCGCGTTCGCCAAGGCGGCTAACTCCTTGACATTCCGGCTCGCGTACTCATAACCGATAGCAATAGCCTGCGGCCCTTTGGAGAAGTCCAGGCTGGACAGATCTTGCAGGTCGGGCTGCAACAATACATCACGCTCGCCCAGCAGCCCAATCTGCACGGCAGAGTTTTTGCGAGTCAGGAAGTTAGTCAGCTGGTCCATCACAGAAAAAACGCTGCGGATTTCTTCTTTCTTATATAGCGGTGCGCCAATATCAACGGCAATAATGCGGTCGACGCCCATGCTTTTAACCACGCTGACGGGAATATTATTGGCAATACCGCCGTCAACCAACAAGCGGCCGTCTAATTCCAGCGGCGCTAGCAAACCCGGTATAGACATACTCGCCCGCACCGCCTGCGCCAGATTACCCGAGTCGAGCAGCACTTCATCGCCGCTTGCCATATCGGTGGCTACGGCGCGAAACGGAATTGCGAGGTCATCGAAACTCTTGTTAGTCGGCACCGACGCGAACAGGTCGTTCAACACCAGGTCGAGCTGCTGCCCCTGCAGCAGACCGGTAGGAAAGCGAATTTCGCCGTCTTTTAACGTTAGCCGGTTCTTCACCAGAAACTTAAAATCATCTTGTTTGCGTTTGAACGGCAAGCGGTCACGCTCCGGGTCATCGGTTAACGCATAGGCCCAGTCCAGTTCAGTTGCAATTATTTCTATGGCGTCAACGGAATAGCCGGCAGCATACAACGCACCGATAATCGCTCCCATACTGGTACCCGCAACCGCATCGATTGTTATATTTTGTTCCTCAATGGCGCGCAATACGCCAATGTGGGCTAGCCCTCGGGCTGCACCGCCGCTTAGCACCAGGCCAATTTTCTCACGCGTTTCGGCGGCAACGACGTCTATGCTGCCTATTGCTGCGGTGACCAATGTGAGTGCGACGAAAAAAGTTATTTTTGCGCGTCTTGAGACTGCAATTTTTTGCATTCAGTGAGCCAGGTAGATTTATACAGTCATTTAATACCAAATGACGAGAACGAATAAAGAAGATTGTCAGCGCAGAAGTTTACAAAACGCCAGACACGGCCTTGTCAGGGCAGCATAATTGTCAGCGCTGAATAATAGATGTCAGCGCAGATTAATTGTCAGGGCAGAATGAATATGGGCGTGCCGTCGTCTACCATGTCCCAAATTTCGTCCATCTCGCTGTCGGTCACGGCGATACAGCCATCGGTCCAGTCTCTATTTTCATAGCGGCGAGTGGTGGCGTTGTAATAGCTGGGGCGGCCATGAATCATAATCATGCCGCCAGGGTCGTTGCCAATTTGCTGAGCGCGGCGAGCATCACGAGCGTTGGGATAGGAAATATGAATGGAGCGATAAAACCGGCTGTTTTCATTGCGCCAGTCGAGAATATAGCGCCCCTCAGGCGTGCGCCGATCGCCCTCTTGCATTTTATGGCCGATCGGCTGTTTGCCCAACGACACGCGATATTCCTTCAGCGTTTTGCCGTTATTCAACAAGCGCAGCACCCGGTCTGCCTTAAGCACAAGTACTGCGCTAACAGTTTCAGTGTTAGCAGAGGCTGATGCGCTCATGGCACATACGGTAACTAACGAAAAGAAAACAGCAATACGCATAGTGTTGTTATGTTGTAAATAATTCACACTAAGTTTAGCTTATTTCTCCAGTGGCACAAACCCGTGCCGCCATGGGTCGTACGATTTTTCTAGCCTCCAAGCTCAGGATTTTTGCCGATTTTATCCTTATAGAATGCTTTGATCAGCGGCAAATCTTTAGCTATATCACCGCTGGGTTGTAAAGTGGGGCCGAAACCGACTTTCTTGCGCGAATAATCGGCGTAGGCGAACACGATGGGAACGCCGGCGCCTTCGGCAATGCGGTAAAACCCGGTTTTCCATTGCGATACTTTGCTGCGAGTACCCTCAGGCGTAATCAACACGATGAGACGCTCACTGGTTTGATAAACGTCTACTACCTGACGCGCCACATTCATGGCTTTACTACGATTCACCGGTATGCCGCCAAGCCATTTAGTAATAGCGCGAAACGGTGGTTTAAACAACGTGTGTTTACCAAGCCAGTGAATTTTCATGCGCAGGGTAAACATCACTGCCAGCAACAACACAAAATCCCAATTGCTGGTATGCGGGCCGGCGATTAGCACGATTTTTCTAGGCCGTGGCACTTCACCGCAAATTTCCCAACCGAGCAGCCGCAAGACGTGCTTGCTGAGCACGCGGCAGATGGGACTGACGATTGGCGTATTAAAAATAGTTCGAGCCATATAAGTGTTTCTAATTACTGCATGCGAGCAAGCACATGCGCGCTAGTTTTTAGATTAATCTTTGTACTAATCATTGTATTCTGCTTTGCTGCCATCAACCTGCGAAGTGATGGAACGGGTCACATCTTCGCTGCTCAACATGCCTGCATTCCAGGTTGCAATATAGTTCAAGCCGTCGCTAACCGAATGGTCACGAGCGTACAGCAACATTTCTTTGATACCGCGAATCGCCAGCGGTGATTTGCCTGCAATCTCATGCGCCAGCTCACTCACCGCCTGCAGCAAGGACTGCTGGTCGGCATGAACGGCATTCACAAAACCCAGCCGCTGCGCCTCGTGCGAATTAAAGCGGCGCCCCGTATAGGCCAGCTCGCGCACCACACCCTGCGGAATCAGCGTTGGCAGGCGCTGCAGCGTACCCACGTCGGCCGTCATGCCGACGTCGACCTCCTTGATCGAAAAATACGCTTGCTCGGTACAAAAGCGCATATCGGCGCAGCAGATCATATCAACACCGCCGCCGATGCAGCTGCCGTGTATGGCCACCAACACCGGCTTACGACACTGTTCAATAGCCGTCAGATTGGCCTGCATACGCAGCACTTTCAAGCGAACCTGTTCCGCCCGGCGCGCCGGGTCGCTGCCGGAAGCAGCAGTCAACTCTTCGAACACGGCAAGATCGAGGCCTGCACAGAAATGCTTGCCGCGGCCGGTCAATATCACCGCGCGTATCTCGTCTGACTGGTCAATTTGCTTAAAGCAATCTTCCAGCTCAGCCCACATAACCATATTCATGGCGTTCGCCTTGTCGGGCCGATTCAGGAAAACGGTGGCGACCGCTCCATCAACTTCGATTTGCAGCGTTTTAAAGTCTGGCCACTCGGTCATTTTCGCATTCTCCAATAAAGTCTATGCCTACTGTAGCGTTATTTTTGGCGTGCAGTCTACACCAACATCGCGCTGGAGAAAGTGGTCGAAAAGGAATTTTCTTTTTGCGTACAGACTGGCGGCCTTTGTGCAGGAGTATGCTGCGGATTGGACGCTGGCGATCAGGGCTGCCAACGATAGCGCTTAAGACGGATGCGCCCGTTTACCAGAGTCACGCCCTCGGCATGCAAGCGCTCACTTTGCCGTTGGTATGCAGGGCTGCCATGCGGCAGAGAAATTTTACCAGTTGAATTAATCACTCGATGCCAAGGCAAAGCACTGCCCGACGGTAGGTTTTTTAGAGTATGACCAACCAGGCGAGCAGCGCCCGGCAAACCGGCCAGCTCGGCCACCTGACCATAAGTTGCCACGTTGCCTGCCGGTATCTGGTGTACCACCTGCATAATGGCCAAGCGATTTTGCTCTTTCACCGAAGCATTTTCTCTAGCTGCATTTTTACCTGCGGCCACTCCTTGCTGGTGATGCTGAAATATACCGAGTCGCGAATGTAGCCGTCCGGGCAAATCACATGACTACGAAACACCCCCTCCTGCTGCGCGCCAATGCGCTTAATCGCCTGTTGCGAAGTCGTGTTGCGTGCGTCGGTTTTGAATTCGACGCGAATACACTGTTTATCTTCAAACGCGTGGGATAACAGCAGATATTTGCAGCGTGTATTGATGCAGCTTCGCTGGCTTGCAACCCCAAGCCAGGTCCAGCCGATTTCAACTGATTTATGCTGTTCGCGTAGCGCCAGAAAGCTGGTCGACCCCAAAGCTTCACCGCTGCTGGCATCGACGATGGCGAATGGGATCCTCTGCCCTGCCTGGTATTCGCCTAAGGCTTTGTCAATAAATGCGTTGACGTCTTGCTCGTTGTTAAATGCGTCACACGGCATGTAGCGAAATACGCTTTCGTTTTTACCGTGCTTGAGCAAGCCGGGCGAATGGCTGGACGAAAGCAATTCCAGGCGCACGTTGTCTTTGCATAACGTTGCTGCTGCGAGGAAATTTCTAACGTGCTCGACCATAGGAGAAAAACTCAGTTGAGATAACAGCGGTTCGCGACTAAAGTCGCTCCTACAAATACAGACAGCAACATAGCTTTGCAGGAGCGACGTGAGTCGCGAAAAGCGCTTGCTTACAAGTTATTTATTTCCCTGTTCAGCTCAAACTGTCTGGAAGTCACATGCCGCTCCAGCGATTGCAAGCGATCCTCCAGCGTATCAAAGCTGCGCTTGTATTGCTGCACTACGCTTCTTTTTCTATCGAGCGAGTGAAAATCTTGCTCCTCCTCGCCTAACGCTGCATCAAAACGGCGACTGTTTTCCTGCCTCCGCCTGGTGGTTGCATCAAGCTCGTCGAGAATGCTGCTTTCATCCTCGGCAATGGAGCTCGGTGTGGGCAGCAAAAATATGGCCAACAAATAAACCGGAATGATAATACCTGGAATAAACAACAGGCAAGTGATTGCCATCAGCCTAACCATCCAGCTGCCGACCTGAAAGCGCTCTGCCAGTCCGGCGCATACACCGGCAATCTTGCCCTGCTCCGGCAGGCGGTACCAGCGACGGCCACTCAAGTTTAAGTGGCGGGTGCCACGGCCGCAACGATTGTAGCGGCGACTGCGTTTACTATGACTCATGTTAAGCCCCTCCTGATTTTTCTTTCCAGTGACTATCCTGGGCGTCCAAAATGGCCTCCAGGTTAGCGATGCGTTCTTCCAGTTTGGCCGCGCGCTCCAGCGTACGCTCGACTTCGGCCCACTCATCTTTTGAGAGCTCACGGCTCTGGCGGCGCTTGTCTTTGTAGTGCATGTTTAACCACATCGGCATAATGATGACGACAAACAGTATCATCGGCACGAGCAGTGGTGCTAAGAAATCCATAGTAGTCAATTTCCTGTTGTTGCGTAGGTGAAGGTAAGAATGCCGTTGAACCGGTACAGGGTTCACTTACTCAGCATTTTGCTCTTTTTTCATCCGCGCTTTTAGCTCGGCCAGCTGTTCGGTAATTTTCTCTTCGTTTTCCAGATCAGCAAAGGCATCGTGCAAACCCTGCTTGCCAAGGTCGTATGACTCAACCTGACCTTCCAGCTCGTCGAGCTTGCGTTCGTAACGCTCAAATTTCGCCAGCGCATCGTCAACCACATCCTTGCGCAAATGCATGCGTACTTCAAGCCGCGAACGATTGCTGTCGGCGCGCATCACCAGCGTTTTTTGCCGTGCTTTGGCGTCGGCAAGCTTTAACTGCAGCTGCTCGATGTCGTCGCCCAGCTTGGCGAGCTGAATATCATACTCCTCAAGCTCTTTGCGCACGGCGAATACGTCTTGCTCGATATCGTGCTTTTCCAGCAGCGCCGCGCGAGCCAGATCTTCGCGGTCTTTTTGAATGGCCAGCGTTGCCTTGCTCTCCCAGTCGTGCGCGAGTTTGCCTAGCTGCTCGGCTTTGCGCTGCAAGGTTTTCTTGTCGGCCAGCATGCGCGCCGATGTGGTACGCACTTCTACCAGCGTTTCCTCCATCTCGATAATCATTAACCGCACCATTTTTTCAGGGTCTTCGGCCTTGTCGAGTAGAGCGTTAATGTTGGCGTTAGCGATGTCGGTGACGCGTGAAAAAATACCCATGATGTATGTTCCTGTAACAGTGGTTCGAAAATTCCCGCTTTCAGCATGTTTGGCATGAAGAAAGCTATCTTTGGCAAATCACTTATTGCAGCAAGCGGGCCAACTTTGCCGATTATCGTATATTATTGATTTTTCTCGATTTTTATGGATCCACCAGGCAATAGTCGAATTAGAATTTTTTGGTTTTTAACTATTAGTTAGTCTTTTTTGCTAACATAAGGTCATTATGGCTACCAACTCATCACCATCCGACACACGCTTACTCGGCGAATCCGCTGCCTTTAGCCAAGCACTGCAGCATGTATCCGCCGTTGCACCGCTGGACAAACCGGTGCTGATCGTCGGTGAGCGCGGCACCGGCAAAGAACTGATTGCCGCGCGCATGCATTACTTATCTGCCCGCTGGGAGCGCGAATACCACAAGCTCAATTGCGCCGCTATTAGCGAATCACTGATCGAGTCGGAACTGTTTGGCCATGAAGCCGGCGCGTTTACCGGTGCCGTGCGCCGTCATATTGGCCGTTTCGAGCGCGCCGACGGCGGCAGCCTGTTTATGGACGAACTGGCCACCAGCGGTGCGCGCGTACAGGAGCAGCTGCTGCGCATCATCGAATACGGCGAATTCGAGCGACTAGGTGGCAGCAGCAGCCAGCAAACCGATGTACGCCTGATTGCCGCCACCAATGAAGACCTGCCGCGTCTGGCGCATGAGGGAAAGTTTCGCAGAGACTTACTCGACCGCCTCAGCTTCGATGTGATCACCTTGCCGCCGCTGCGCTACCGCGATGGCGATATTCCGCTACTCGCCAATCACTTTGCGAATAATATGAGTCAGGAACTGGGGCAGGCCATGTTTCCAGGTTTTAGCGATGAGGCAATGGCGACTCTTCAAAACCATGCCTGGCCTGGCAACGTGCGCGAACTGAAGAGCGCGGTGGAGCGCAGCCTGTACCGGCACGAGGATTGGCAGCAACCCATAGCGAAAATCATACTTGACCCATTTGCGTCACCGTTTCGTCCACAGCGACATAAGCAAGACCTTAGCGACGCCGAGCGGAACCCGCTAGTCGAACAGCCCAAACCCCCTCCCCTGGCCAGCGAATTCCTGCCGATAAATTTAAAGGAGAAAATGAAGCAGCAGGAAATGCTCTGGCTGCAAAAAGCGCTGGAGGAGAATCAGTACAATCAGCGCAAGGCAGCTGAGGCCTTAGGCTTGAGTTATCACCAGCTGCGTGCGCATTTGAAGAAGTACGCTATGCTTGGTGACAAGCCGACTAACACTTGAGTATTTGCGTCATTCCCGCGCAGGGGATGCCATAGCGACGACACCTCACATCAAGTCTCATCGCTAACAATTTTACTCGCCGGTTTCCACACCGCTCTATAGCTGTATTTCTGCCACGCCCACTGCAGCCATTTGATCACTGCAAACGCCAGCCATAGTGACCAGAGCAACAGCACCGTGCGATAAACCCAAATGGGCAACGACAGAATCCAACCCTGCGGTAACTGTTGCGCGCTGTGATCTTGATACCAATATAGCACTGAGCTGGATGAGCCGTTACCGGCTATCTGCATATCGGGTGATCCCAGCAAACCCCAGGGAATGCTGCCCAGCAGACTGATAAAGGCGATCAGCGTTAACGCCGCCAGCAGCAGCTGCATGCCGTTAAACTGCCAGCGACTTAGCGAGACCGTTAGTGCGCCGCGCGCGTGCATGGCAAAAAACCACAGCACCATCAGCGCCGCACCGTAGGCGTTAATAGTGCTCAGGCCTATGCCAAGCAGCAACCACTCCCAGGTGCGCAACGGCAAAAATTTCAGCCTGCCTAACAAAGCAGAAACGGCGACAATCACCAGCACCACGCCCCACACTAGCATCGCCGGGCCAATGCTCGGTCCACCGACAAACAGCAACCAACGACCCGCCGGCACGGCCATTTCAAGGTTGATATTGGTAGCCGGCAAACCAAGATCGAGCGCCGGCGTTTCGGTGCGTACTTGCATCGCCTCAGGCGACTGCCATTGCAGCTGCAATTCCTGCACACCGGGATGTAACGGCAAGCTGAGACGCTGCGCATCGGCAGGCAAAGGATAGTCTTCCCCGTCGAGCGTAATAGACTGTAACTGAACACCTTCAGGCAAATTAAATTTATAAGAGCCTGCATGCCCTGCGCGTAACTGCAGCGTCATGTCGATTGCGCTGCGGCGCACGCCAGGGCGCAATTTCAGGCGCACCTGCTCAATAGTTTGCGACGCCCCCGGCAGCGCCAGCGGTTTTTGTACATTGATTTGCAGGCTTTCACCGGGTCGCGGTTGCCAGAGGGGATTAACCTGCGCGCCTTTGCCCTGCTGTTTGACGGGTGCCAAACCATTCCATTCGACATGCCAGCGAGTGTCAGCGACCAACCTCCAGCGCTCATACCACGCATTGCCTGCATGTGCGGTCAGCGTTATGGTATCGGTCTTGTCCAGACTGGACCGCCAGTTCATCGTCTTCTGCCCTGGCTGCAGGCTAATCTGCACCGCGCCATTGACCTGCTGCAAGGTATCCGACAACAGCTGTTCGCCGGGCAATAGTGGCAGCGTCAGGTTAATGGCAGTATCTTGCGGCGCGACTCGCCACACATGCGTATCAACATACCAGTCAACACCAAGCCGCAGCACGCGATGAACTCCCACGAAGGGCACGATTGGATTTGCCAGCAAGCTCTGTGCATCACCTTTGGCTTCACTGCTCTGTTGTTTTTGCAACTGCAAGCTGCCGCTCGGCACCCGCCCCTCAAGCAAGCCGGTGACCCGCCAGCCAGGGGCCGCAACCGAAACATTATTTGCCGTTAGCGGCAAACGTAGTTCATCGCCATACAGCTTGCCGCGCAGCACAACGCTGCTACGGCCGGCCGGCACGGCAATTTTGAGTACACCTTTGCTATTTAGCAGCGGGCTATTGACAGCGCCATTGAGCCGCACCTGTTGCGGCAACCACACGCCACGCTGTGCCGGTAGCGACACTGCCACCTGGGCCAGTGCATCAATGCTTAACTCTATGGTCAGCGCATCCTTGACAATACCGACCTTCGCCTGTGAGATAGTCGCACACGAGGGTGCACAAGGCGGCGGCTCAAGCAGGCGCCGCTGCAACTCTTGCAGCAATGTGGCATCCGGCATTTCCGCTTGCACTGTGGGGCTGGGAAGTAGCGTAGTTGCCAGTAGACAAATGCCGACTGTGACGCTTAATGATGAATGCTTGCCGCGCCTACTCCAGCGACCGAAACTAGCAGAAGGATGACGTATGAGACTGGCAATCAACAACGCCAGCAGAATGACGCCGGCAAGTTTCACTATTCGTGTGACCGTTGGTGACAGCAAATAGAGCTGTAATTGCTGCTGCTCAAGCACCGGACCCGACCAGCGCAGCAGCGCGCTGTGCCACTCCCAGGTCGGTACGCCCGGACCGGTTTGAATGAACGCGTCAACATCATACTGCTGCTTAGCTGGCGCAGTTCGCGACGGAACTGCTTTGCTGCTGCTTTTAGCCATATTGGGGCTAGCGGGCACAGCGGACAATTGTGCCATACCGTCTGCTGCAACTTCCTCCGCCATCTCTCCTCGCCGCGTGGCATAGCCACTATCATAAATCGCTGGCGCATTGACGTGACCACTTTTTTCAAGCATTGGGTAAACGGCTTGCTGCAGTTGCTGCACGGCAAACAGCAGCGACACCAACAATAGACCAAGTGCAGTAATGTTGCGCCAAAGCGACAATAGCAATTGCATTCGCCCACGCGTTATAACGCGCAATAGCGCTAGCGTTAGGGCAAGATTCAACCAGATGAAATTCGGCGCGCCTGTTTCATGAAAAGTAATGAGTAGCGTAAAAAAAGCCAGCAGACCAACGCTCTTACTGAATAAACGCAGCAACGCACTGCTGATCACCAGCAATAAAAAAATATCAAACAGTGACCATTTCGCGATCCATGTCGTCGGTGCGTGATCCACGCCTTGGGCTGCGAACAACTGCCAGCCGGGTGGCAAATGCAAAACGCTTTGCAGTGAATCGACGCCGTGATTCCAACCAACGGCGCTCCACTGGCGTTGCGATGTTGCAATGCGACTCACCGCCTGTAAATCAATATTACCCTGCGCCAGCTCAAGGCCACTCTCGTCTTGAGTCAAAGCAGTGATAAGTTGTGGCCGGCCGTTGACTTCCGCTCGCCCCAATGTAAACGGTTTCAAAGTGTGTAAACGCTGCGCCCGGTTTAGCTCGCCGCTGAATTGATCCTTGACTGTGGCACCGCCGCCGTCAAAGTCCAGCCAGATATCGCGTCGCAGCTGCAACCGGTCGGGTGCCGGCGCCGCGTCGCCGCGTGAAGTCTCCTGCAACACCAGCGTTTCTTCGGGGCTTAGCAGGTAAGCCGGCAACTTTTGCCAATTCTGCGGCAGGTTGGTTTGTTGCGGGTCGACCGCATTCACGCCAGTCACCGTAACGGCGCGTAATGATGTCCGGTTTTCAAATACCCAGATTTCCTGCGGCGGCCACAGCTCGCCCATTCGCGCCACGGTGAATCTGTTATTTGGCAGCGTGTTGCGCGCGTTAAGTTTGATCGTCCAGCTACCCTGGCGCACCTGCACACGCAGGCGGCCGTCTTTATCCAGCCGTGCCGGCAGGGGGCTGTCAACTGACATCAACTCAAAGCCCGCAGGCAAAGCGCGTCCCAGCTGTAGTTCACGCGCTGCGCCCGAAACGCGCAAGCGCAATTCAGTTTCGAGCTTTAACGGCACACCGTCGATCAACTTACGGAACACTTGCACCCGCGTTGGCGCACCGGCTGCACTCGCCGTTGCTGCTGCGCTAGCGTCGCCGCGTAGCCATAGCATGCCCTTGGCGTCGATATCTGGCACGGTAACGCTTTTACCGTCCACGCTGAGCGTCACCAGTGCTGCAGAGGGGGTTATAGGCACACGCTCGGGTCGCTGCTGCCAGGCAATGAAGCCTTTAAGGGTATGCTTGCCTGGCGGCATAAAAGTCGCGGGTCGCCCGTTTCGCTCAACTACCGGCTGCGGGCGGTCGGCTAGCGACACCGTCGTTGGCCAATATTTTTTGCTGCCGGGCAAGGTCAGCCAGCTATCGGCTTCAACCTGCCAGCTCTGCTCAAAGTGCATGCCGTCTTTTTCGACGCGCAGCACCAGCGTTGATGGCCAGGTGCAGAATTTTTCGTCAAAATTGTTCCACTGAAACGAGCAGCGCGCCTCTGGGTGTTTGTGCAGCACCCATTGTTGCCACTCTTGCAGCGGCTTGGGTAAATCTAACGCCTGAGTTGTGTGGCAAAGCAGTACACCGCAGAGGAGCAGGAAGATGAACCGAATCATCGAACCAACCTCAATCGAGCATATCGGCATAAGGGCTTGGTCGCTGCAGGTTTATCGCATCGACATGACCTTTAAGCTTTATGCCGCCCGCCGCAAACTCGATATCGTCACCGGTTAACACGTTGTTATCAAATTTATAAATCGGCTTCACTGAGCCTGCAATCGCGGCCTGATCGTAAGCCTGCGCCTGCTGCTGCACTTCGGTATTCTTCTGCTGATACTGCTGCCAGGCATGCGCGCCGTGCTTTTTGCTCAACAGGCGTTGCGCAATATGCGGGGCCAATATTGACGCCGACGCATTGTTACCGCCAAAGCCTTTGGCGTTAATAACGGCGGCATCCATGGCGTCGATGCCAACTTGCCTGTGCTGCGGACTAATGGCCAAATTGCTGGCATGCACATCATCCGCCACACGGTCAATATTGGTGATGCCAGGCAGAATACCGTGCGCCCATGTGCCGAGGCTGGCAACTAATTGGTCACCACCCGCCGCACCGATGGAGTGCCCCAGATAGTTTTTAATAGCAGCAACCGGCCAGGCTTCAATGCCAAATGCCTTGGCCGCCTCATTCAGCACATGCGATTCAGTCACGCGATTTTGTGGTGTACCCGTGCCGTGCGCCTGCACAAAGCTGCGCATGCGAATGCCTTCTTCGCCAACAACTTGCTGTGCAGAGGCTAACGCTTTACCTACGGTGATGTAGTTGCCCACGCCAGGCGCGGAAATCGATTTCTTGTGGCCGTCTGCATTGATAAAGACATCGTCCACCGCACCGTAAATGCTTGCACCCAGCTGCACCGCCAGCTCGTCGTCAAACAGCAGAATAAACTGCGCCGACTCGGCCAGCGTAAAACCACAGTTCATGCCGAAGGGACGGCAGGCGCGACGGTAGTCAGGCACTTTTGGATTGCTTGCTTTGTCCAGCGCCAGCAGGTTTTTGTCGGACGCTAGCGCGCCCATAGCCGCATAGCCTTCGATCACCTCGGGTGCAAGCGGCGCTTCGCTGTTGCCGACCATGACCACGCGGCTTTTGCCAGACTGAATATCCATCACACCCTGGCGCAGGTTGTACAAAAATGATGCGCAGGCACCCATGCTGGTACCGGTAGAACCGACGCTGCCGAGAATATAGGCGTTGATAAAATCGGCCGGCATTTCAGCGAAACCCAGCGCACACTGCTTGGATGTAACACGCTTGCCGTTCATGCGCGAGCGCAACATGCCGCCGTTGCCAAACTGATCAAGCTGGCTCATTGCACTGCCGGCGTAGACGCTGATCTGATCGGCGGCGACTGCTGAACGTACTGTTTCCCAGTCAAGCCCGCTGCTGCGCAAGGCGTCTGATGCGCCGAATACAGTCATTTGCAAACCGCGCGGGTGATTACGTGATTGGTACAAACTTTGCGGGTCAAACCCGGTGGGTAACTGCCCGGCAGCATTCACCTCGGAGGCTAGCGTGTCGGGTATTAACATTTCGCACGGATGGCGCATCACGACTTGTACGGTGCGATCATCAATGGGGCGAATCTCCCACTCTTCCGGGATGTTTTCCGGCAGGTGTTTAACCCGCAAATCAAAACAAATCGGCTGCTCGGGCTCCGGGCGCAGATGTATGCGGCGATTCCACGGCACGTGCGTGCTGTCGAACAAATTCGACTCAAGTTTACGAATCAAAGTGTTTGCGGTGATATGATCGCGTGTGCTGGCGCTCACATCTTGCTGCTCTGCCGGCAGGTTCATCAAGCTCGCCAGACTACGCCAGGTCTCGCTGGCCACCGACTGCGGCAGCGCATCGATCACCATACGCCGAAAGCCATGATGAAACGAACTGCGTCCGGCGGCATTGACGCCGCCAAAGCCGACAATTACGGGTAAACGCGCCATTTGATCTCCCACTGCAGCTACAACAGATATTGTGGCTGCATTCTAGCGGCACATACGCCATAACTTATGTGGTGATTACGCCAATCTCTGTGGCATAATCGCCATATTGATCGTTGCGCAGCCAATCGCCAAATAAGCGAATCATTTTGACAACACTAAGCGTTCTATTGTTAGACAACATGCTGGCCAGCAGCGCCAGCCTGCCGCTGGAAATGCTCAACGCGGCCGATGCGCAGGCACGACGAAGAGGCGGCACCCTGCCGCTGCTGCACAGCCAAACCGCCGCGCTGCGACGCAGTAGCGTAACCACCAGCGGCGGCTTTAACATTAAAGCCGACACGCTGTATTCGCGCATTGAACACACCGACTATTTGGTGTTGCCCGCACTGTGGCGCAACCCTTTGCGAGCCGTTGCCCGGCAACACAAGCTGTTGCAGTGGATTCGCGATTTACACGCGCGCGGCACCATTATTTGCGCGGTGAGCACGGGTAGCTTTTTACTGGCCGAAGCCGGTTTACTGGATGCCAGGCCGGCCACTACTCACTGGTTTTATCTTGACCTGTTCGCCCGTCGCTACCCGCAGGTTGACGTTCAACGTCATCATTTGATTACCGAGTCGGGAGGCATCTACTGTGCCGGCAGTCTTAATGCGCTGGCTGACTTAATGGTTTATTTTGCCCGCCAGATCTATAACGATGAGATAAGCCAGCACATGGAGTCGCAGTTTTCTCCCGAGATACGCCGTACCTACAGCGCCGCCATGTACACCGAAGACGGCCCGCAATCGCATCATGACGAAGACATCGCACGGGTGCAGGATTATCTGACAACACATTGCAACGAACCCCTTTCGCTGACCGCTGTCGCCAGCAAATTTGCCCTGTCCTCACGCACGTTTAACCGCCGTTTCAAACGCATTACCGGCACCACGCCACTGCAACACCTGCAGCGCTGCCGGCTTGAGAATGCCAAAGAGCTGCTGCGCAATAGCAATTTGTCGGTCGCGGAGATTGCCGAACACGTCGGCTACCAGGATGTAAGCTATTTCGCCGGGTTGTTTCGCAAGCATTTTGCAATGCCACCCATGCGCTACCGACGCTCGGTGCGCGGCAAATTGTTTGCGGTAAACTGAACGCAGAGCAAGCAACTTGTCTCTACCCTATGCCTATGGCTAAATGCTAGTGCAGTGTATTGAACATATCGCAGATATAGCGATATGTTCAATACACTGCACTAACGTCGAGTCTTGCGGAGAATAGCAGCATGTCTGAAGAGGTTTTCATCGTTTGCGGCGCACGCACACCCATGGGAGGGCTGCAAGGTAACTTAAGCCCCGCCACCGCTCCCGAACTGGGCGCAATCGCCATCAAAGAAGCAGTTCGCCGCGCCGGCATAGACGCACAACATATCGACGAAGTCATTATGGGCAACGTGCTAACCGCCGGCTTGAAACAGGCACCGGCACGCCAGGCCGCGCTGCAGGCCGGCTTATCTCCCACTACCGGTTGCGTCACATTGAACAAGATATGTGGCTCGGGAATGCAGGCGACCATCTACGCCCACGACCAAATTAAAGCAGGCACCAATGCCATCATGGTCAGTGGCGGCATGGAAAGCATGAGCAACGCACCGTTTATTATCAGCAACGCCCGCGTCGGTCTGCGCATGGGCCACAAACAAATATACGATCATATGTTGCTCGAGGGCCTGGAAGACGCAACCACCGGTCGCAGTATGGGCAGCTTCGCCCAGGAAACCGCCGACGAATACCACCTGACCCGCGAAGCGATGGACGAATTCGCCCTCACCTCGCTGGCGCGTGCGCAGAAAGCGATTGCCGAAGGATTATTAGACGACGAAATGGCGCCAGTCACCATCACTACCCGCAAAGGCGAAAGGGTCATCACCGAAGACGAACAACCCGGCAACGCCATGCCGGAAAAAATTCCCAAACTGCGCCCGGCGTTCTCGGAAAACGGCACCGTGACCGCCGCCAACTCCAGCTCCATCTCAGACGGCGCTTCAGCCCTGGTTTTAATGAGCGCCAGCGCCGCAGCCGAACACGGCATCACCCCCATGGCAAAAATCATCGCCCACAGCCGTCAATCACAACACCCCTCAAAATTCACCACCGCCCCCATCGGCGCCATTAGTAAACTTTTAGAGAAAACCGGCTGGGAGAAGGATTCAATCGATCTGTGGGAAATCAACGAAGCGTTCGCGATGGTGACTATGCTGGCGATGCAGGAGCTGGAAATTCGGCACTCGAGAGTGAACGTGCATGGCGGGGCTTGTGCGGTGGGGCACCCGATTGGGTCTACCGGATCGCGGATTATTGTTAGTTTGTTGTATCAGTTGGAGCGGTATAAGAAAAAGCGTGGCGTGGCGGCATTGTGTATTGGTGGGGGTGAGGCTACGGCGATTGCAATTGAGACATGTTAGCGATAGCGGCCCACTTCAAAGTTCGATCGGAATTCCAGGGACAGTTCATTTAACGCAACGCACGTTTAGGGAAAATGGCGCTTAGTTAAGGCTCATCGAAGCCACGGATGCCTGAATAGCGTGAGAATTTTTGGGACCTTCCCTAGCAGAGATGCTAGGGCGCATCTTTGTGAATTGCCAGCACACTGCCATCACAACACAGGTGCCTTATGCTGTCCCGTGCCACAGCGAGATCGACATTAAGCTCATAGTGGCGGTGTTCGAGCGGCGCGGAAGGTTTTTTTTGGCAGCATTTCGTCAGACTACGTCTTGCCTTATCTCGACAATGAACGAAAACCAGCTTGCTGAAAGTGATTATCAGTTGTTAACACTTTCGCTTTGCTAAGAAAAGACTCTTTCCTGTCTCTGGTAACCGGCTCCGTTTCGATCGTTATTTCTACACGAGTACTCGGTCGCAGTGCGATTGGCGTGTGGGGCTGAAACACCTGGCCATCGGAAATCGCTCCTACAGCACAACAGGTTGCATGACTTGAGAGAGCCGGAAATCTGGCAAAAGAGCAAAGCGTTAGATCAAAATAATCGCCGCATAAACCAGCGCCGGCAAAAGAATTTTCCACACACTTTCCTTTTGCTCGACCGGGTCAACCCACTGCTGGACTGCGCTGTATTCGCTGCGCTCGTCGTTGGCGTAAATTGCCTGTGCGCGCACGTAGTAATTGCCTTTGGGCTTTGGAATGGATATCGAGTTGCCGCTCAGCTGTTCAGAGTTTGCCAAGTCGGAGAAGTTGCCGGTTGTGCTTAATTCCACTTGATACGCTACCGCGCCGTCGATCTTGGGCCAGCGGACTTCTAGAGCCTTGCCATTACGGGTTAGGCTAGCGGCGGTAAGTGCAGGCGCACTAAACAGCTTGGTTGCATTAATATGGATGATAGTGTTCAAGCCTTGCAAGCCTAGCTTGTCGACACCTCTGATGGCCAAGGTGTAGGGGCCGCTAGCCATTGCGTTCAATAAATACTGAGTCGCTTCGGTAGCTGCTGAATACAATAGGCGCTCTTTTGACTCGCCCTCGAAAACGTCGATAACATAGCTTTCGGCACCAGCAACGGCTTGCCATTGCAGCGTCTGCGGAATATTGATTGCTTCCGGCAACTCAAGTTTTGGCGCAGGTAACAGCTCAACCGGGGGTATCGGTTTTTTACCCTGCTCTGCCAGGGTGCCATAGCCTTTTACTACGTCTTCGTCTTCACCAGCAGCGGATACGTTTACGGCACCTTCCAGCACTTCGTTGCGCATGATGTCGCTGCTGGGGTCAGACGAAATTCTGAAGCGGGTGCCGCGTACCGCCGCTATCGCCGACGGTGTTGAGATACGGTAGCGGCTTTTGTCTTTTTGCGATTCGATTGAAAAGTGGCCTGCGCCGCGATTCAGGCGTACATCGGTGTCGACCATACCGCTGTCGTTGAAAGTGGATAAGCGGTTCAGAATAATTTCGGTTTGCGGTTTTAGCAGCAGCGAGGAGTTGTCGGCAAAACGCAGTAGTGCCTTGCCGTCGGCGGTGATAACCGCGTCACCCATCAATAAATACATGCCGGCCTGCAGCTTGTTAGTGGCCTTGGTGCGTTTGCGTTGCACAAACACATCGCCTGCAACGTACTCTGCAATCACGGCGATTGGTGCGTTAAACAGCCATTCGACCGGTATTTGAATCCGTGAGCCAGCAGTCAGCGTGCCGTCTTTTGGTATATTAGCATTGTGCTTTATCAACTTACGCCAACAGCCCTCTTCCTTGACGTATTCATCACAGATACTTGCCAAGGTCTCGTTCGGACGTATGGTATATAGCCAATCTTCTGCGAGAGTATTCGCAGAGAGAAGGATAAGCAGCAACGGTATGAATATTATTTTACGCATCATTCCCTGGTATCGGTTTGGCACCATCGAATCATAACTTCAACTGCAGCATTAGTGTGCAAGCATCATCAACGATAAGCAAGGCTATAACGGTTAAAATACGCGCGTGATGCGTTAACAATGGTTAAATGCGAATTGTCGCACGCCGCCGTAGATGAATTTTATCCTTCCCCGATTAGCATAGCCGACTGCATATTGGCCGCTATTTGCGTAGCGACGCGTTTGCCACGATCTGCTCTTGGGCCGTTAAACAAAGCATCCATCTCGCTATGAAAATAGCCTAGCCAGCGCTCGAAATCCGGCGCGGTTAATTCGCGCTTGCTGTGCAAGGCGCGGTGTATGTTCATGGTGTGCCTGGAATAGCTCGTCGCACCTAGCAGAAGTTTCTCCCAATAATCGCTAATAAAGGGCAGGTGTTGCTCTAGATCAACGTTTGCAACCTCGAAGAAGATTGGTGCCAGCTGTTGGTCGGCCAATAGTCTAGTGTAGAAGCGTTTAACGAACGCTTCGATATCTTCGCGAGTTTCAATGTCAACCAACTGTGCTGTCGTTTGCAGTGAGCTCATTGTTGTTTTACGAATTTTTTTTGGCCTGGCCGACTAACCTGCGCTGCTTTGCCGCCTCGCGTGGGGTCAGTTTGTTTTTTCTGCCGGCATAGGGATTGTCGCCGGTGCGAAATTCTATACGAATTGGTGTACCGGCAAGCTGTAGTTTACGGCGGAACACTTTTTCCAGGTAGCGCGTGTAGTTGGCCGGTACGGCGTCGGTTTGGTTGCCGTGAATAATAATAATAGGAGGATTAGAGCCTCCGGCGTGCGCATAGCGCAGTTTGATGCGTCGCCCTTTCGACATCGGCGGCGGTGTTTCGGCAACGGCGTAGGCGAGAATTTGATTCAGTTTGTTGGTGCTTAGCGAGCGCGTGGCGGCGTCGTAGGCCTTGTCGATAGACTTGTATAGACTGCCTACGCCACTGCCGTGCAGGGCCGAAATATAGTGTACGTCGGCATAGTCAATAAACTGCAGGCGGCGCCCGAGTTCGCGTTTTACATAGTCTTTTTGGGTCGACTCAAGGCCGTCCCATTTATTGATCGCGATGACCAGACCGCGGCCGGCATCCATGGCGGCACCCAGCATATGCAGGTCCTGGTCGACTACCCCCTCCTGCGCATCGATTAAAATAACGGCGACATTGCAGTCGGCAATCGCTTGCAGCGCTTTCACGATGGAGAATTTTTCTACGGCGTCACGCACGTTTTTGCGGCGTCTGACGCCGGCGGTGTCAATCAATACATAGGGTCTGCCGTCGCGCTCATAGGGAATAACCACGCTGTCGCGCGTGGTGCCAGGTTCGTCATAGACAACGACGCGGTCTTCTCCGAGCAGGCGATTGACGAGGGTGGACTTGCCAACATTTGGCCGCCCGATAATCGCCATTTTTAAGCCTCTCTCGGCCGCTACCGGTGTTTCGACAGCAGCAGGGAGTGCGGCAACGATGTGTTGTTGCAATTGCTGCATGCCGCGGCCATGGCTGGCAGATATGGGAATGATCGGGTTGATACCCAAGCCGTAAAATTCCGCTACGGCCGCATCGGCATCGAGACCGTCCATTTTATTCGCCACCAGCAATACTTGCTTGCCGGTGCGCCTGAGCTCATTAGTCAGGGCGTGATCGGCCGGCACTGTGCCCTGGCGCAAATCCACCATTAACAGCACAACATCCGCCTCTGCAATTGCCAGATGGGATTGCTTGGCTGCTTCGGCTTCTATGCCCTGCTCTTCGCCGGCGATGCCGCCGGTGTCCACAACGATAAATTCGCGCCCGTCGAACGCTGCCTTGCCATAGCGCCGGTCACGCGTGAGGCCTGACAGGTTGGCTACCAGGGCATCTCTCGATCGAGTTAAACGATTAAAGAGGGTGGATTTACCAACGTTGGGGCGCCCGACCAGGGCAACGACAGGAAGCATGGTTCAGTTAGTCTTTATCGATGTTCAGCGCGACGAGCTTGCCGCCGTTGCCATAGACCAGCAGCGTATCGTCGTAGCTAAGTAGAGGCGCTCTCACGCCGCTGGAGTCGACGCGGGTACGGGCAACCATATGGCCGTCAACCTGCGACAGTACATGCACGAAGCCATCATAGTCGGCCACCGCCACGTAGCTGCTGAGAGTAGCCGGTGCCGATAGCTTGCGCCAGGCTAACTCTTCCTGCTGCCAGCGCAGCGTGCCCTCCTGCAAGGTGTAGGCACCCACCTTGCCGTCGGCCTCAGCCACATAAATATTGCCGAAGCCTTCAGCCAGGCCAACGAAGCTGGAAGCCTGTTTGCGCCACAGCGGGCGCCCACTGCTGCTTTCCATGGCGACCAGGCGCCCTTGATAGCTAACGGCGTAAATCAGCGGGTCGTCGAGCAGCGGCGTGCCGTCGATATCAACGATGCGTTCTATTTCGGAGCGGCCCTGAGAGATAGCCACCCGCTGCTCCCAGCGAACCATACCGGTGGCAATATCAAACGCCACCAGCTTGCCGTTGGCAAACGCCGCAAACACCGTGTCACCGTCGACTACCGGATTAGCTGTGCCGCGCAGAGTGAGCACGGGCAGACTGCTGTCGTACTCCCACTGCTTTTTGCCGGTCTCAAAATTCAGGCCGTACAAATTACCGTCGTAGCTGGGTACAACCACTATTTCGCCATTGGTTTGTGGCGCCGACAACACTTCGCTGGTGAGCTGTGTGCGCCATTGAATAGCGCCGTCTTCGGCGTCCATCGCCACGACTTCGCCGTCTTCCGTGCCGACGAACACGCGGTCGTAGGCAGCGCCAACGCCGCCGGTAATTGGCAGGCCGGTTTTTTGCTGCCAGCGTTTTTCACCGCTCTCAGGATCGATAGCCAGTACGCGACCGTTGTAGGCGGCGATATAAATAGTGTCGTCTTCCAGCACCGGGGCGATCTTGGTGTAGGATTTCCCCTGGCCATTGCCTACTTTCACAGACCAGCGTTTTTTCAGCTTAAACTCAGGCTCGAAGTCAACCAAATCGGCCGGCTCGAACTTGTCTTCGTCCTTGATGTCATTGGAACCACAGCCTGTTAACCAGGCTAGTAGCGCGACTAGCAATACTGAGCGGCGCAGCATCATTCAGCGGCACCTGCTTTGCTATCTTTGCTAACTTCGTTATCTTTGCTGCCTTCGCCACCTGTTTTCTTATCAGAGTCAGCACCTGCAGGCGCAACTTCTTCACTGGCCGTATCGGCAGCACCTTTCGCAACCGCAGCGTCAGTCGCCGGTTTGGAGCGCAGCATTTCGACGTTGGCAAGTTTTAACTGCAACAGCTGATTGCCTCCAGCGGCAGAACCCTCCTGCGCTTTTTGATACGACTCTTCGGCGGCACCGAGGTCACCCAGCTCTTGATGAATATCGCCTTTGAGTTCAGCGTAGGATGCCTTGAAAGCGCCGGCTTCAACGTTATCGAGCATTTTCAACGCCTGCTCGGCCTCGCCCTGCGCGAAAACTACCTGCGCCAGGCGCAAGGTAACCAGCGGCTGCAGGTCTTTTTTCGGGCCCAAATCGAGCACGGTTTCCAACTCTTTGCGGGCTTCGGCCAGCTTGTCCTGGTCAACGTAGGTTTTTGCCATTAGCAAACCAGCGTATTGCGCGTAGGTGCTGCTTTTGAAGTCGTCCTGAATTTGCGCGACAACATGGGCCACCGAAGCGACCTCGGTGTCGCTCAGTTTTTTCTCAGTGACAACGCTGTCGAGCAGCTCTTGATAGACCATCGACGCCGCGCTATGGGCATCGCTTTGTCGCTGTTGCCAGGTTTGCCAGCCAAACACTGAGGCCAACGCCAGGCCGACGGTAATCAGCGTGGCGCTGCCATTTTCCTGCCACCATCTCTTTAAGACTTCGACTTGTTCTTCGTCAGTGCGGTACGACTCCACCGGAACCTTCCTCCTTCAGCTGTTGTGTGCGTGCGAAATGTGTTGCGCCAGAAATTCCAGCACGGCCTGTTCGTTCAAATATTGCTGCTCGCGTTGCGCTGAGTCGCGTAAGGCTTTTAGCGCAAGCACGCCTTTCTGGTGCTCTTCCAGGCCGAGGATCAGGGCAAACTGCGCCCCGCTGGCGTTGGCTTTTTTCATTTGACTTTTGGTGCTACCGCCGCCGCAGTGCAGCTGCAGGCGCAGGCCGGGCAAAGCATCGCGCAAGCGCTCGGCGCAGACTTGCGCTGCAACCTGAAGCGTTGGGTCCAGCACCAGAAAATATGCATCAACCGTAGCGTCGGTGTTAGCCACTGGATGGTCGGTCGCTTGCAATAACAAGCACAGGCGCTCCATGCCCAGCGCAAAGCCGACGGCGGACGTAGGTTTACCGCCTAATTGTTCTACCAGACCGTCGTAGCGCCCACCGGCACACACCGGGCCCTTCGCGCCGAGCTTGTCGGTCGCCCATTCGAGCACGGTTTTGCTGTAG